>Ga0364887_10544_pt1 | contig 13813 bp, 19 predicted proteins | sample ExccelJu500001D4_4_FD_206924 | JGI IMG/M metagenome (GOLD analysis project Ga0364887, IMG submission 206924) | Enriched cells from Trout Bog Lake Hypolimnion, Wisconsin, USA - BchlTB.July23.5000.01.D4 | ecosystem: Environmental > Aquatic > Freshwater > Lake > Hypolimnion/Profundal zone | place...
TCGCGGAGGGATTTAAGCGATAAACTTCCAGATTTATCGGCTCAGCCCTTGCGAGTTTCTTGTCGGATTTTGGCAAATGACACTCGTTTGTTCACGCGTGAACATTAAAATTTGCTGTTCACGCGTGAACAAACGGAGACTTTTTATGGGGTCGTGTTAATCAGTGCTGACAGCTTACCTCTCAACTCAGCCGCTTCATTTGCAGATTGCTTGGCTTCTTCGATTGCGGCAGCTTTTTCCTTGTTCAATGAGTTGAATGACTTTATTGCCCCCTCAAGCCGGGTGGTAAGGACTGCGATCTTTTCAGACAAAGTCTGTTCATTTGCTCGCAGTGCTTCAATACTCAAAATCGCTTCACTGTGTTCCTGCCGTGAAATATCTAACTGTGATTTCACGGATTCCAGTTCTTCCGTTTGAAGATCACACGTATCGGAAAGTTCAATCCGTATGGCTTCATCTCGTTGTCGTTCCGCTTCCCATTCTGCTTGTGCCTTATGCAATGACTGGTGAGCTAATTCTGTCGCATATTGCCAAATAGGAGCGACAGTTGAATTCATCATTTGCAGCAACGCTTCTGGAATGGCAATTTCTGTGTGCCTGGATTTCAATGTCAGTGAGTCACGCCACTCTTTCATGACACAGCTTGCCGCATTCATGTCTACCCTACTTTCACGGCGAACCTGATCTACTGTTGGTATCTTTTCGTAATTGGATTGCTGATACAGGTCATTGGCCGCTGAGATGACACGATCACGGATTTCTGTGGGTATTTTGCTGTTTATTGGGTTCATGGTGAATCCTCTTCATCATTTCATGACGAGAATAATAAAATTATTATTATTCTTATTATTCCGACACCATTCCAGCCCGTTGAAACCGATTAGTAACCTATTGGTGTAGACCTGGTGAACCTCCCCACAATCGACACAGTTATAGATTAGATCGGTTACCTGTATATCCAAAAATGGTGCTTCATTTATATAGGAAGCAGTGAGCGCAATCTGACTCACTTAAGATTCGCCAGAATTTAATCCATGGTTCATAAAACTCCTTAGCCACCCTACTTGGCCACTCTAGTCATTCCTGACTCCCCCCATGCTTATGATCAAAAGTTTTCGCGGGTAAGCAAAATTATTGCGCTGGCTTTCCCCTATAAATATGACTAATAAATTTATGGCTTATGCGCACACTTAATCTGATCGAAGCTGCCGCGTTCCTCAGGATGCACTCTGAGGAAGTGCGTCGTCGCGCCAAGTTGGGTGAGCTGCCGGGGGCGAAACCGGGGAAATCCTGGGTATTCATTGAAGTGGATCTTGCCGATTATTTGAGATCGTTATACTCTTCACCCCGGCAAGCGCTGCAAGTGACGCCACAGCGAAAGGAGCAACAAACATGTCACTTTTCAGACGCGGTAGCACGTGGTGGATCGATTTCGCCACGCCAACAGGAGAGCGGATTAGATGTTCTGCTGGAACAAGTATTAAATCGCAAGCGCAGGAACTCCATGACAAATTAAAAGCGGAAGCTTGGCGTGTCCAAAAGCTTGGCGACAAACCACGGTATACGTGGGATGACGCGGGCCAGCAGTGGTTGTTGGAAACAGATCACAAGAAGACACATCTTGAGGATGCAAAGAAATTGGTATGGCTTCAGCAGTTTTTTAGAGGACGGGTACTGGCCGAAATAACTCGCGATGAGATTGCCGCGATAGGCGAGCGAAAACGTAAAGAGTCGAGTGGGCCAACAGCCAATCGGTATCTCGCATTGATTCGAGCAATCTTACGGAAAGCTTGCCTTGAATGGGAATGGATCGATAAAGCCCCGAAGATCAGGCTTTATAAAGAGTCAAAGCGGCGGGTGAGATGGATTACTCCGGAGCAAGCGCAAATATTGCTTGCGGAGCTTCCAGATCATCAGCGAGATGTCGTTCTGTTTGCTCTATCAACAGGATTGCGGCAAGCCAATGTGGTTGAATTGACTTGGGAACAGGTTGATTTAATCCGGCGCACGGCCTGGATACCTGGAGATGAGGCAAAGGGCAAGGAAGATATCCATATATCGCTGAGTCAGTTATCCGTTGAGTTGTTGCAACGTCAAGTTGGGAAGCATCAGGAACGGGTATTTACTTATGCAGGCAGGCCTATCGGGCAAGTGAATACACGGGCTTGGCGCACGGCTTTAATGCGTGCGGGTATTGTAGATTTCCGCTGGCATGACTTACGGCATACTTGGGCGAGCTGGTTGGTGCAGAATGGCACGCCCCTCTATGATCTGCAGGAAATGGGCGGGTGGAAGTCTGCTGAGATGGTGAGGCGGTATGCTCACTTGGCGCCTGCGCAAATGGCGAAGCATGCTGAGGTGATTGGAAATCTGCTGTGCGGCACAATTACGGCACAGAGCCAGTAATAAAAAAGCCTCACATCTCTGCAAGGCTTTGATTTGTTGGTAGGTCGTGGCAGATTCGAACTGCCGACCAACGGATTAAAAGTCCGCTGCTCTACCGGCTGAGCTAACGACCCATGTCCATTAAGGAAGCGCGCATTATACGGATTAGCCGCTTGCTGTCAACGCGAAGAGAAGGATTTAGGTATTATAGTACCGTGTTGGGTCAGCCATTCCGGCCACTTTAAAGCCATCCCGGCGCAAACGGCAAGAGTCGCAGACTCCGCACGCACGTCCGGTTGAGTCTGCCTGATAACAGGATACGGTCAGACTGTAGTCAACCCCCAGCTGCTCACCCATTCTAACGATTTCAGCTTTGGATAAGTTGATTAGTGGCGCATGCAAGCTCAAGTGGCTCCCCTCCACTGCAGCCTTGGTGGCAAGATTAGCCATATTTTCAAAAGCGCGAATAAACTCCGGACGGCAATCAGGATAACCTGAATAGTCCACTGCATTCACGCCAATGAAGATGTCCTGTGACTTCAATACTTCCGCCCATGCGAGTGCCAACGACAGCATGATGGTATTGCGCGCCGGAACATAGGTAAGGGGAATTCCCGTAGAAGGTTTTTCCGGCACGGAAAGACTCATATCAGTCAAGGCAGAGCCGCCAAACGCGGTTAGATCAACATGAATGACACGGTGTTGGGCTGCTCCCAGTGCTCGCGACACATTCTCCGCAGCAGCCAGCTCGGCATGATGGCGCTGACCGTAGTCTACACTGAGTGCGTAGCAATCATAGCCTTGCTGACGAGCCTGAGCCAGCACAGTGGCAGAGTCTAACCCGCCGGACAATAACACTACAGCTTTCTTCATACCCAGCACCAACAGGTTAATTTGCGGATTTGCTTTGCGCTTCCTTGATTTTTGACAACTTCACTTCGGCAACCGCGGCCTCTTTTATGTCCGGACTAAATAAAACAGTATACTTGTAATGAATCATCGCGTTTTGAGCATCATTTAACCGGGAATAAGTTTCAGCCAAATAATAGTGGCCCAATCCATTGGCAGGGTCAATTTCCAGCGCCTGATTAAATCTGATAACAGCAGCTTCGAATTCACCTTCTTTAAATAAATTAAAAGCTTGGGTAAATTTTTCCTTGGCTTTGGCTTTTGTTTCTGGAGTGAGCTGCTGCGAAATGAGTTTCTTGTTTTCAATCTCTTCCTGCTCTTTGGTCAAATTGGTCTCTTCTACTTCTGACCTATATAACGTGCCGGTTTTATTAAGTTTAATCGACTTTACCCATTGCTCTCTATCAGGACAAGTGCTTCCAATGACATAAGAAATCTCATCCGCATAATAAAGCTCACAGGGTTCTTTATGGGAACTCTCGTTTGACGATTTAATTTCCTGGCTAACCACATAAATGTCGCCAATCAAATTTAAATCCTTCATTTCAGGGTGATCTTGCCCAAATATTTGGGCGGTCACTTTATTGGTCACCTCAAACGTTATTCCGTATTTTTCTGACTCATTCATCAATGAATACGAAAAGAATAATGCATTACCCACTTTGAGCGGGAACAATGCCCCGTCAATTCCTTTTATTTCCTTCACTGCTTTTGACACAGATTTTGCTCTAAAGGATCTGTCATTCACTTCGCCTTGAGCAACCGCTAACTGAAACAGACCACCCAGAGTAGTGATGCTTTTTCCATATGGCTCCTCCCCCACGGGGGACAGAATTTCCTCATTTGTTTTTTTGGATGTTCGCCTGGAAGATTTCAGTTTTTCATCTTCGCCCGTATTGGCAAATTTAATATAACTCAATCCCTCGTCCACTACGGAAGCGTTCACCACTTCAAAAGTGATCACTTTGTCGCTATATTTAACTTCCTTCAGCTTGAGTTCCGGGCTTGCAGTAAATTGTTCATTTTCCACGACTACTTGGGGAAATTTCTTCAAATCCACAGCCTCGGCAAACCATCCTGCATGGGCGGCACCTGAAATAAGTGCCACGCTTCCAATCGCCATTTTGAGCTTACTCAACATTTTAGACTTCCACTAATAATTTAAACTTCCCAGCCGCACAAAAACCAATCAGAACTTATATCCCCGCCTAATTTTCAAATGGATTATCACTCTTCTTTATAGGCGCGGCACTATTCACAGGAGGGCTAATTTTTTCGGGCTGAATGGCACGTGCGCTGATCGCCGTTTTTTCAGTATCGGCATTTCCATTGGGGGCACTCTTATTCGGTAACGAGTCTTGCACAGCGAGCTGACCTGTTGTCCGGTTTTTTTGCAGACTTTCCTGAGCAGCCACATTGCTTACAGGAGCTGGAACAACACTCGCTGCAGGAGCAACTGGAGCCACCGCAGCCAAACCCTGAGCGCCAGAAGCCCGCCCACTATCAACCGGAGTGGACACCTGACCAGCCTGAGCGCCCACCCCATTTATAGCTGGTGCTAGCTGAACCACCGGTGCCACTATCTGGCTGTTATTGAGAATCGGGGTCTGTGCAGCAGAAACTGGCGTCTGAATTGCGGGCGTTTGCACCTGAGGTGCTATTTGTCCAGCTGCTGCTTGTATAGTTGGTGCAGCCGACTGCACGGGGGGAGAGACAACCTGTCCAGCTGCTGCCTGAGTCACCGCAACCATTGCCTGAACATTCGTTGCGGGTATCTGTCCGCCAGCATTGGATACTTGATCAGCTAAGGCGGTTGAGTGGGTAACGGGAACAGCTGAAGCTCCCGCTGATGTTGCCACTTGCTCAACCGGTGTTACGATTTGTGCAGCCGGTACGGCCACCGTTGAACCCGCTGCAGCAGCTTGCCCCAAAGGTGCTGCTGCCTGTGCAACATTGCTTGTCACCGGCACCGCAGAAGTAGCCGCCTGCGATTGTTCCACCGCAACGGCTCCCGTAATTTTCTGAGAGGGAACGACCGCCACCTCTTTAGTTGCTGAGTTTTGGCTATTAGTTGCCGGAGAGGGAGAATTGCCCGTTGCTCCCGCTTGGGGAATATCGATTAACTGCTTTTTACTGACTTCTTGGACCGGTTTATCAATAGCCGGAGGATTATCAGCAACGTCAAAGGGATTGGAAAGGCTTTGCCGTTTTAACTCATCCAGCTCCTTGGCTTTTAATATTTTGTTTTGTTCGTCAGTTTTTGCTTTTTCTTCGGCTAGTCTTTGTAATTCCGCAGCTTTTGCTGCCTCTTCCTTTTCCTTGGTGTTATCTGTTGCGTTGTAAATCAGTTTAGCCGCACCGGTAATGAGGTCAAAAATCTGTGCGACTATAATTTTACCTTCCGGATTGGCATCCTCAAATTGCGGGTCACAACAAACGGCATTCGCCGGAGGCAAGTTCCCCAGGCCACTAACTGCACTTCTTACCATGTCGGGAGAGGTTGCCAAAACAGCACCCCATGCGGGTTGCCCATTGATCGCAATGATTAATTGCATCAAACCAAAGAAATATAATCGACTCATGATATTAATCGAGTACTAAGGCATTTATTAGGAGATCAACATCTGAAAGCTAAAGATGGCGTATTCCTTGACAAAATGGGCCGTAAAAACTTTATATGCCCCTCTGTATAGCGTACTTAATTTAATTAATTAAATCAAGAATGATTTTAAAAAATAATTTTTTCTCCAATTGACTTTAGCTTTTAATCATTTCCCCCGACTCAAGTATATCCAGTCGAAAAAAACTAATTACAGTTTGCGGTGTGGAGTGAACGGCAACGAGTTGGAGTTTGAAGTAGTGGCGCGTAAATTTCGGCGCTTGATGGAAAATGAGATACTGGAGTTCGTTTAAATCAATGAATATATAGTTCAATCAATGCCCTGGAACGTTACCCCAAAGAAGTTTATGCAATTGAACCTGCATACGCACGGGTAAATGGTCGCGCAAAATCCAGTCCGCCAAATTGCGAGGGGAAAGTGTGTCTTGAACCGGTGCAAACAGAACGCAACATTTTTTTGACAAATCATGCTCAGCCAGCACTTTGCTTGCCCAAATATAATCAGCCTCATCACACAAAACAAACTTGATTTCATCCTGGGTATTCAACTCATTCAAGTTATCCCACAAGTTTTTTTGCACTTCACCTGACGCGGGGGTTTTAATGTCCAACACCTTCATTACGCGACTATCCACCTGACTCACATCAAGCGCCCCGCTGGTCTCCAGAGAGACCTCGTAACCTTCATCGCAAAGCTTTTTTAGTAATGGAATACAGTTCTTCTGCGCCAAAGGTTCACCACCGGTGACGGTGACATAGTGCGCCTGATGCTTTTTGACTTGCTCAAGAATTTGATCGATGCTGTTTTCCTGTCCACCAGTAAACGCATAGCTGGTATCGCAATAACTGCATCGAAGGGGACAGCCTGTCAGTCGAATGAATACCGTGGGAAGACCAACGCGACTGGTCTCCCCCTGTAAGGAATAAAAAATTTCATTAATGCGCAGTTGCGACACGTTACTACTTGAGCTTTGCCAAAAGTTTCTTGGCTTCCCCAGCCGCTATACTTTCGGGATACTTTGCAGCCAGTTGTTTAAAAGTTTTCTTTGCCGCAACATTATTTTTGAGTGCTATCTGGCAATTGATAATAGCCAACATGGCATCCGGGGTCTTCGGGCTGAAAGCGTATTGTGTCGACAACACTTGATAATTGGCCAATGCGTTCGGATAATCCTTCAATGCGAAGTAGGCCTCACCAATCTCGTAATGGGCATTCGGAACGTAAACCGAATCGGGAAATTGTTTGATAAATTCCTGAAATGCGGCAATAGCATCCTGATTCTTGCCTGATTTGAAGAGGCTTTGTGCTGCTTCGTAAGCACGATCTCCTTCTACAATCGGAGCATTATTACTTTGCTGGGCCTCAGCAGTTTCAAAATGGCGCAGACGAGTATCAAGGTCAATGTAATAATCTTTTTGGCGCTTCTCTGAATCTTGCAATTTGTGCGTCAACTCTTCATTCTGCCCACGCAAATTGCGCAACTCTTCATTCAGACTTTCAATTTGCGATTGCAGATCCAGCAGGGTGGTACTCCCCTTCTTGTTTGTTGCGGCCTGCTGTGTATTTATATCAGATTGCTTTTTAGTGGAATCTTCCAACTTTGAGACGCGATCTCCAATCTGCTGTATTTGAAGCCGCGCCTCGTCGTCGCTAAACAAACCTGCAAAAGCCTGTCCGCAAAACACGCACAGTCCGGCGATCAGCAAGATGTGCAATTTCATGTTAATTGGCGTTGTAGTTCAGATCGGTACGGCGATTCTGCGACCATGAAGCTTCGTCATGTCCGGTAGCCTTTGGCTTCTCTTCACCATAACTGATGGTTGAAATTTGGTTTTCCCTGACTCCGCCTGCCTCCAGCAATTTCTTCACACCATCGGCACGGCGCTGTCCTAAAGCCAGATTATATTCATCGCTGCCGCGTTCGTCACAGTTCCCTTCCAGACGCACTTTCTTGTCGGGATGTTCACTTAAATACTTCGCATGAGCTTCCACAATAGCACTGTCATCCGCCTGTACTACCGCAACATCTAAAGGATAAAATACGCTGCGCTTGGCCAATATGCTGTTTGCATCATTTAATGGATCAACTGCTGCCACGGGGGGAGGAGCCATTTTTGCAGCGGCATCTCTCGCTGCAGCTTCTTTTGCAGCAAGCTCCCTTGCCGCAACGTCTCTTGCAGCCGCATCTCTGGCGGCAGCCGCTTTTGCAGCCTCTTCCTTAGCCATCGCATCTTTTTCTGCGGCATCAGCCGCAATCTTTCCAGACCCGGATACATCGCTATTCGTGGTGCTGCAACCACTTAGAAAACCTGCAAACAAAACCAACGCGGCACTCAAAATAAATTTATTCATAATGGAACTCCTTGAGTTATTTAATCGAAGCTACTGCCTTAGATACGCACCCCACATCGGGTCGCGAATATCTCCAGCCTGGGGAAACATCTTTTGCTTAACTCTGCCATCACTGGATACAGTGGCTAATATACCACGCCCCTGCGCTTCGGTGGCAAACAATACCAGTTTGCCATTGGGAGAATAGCTTGGTTTCTTTTCCCATCCGCCGTCCGTCAACACCTGCATCTGCCTCGTTTGAAAGTCTTCAGTGGCAATATAAAAACGACCATTACTCCAGTTCGAGAAAACAAAACTCTTGCCATCGGGACTATAGCGGGGCGAGAAATTGTTACCCCCTTCAAAAGTCAGGCGTTCAGCCTGCCCGCCTTCAACCGCCATCCGGTAAATCTGCACACTGCCGCCACGGTCGGAAGCAAATATCAGACTTTGTCCATCCGGCGAAAAACTCGGCTCGGTATCTATGACACCATTAGCCGTAATTTGGTTCAAACCGGTCCCATCAGGATTGACCAGATATATATGTGAACCGCCATCACGCGTCAACACAATGGCAAGCTGCCGTCCGTCCGGCGACCAGGCCGGGGCACTGTTGCTGCCGCGAAAGTTGGCTACGACGATGCGCTGGTTGGTCAGCAAGGATTGCACATACACCACTGCGTGATCCTGCTCAAAGGTCACATAGGCAAGATGGCTGCCATCCGGCGACCATGCCGGAGACATAATCGGCACGTTCGCGGACAATACGGTCTGCTCGCCGTAACCATCACTGTCGGCAACCACCAGCCGGTTACTTTTTCCTTGCCGGTTCACATACACGATACGCGTACTAAACACGCCCGGATCACCGGTCAACTTCTCAAAAATCATGTCCGCTATTCGATGGGCAATCGCCCGCAACTGATCTTTTTTTGCAGAGACTTCCTGTCCGGTCAGCTCCGTTTGTTTGACGGCATCCAGCAAGCGAAATTTCACTGCAATATGACCGTTCGGCTGTTCTTCCGCACTTCCGATGGACAAGGCGTCCACGCCGGCCCAATCAGCGTACACCACCTCGCGCGGCTCATGCGGCGCCTTGCCCGAGGGATTAACCAACCGGAACAATCCGCTGCGCTGAAGGTCGGCCGACACAATGCCACTGATACTTTGCGGCAGTTTTTCCTCGCCCGCAAACGGCACAATCGAAATCGGAATCTGATGCTCGCCGGCTCCGGTAATTTGAATATCCAAAGCAGCGCGCGCTGGCAGCACCGCACCCAATAAAATCAGCACACAACAATATCTAAGCAACTTCATTCCTTTCATGAACTATTCCTTTGGCTTGAAGGTGAGATGCAACTCCCGAAACTTACCAAACAGCGATGGATCGGGAGGCACCGGCAAGGGTTCCGCCTTCGAGATAGCGCGATCCACCGCATCATCATAAGCCGCGCTTCCGCTCGGTTTGGTCAACTTAGTACTCATCACCGAGCCACCGGGTATTAATATTACATTGAACTCAGCCTCCGCATTATCCGGCACATCAGGCGGCATGACGATGAAGCGCTTTATTCTTGCCTTAATCCTATCCGTATATTCTCCCACGACCTTGTTTGTCGCTGCATCTTGCGCCGCCCGCGCAAGATCTCGTGCTGCTTGTGCAGCTTGCGCCTCCAGCACCTTTGGATCCACTTGTACCTGTTCAACTTTCTTTGGCTGGGCTGCCTTTTCAATCACCTTCGCAGGTTCAGGCAACTTTACCGGAGGCTTTTTCTTTACGGACAATTCGATCTCGGCCTTGGGCTGCACCACAGGTTCGGCCAACTTCGGCGTCTCAATCGGTTTGGCTGGTTCCGTTGGCATAGGCGGAGGAGGCTCCACTTTGTGCTCAACCTGCGGCACAGGCAACGCACTCCAAATCTCCACCTCCATTCCTTGCGGCTGATCGTTATGCCAGTTCACACCAAAATATAACAGTGCAAAAAACGCACCATGCACCACCAGTGCCAATAGTCCGGCGGGGAGTTTATACGGATCCGAATAAGAATAAGCTAATGTGCTCATTGTCCCTTGGCTTGAACCAGCAACCCAACCTTTTTGATTTGCTGCTGCTTCAAAACGTCCATCACGTTGATCACCTCTTCGTAGCGCACATTTTTGTCCGCAGAAATAACAACTGACTGATCTGCGTTGAACAATTGTTTCTCTTTCAATTGTTCGACCAGCTCTGCGCGAGATACATCCTGATCCTGCTCGCTTTTGCTCAGATCACGCAGAGCCAAAGTATTATCTTTTCTGATTACCACCACCAGCGGTGCAATCGGTGGGGCCAGCGACTTGCCCACGCTGGGCAAATCAATCTGACCCGGGTTCATCAGCGGTGCAGTAATCATGAAGATCACCAACAACACCAGCATCACGTCGATGTAGGGCACCACGTTGATCTGGCTGATCGGTTTGAGGGCGGAACGGCTACTCATGGCTGCACCTCCGACACGTTACTGGCGAAGCCAGCCATTTGCGGGAGGAGGTGCAAGGCAGCCATTTCCGCACCCACCGCTATCGCGCACCGTGTCATGGCTGTACCTCCAACACGTTACTGGCGAAGCCAGCTGTTTGCGGGAGGAGGTACAAGGCAGCCATTCCCGCACCCACCGCTATCGCACACCGTGTCATGGCTGCCTCTGGAGTACGTTGGAAAACTCTTCCATGAAACTTTCGAAGCGCGAAGACAATCGCGTAATGTCATGCGCATAGCGGTTATAGGCTACCACGGCAGGAATTGCGGCAAACAGGCCCATCGCGGTGGCGACCAACGCCTCGGCAATACCGGGGGCAACGTGCGCCAGCGTGGCCTGCCCCACATTCGCCAACCCCCTGAACGCATTCATGATCCCCCACACCGTACCCAGCAAGCCGACGTAAGGACTCACCGAGCCCACCGTGGCAAGAAATGACAAATGCGATTCAAGATTATCCATCTCACGCTGATAGGTGGCTTTCATCGCCCGACGCACACCATCCATCACCGAACTGTTATCCATGCCGGCTTTTTTCTTAAGTTTAACGAACTCTGCCAGTCCTGCGGCAAAAATACGTCCCATGCTACCCGCCTCACCGCCCGACACATTGGAGTTCTGGTATAACCGGTTGAGGTCGGACTGACTCCAGAACAATTCCTCAAATTCCTCGCTCTGTTTCACAGCCAATCGAATGGCAAACATCTTCAGAAAAATATACCACCAAGACATCAGCGAAACCAACAGTAGCAACCCCATCACCAGTTGCACCAACACACTGGCGTTTTGTATCAAATGTAAAAAAGACAAATCTTTTACCAAATCCATATTTATACTTTCCATTGATCCCGCAACACTTCGGGAATACTCACCGGTTTAAAATTGCTCATCGACACGCAAACCAAATGCACCTCAGCTTCGACCAACACTTCCTCGCCGCGCATCACGTTCTGTAAAACCACCACGCGGCTTCGTCCCGTTTCCCTGACTCCTGCAGTCACAGTCAGCAAATCATCCAGTAACGCGGGTTTCAGATAATCCAGCTTAATCGAGCGCACGACAAACACCACGCCAAATTCCTTCAGCAGCCCGCCATTGGTGTAACCGTAACGCTCCCGTAACCACTCAGTCCGTGCCCGCTCCATAAAGTTCACATAACTGGCGTGATATACCACCCCGCCCGCGTCTGTGTCCTGGAAATAGACACGAATGGGTAAACTAAAAATTGACTTATGTTGACTCATCCCACAATTCCTTTTTGTGCCGACACTGCGTCTTCGAGCAAAGTGCGATCCCGCTCCAGTTCGGCGCGTAACTCTTCTTCACTGGGTAAAAACATTATGTGAAAAAGTAAGACTTCTTTCTTCCTCATCACTTGAGGCGAGCATACCCCCTCTCCCACTGGGGTAACCAATGACTTGCTGCGTTTTTTGCAGCTTAGGCAGATGGCTAGTTAGTTCATCAGAGGGTTGGGGAGGGGGAACACTCGTTGAGCAACTCCACTCCTCCACCAACCTCGGTAGCACCAGATCGACATTCAGCGCCGCATCGCGCTTAATCGCATTCGCTTCCCAGTACAGCCCCAGTTTTTGTTTGGTGAGATGCTCCACCAGCAGGCGGCGCAATTGCTGCTCGTTCAGATGATCGAGTTGGTCAAGCAGGTTGGCTGCACGGGTAGGTTCGGTCATATAGCCTTATCCGTTTATTAAGGAGCAGTTGACCAGTCGTACAGGTGCAGTCCGGGCACTTGAGCAAAGGCACGGTCCGCGCTGACCAGCGTACAATTTTCGGCCATGGCATGGCTGGCGATAAGCAAGTCCATGGAAGCCAGCGGTTTGCCCAGCGTTTCCAGTTCCGTGCGCAATAGGCTGTAACGTTGGGCACTGGCGGATGACCACGGCAAAATATCTACTGAAGCCAGGTAATTTTCCACGATGCGGCGCAGATCGGTATTGATGGCACGTCTGACCAAACCGAAGCGCAGTTCGGCCTCGGTGATGACGGAAATGCAGGACGACCGCTCGTTCAGGATTGCGCTCAGAGTTTTGGCCCGATCCTTGATAATGGCTGAGACGGCATTGGTGTCCAGCATCAGAAGTGCGCTCACGGCCAATCACGCTCCACGGTGGCACCGGTGTCACGCAAGTTGCCGAGTGCATCAAGGTCTTCCTGCGGAATCAGGGGCAGGAGCTGGTCACGCAGCTTGATCCAAGCCTCGAATTTCCGGTTGCGCGGACTCAAGATAACATCCCCGGTAACTTGATCGCGCCGGATTATGACTTCGTCCCCTTCAAAGCGGAACTCAGCAGGCAGACGCACGGCCTGGCTACGACCATTTTTGAAAAGCTTGGCGGTTTGCATGGTGAGGTTCCTTTATTCAACTTGATATATACCGTGATTTATACCACTTATAAGCGAAGCATTCAAGCCAAATGATCCTTTAACTATACGTATCGTCAAAGTCGTGTTCACCCCGCAATCCCCGGCTCATCCCACAATTCCCTGTTATGTGCATTTCGCGGCTGCACCAGACCGAAATGCTGGTAAGCGTTCGCCGTGGCGATTCTGCCGCGCGAGGTGCGCTGCAAATAACCCTGCTGAATGAGGTACGGTTCCAGCACATCCTCAATGGTGTCACGCTCTTCGCCTATGGCTGCGGCAAGGTTATCCACTCCGACCGGGCCACCGGCGAATTTCTCGATAACAGTTTGCAATAGTTTTCTATCCATCACGTCCAACCCCTGCGCATCCACATCCAGCATGGTCAGCGCGGCATCGGCCACCTCGCGCGTCGCGTTACCATCCGCCCGCACTTCGGCGTAATCGCGCACGCGGCGCAATAAACGATTGGCGATGCGTGGCGTGCCTCTTGACCGCTTGGCGATTTCCAGCGCACCTTCGGGCGAGATGGGCAGTTCCAGCAAACCGGAAGAGCGCGTGACAATCCGCTGCAATTCGGTCACGGTGTAAAACTCCAGCCTCGCGACGATGCCGAAGCGGTCGCGTAGCGGATTGGTCAGCATACCGGCGCGCGTGGTCGCGCCTACC
>Ga0364887_10705_pt1 | contig 13661 bp, 8 predicted proteins | sample ExccelJu500001D4_4_FD_206924 | JGI IMG/M metagenome (GOLD analysis project Ga0364887, IMG submission 206924) | Enriched cells from Trout Bog Lake Hypolimnion, Wisconsin, USA - BchlTB.July23.5000.01.D4 | ecosystem: Environmental > Aquatic > Freshwater > Lake > Hypolimnion/Profundal zone | place...
TTCCTCCAGAGATACTATTTGCATTTAAAAAAACTATTCCACTATCTTTAAATTCTTCCCGTTTAGGATATTTTTCTGATCTATCTCCATCAATTAATTTAATTGGAGCCTCTTTTATTTTATATTTCCTTATCCAACTCATAATCCCAATTCATTTAAATGTTCATGAATTGTTTTTGCCAAGACAATCGCTTCTTCATTTAAACTTTGCAACTCAACTTTTATTTCCGCCATCCTTTCTTCGTAATCAAACCCGTTATCTAATTGCGGCGCAACACCAACATAACGACCTGCGGTTAAGCTATAATCATTACTTGCAATTTCTTCTTGCGTTACAACTTTGCACAAGCCTACAACATCATTATATTTTCCATCACTGAAACGAGATGTCAACCAATGTTCTTCTTTTTGATAATAGATTGCGGTATCAACTGCTTCACTAATTTCATGCACTAATAAATTAATTGTACTTGCAGCATTTTGATATAATTCTCTGTTCTCTTTATCTTTTTTCACGTCATCACTTTTCAGCAATTCTTTTAACGAGGCTTCAAAATGTTTATGTGCATTCAGTAATTCTCTTTTGTGTTTTTTAAGATGCGGTAATTCAATTTCCTTTCCGATCAGCTCTAAATCCATTGCTGCTTCTGGTAATAACATCACTGCTTGTTTTAGTTGTTCATACTTAATTAGAAGCGTATGATATGCTTCATCTACAAAAGATGAGTATTCCTTCAACGCAGAATCAAAGTCCGTCCTATCACCTCTGTATAGACCTACAATAGCTTTTATGTTTTTTAAATGCTCTGGCGTAAAGTCGTGCAAGTTGCTGCTTACTTTGCGGTACACATCACGTAGGTCAAGCATGAGTGTTGTATTTTTTCTTTCCTCATTTTTTTCTTTAGCTCTGTCAAAAAACCAAAGTGTACATGGTAAAGTACGAGTATAGAAAAACTTTGTTCCGATTGAAACCATTACATCAACTGCCCCAGTCTTTACAAGTTGTTCTCGAATTGTTTTTTCAGAATATCCTGCATCTGATGCAGATGATGCCATAACAAAACCTGCTCTTCCTGTCTCGTTTAAAAAAGCATAGAAATATTGAATCCATAAATAGTTAGCGTTATCATTCTTCGGCAACCCGAATGGTAAGCGTGCATCATTCTTAACAACGTCTCTGTTCTTATCAACACCATCTACATTGAATGGTGGATTAGCCATCACATAATCACATTTACCAACTAAGCCATGATGGTCTTCATAAAAAGTATTGCCTTGCAAAATATTACAGTCTAATCCGTGAACAGTCATGTTCATCTTTGCGAGCTTTGTATTCGTATCCGTTTTTTCTTGTCCGTAAAACGTTACTTTTTCCGATGGATTCAGACCTTGCTCTTCTAAGAAATGACCTGTTTGCACAGCCATGCCAAAACTACCTGCTGCGGGATCGAGTACAATACCATGATTAGGTTGAATGATTGTTACAATTGCGTTTACTAATGAAGGAGGTGTAAAAAATTCACCGCCTTCTTGTGCGCCACTCATCGCAAATTTGTTAAGGAAGTATTCATAAATTCGACCAAACACATCACCTGTTACATTATCCAGTTCCTCCTTATTAAAAATACGAATCAGTCTTTGCAACAAAGACTTTTCGAATAGGCTATAGTTTTTGGGCAATACTCCCAATAAAACTTCATACTCTTCTTCAATAGCACGCATTGCATCGTCGAGCTTTTCACCAATATCTTCTCCTTCAGGTAAAGTAGCTAAATAATTCCAACGGGATATATCAGGAAGAAAGATTGCTTTAGCTTGTTGAAAATCATCTTTGGTTACTGCACGCTTACCACGTTGTGGATGCACGGGTAAATGTTGCTCGATCAGTTCTTTGGCATCAACGAATCTGTTATACGCGTGGCGAAGGAAAATTAAACCGAGAACAGGAAAGCTGTATTCTGTTGCCGTTAGCTTTGAATTAGCGCGGAGTTGATCGGCTGCTTCCCAGAGTTTATCTTCTAATCGTTTGAGGTCTTGTCCAGTCATTTGATATACTTAGGATTTCAGAGAGTATTAAAAAAGTTAATCTAAGATAATGCATATAGATTTATTCGAGGAAGAAACAAAAAGCTCAGAGATAGCTTAAGTTAGAATTGAAAATGTATTGATAAAGAAAGCTGCTTTTTTAAGCGGGTGCAAATGTATTGTATAATGTTACCAATAAGTGTTACAGTTTTTCCACAAAAGCGTAAATATTTAGCTATATAAAGCTAAAATTCTTAGTGTGTATATTTTTATTATATTATCTTTGTTTTTGTAGTTCATTTGTGAAAATAGTTTTTTGAAATAATTGCACTTTCGTGCGATGACCGCCAACTGGTTGAGTTGGATAAATCCACTGGTATGAGCAAAACATATCATGGTTACTGCTTCCGCTGTAAACAATATGGTGAGGTCACCTTTAGGTGTACAAAATCAGAAGTTGATGAGGAAACAGGATTTAAAAGAAAAAGCAAACGCTTTTGCATTTGCCTTTCTTGTTTGTATTAACAATTTGTAGGTGTAACGCGCCCGAAAAATCAAGGTGAGCGTACCCTGAAAGTCTGGCAGTTCGCAGCTGTCAGGCTTTTTTATTTTTGCTATATCTTATTTGCTAAGCAAAACAAATGTAGCAATTTTTGTTTTCCCACCTAATTTTATTAGTCATATTTAGCTAAAAATATTATCCTGATAGTAGATGGTTTTAAAAACAGTATTAATGTATAATTGAATTGTTTTGTAACTTAGCGTTAGTTCTTGAAATCAAGTGAGCGATTCCGATAGAAAACGAAACTATTTCACGTTATGTTCACTGTGAAAGTAAAAAGGGTTAGAAACGATTGATTTATACCCTATTATAAAAATTTGGGTTCATCCAATCCGGATCACAAACGAAGTCTGATGGCTTCGTTTTTTGTTTTCAGTACATTCGTTCTTCAAATCATTACAATCTGTTTATGGATGTAAAAATAGAATCAAGCTGGAAAGAAGTATTGCAGCAGGAATTCAGCAAGCCGTATTTCCTGCAGATTGTCTTACATCTGAAAACAGAGAGGGAAACAGGCATGTTGATCTATCCGCCCGGTTCGCTTATTTTTAATGCATTTGAGAAAACACCTTTTGAGAAAGTGAAAGTTGTGATATTGGGACAAGACCCTTATCATGGACCGAAACAGGCAATGGGATTAAGTTTTAGTGTACCTGATGGTATTCCGCCACCTCCTTCGCTTGTCAATATTTATAAAGAACTGAACAAAGATATCGGTATGCCCATTCCATCAACAGGTAATTTGACCAAATGGGCTGAGCAAGGTGTTTTATTATTGAATGCTGTTTTAACAGTTCGAGCAAACGATCCTGCCAGTCATTCTAAGATCGGATGGATGGAATTTACCAATGCAGTGATCAAAAAAATTTCTGATGAAAAGAAAGGTGTTGTTTTTTTGTTGTGGGGAAAATTTGCTCAGGAAAAACAAGTATTGATCGATGAAACAAAACATTATGTGTTAAAAGCAGCACATCCTTCACCTTTCAGTGCACACAACGGTTTTTTCGGATGTAAACATTTCAGCAAAACAAATGATTTATTAATGAAGCAGGGTTTGGATCCTGTTAATTGGACCATATAAAAATATTGTATGAAAATATTTAAAGAAGTATTCGGAAGAATTTGGGCATTATGGGGCTTACTGAGTTTTGTAACAACCTTCTTCATCATTTTTATTCCTTCTATGCTTTGTTATCTGATTCCCGGTAAAAAAGGACAGGATATCTTTATTGCGATTTCAAGAATATGGATGAAGTTTTGGTTAACCATTATTGGATGCCCGGTTATAGTTACGGGCAAAAAGTATTTTGAAAAGAATATTGCCTACATAGTAACATATAATCATAACGCCTTATTAGATGTGCCGTTATCAGCACCCTGTATTCCTGCAGGAAATAAAACCATTGCAAAAACTTCATTCGCTAAAATCCCTTTCTTCGGATGGTATTACAGAAAAGGGTCTGTCTTAGTTGACAGAAACAATGATGCAAGCCGTCGTAAAAGTTTTGATGAAATGAAAGAAGTTTTGAAACAGGGAATTCACATGTGCATTTATCCGGAAGGAACACGCAACAGGACGAATGATCCCTTAAAAAAATTTTATGCAGGTGCATTCAAGTTGGCTGTGGATACAAAAACACCTGTTATGCCTGCAGTTATTTTTAATACCAAAAAAGCAATGCCGATTCATAAGAAATTTTATTTGTGGCCTTGCCGATTGCGATTGGATTTTCTTCCGCCGGTTGATGCAACAAATATTTCTGCTGATGAATTAAAAGATAAAGTCTTTCAAATAATGTGGGATCATTATGAAGCCAATCAATAATTGGAATAGCTCCTGCTTCTGTTGATCTTCAGGTCGCGTAAAATACCCGATTTAGGATTCAATGTGATACTGAAAGAACGGTATAATCCAATGGGAGTAACATTGATGGCCAATTGCCAGCAATGCATTTCACGGGTAATAAACATTGTGAACATTTGTAATTTCCCGACATTAAAATCAAAATAACCGTTCCCTCCCATTTTCCATTTTTCCGTTAAACTAAAATCACCACCTGCCATTAAAGTAGAATACACTTGTGTTATATAAGTATAACCGGTGGTGTTGGCTTGCAGTTGTTTTGAGAAACTTAATGAATAAGACAAATTAACAGACCAGGGAATATTAAAATCTGTAAACTCTGCAGGATTTGCTCTTGCATATTGTAACTGTCTTTGTTGTTCATCAGGAGTCATAAAAGGGTCAACAGGTATCCTGTCCTTATCCGCTTTTCCGTCTTTCGGTTTACTTTTAAATGAAGTTGAAATAGCAATATTTCCGTTGGTTAATCTGCCGAGTTTTCCGCTCTTCCACATCAATTCATTTTTTCTGAAACCCATTGAATCAACAGCATAAGGATCTAATATTGCACTGGCAGTGATATTTACTTTTTCAAATAAAGTGCTGCGTGCATAAAAATTAAATGGTGATAAGGCAAAGCTGTCTGCCATCAGATTATAAGACGAATTGAAACCAAACCCATCGATCAATTTCACTTTTTTCGTTGCCTTTCCTGTTGAATCCGTTTTATCTTTCACTTTCATCTCCAATAAATTATCGATACCGAAACTCATACCACCAAATGCACCTTCGGAAAATGCACCCGGAATTACACCGTCAAATTGTGAAAAACGCAGGTAGTGCCCTGCTGTGTCCACTTTCGTAGAATAAAAATATTTACCTGCCAGATCCGGTTTATAACTGATGCTGAAAGTGGGCCTTACCTCATGTCTGATCTTTGCATTCTTTAATGAATAGGTTCCGAATATTCTGGTACTCGCACTCATTCCGAAAGACATTTGCCGAGATGTATAAAGACCTTTTGAGACCAAAGTATCGACCTTTGAATTAACGCTGTCCCAACTTCTGAAAATCTTTTGTCCGTACCAATTTTCTTGATAAGAAACGGAAGGCGAAAGTGTTATTGCTCCTATCTGCGGTAATGTTAATGAAATAGGGATTGAATGTGTGGCGCCCCATTGTAATGTATCCAATAACCTTTTAAAAGATACGCCTGCGGTATCATAATAGGAGATCAGGTTCTGCACATTTCCGCTGTAACCGATACCTATATTTTCATACCATTTGGGTGTACCAACTTTTTCTGCTTTTTGAAAAGGATATTTTGTAACAACATTTAAACTCGCTGTCGGCAAATTAAGATTTACCAATCTTGTTACACTGTTTTGATTGGCATTCAGGTTCATCGAAAAATTTGCTTTGCCTCTGAAATCTTTTGTATAACTGATGGATGAGTTTAATTGGTTCATATAATTCTGGGTAGGATTATTGACCAACGACTGATTGTATTTTGAACTGCCGAAATTAACACTCGCATTAAAAGTGCTTCCGGGCCTTGCTTTATTATCACGATTATGGCTCCAATTGATCATATACGATTTAGTGCTCGTAAATTCATTCGGACTGGTGCCTGTTTGATTTAATATTACAGTGTTTTGAAATGTTACATTTAAACTTCCTGTATAACGATACCGTTTCAAATATTTTGGACTGATATTCAAACTCCATCCTCCATAAGTATAAATATTACTTCTTACAGTTACATCAAGATTTTCATTCACCACTTTATAATAGCCTAATCCTTCCAGCCCAAAACCAAAATCCTGGCTGGCATTGAATGTGGGTACTAAAATACCCGAATGCCTTCCTCTTTGCAATGGGTAAATACCAAACGGAATGCCGATGGGCACAGGCACTCCTTCAAATTCAGGAGAAGCAGGTCCGCTCACCGCAATCTTATTATTGATCATTTTTATTTTCCTGGTGCGGATCGCAAAATGCGGTGTATCTAAATTACAGGTTGTGAAAACTGCACCGTATCCGTAAAACACATCTTTACTGACTTTCTTCAACACTTTTGCATTCACGAATAATTCCCCTTCATTATAATAAGTGTTTTGTGTTAAAGCTTTCATGGATTTCATGTTGAACGAAATAGAATCCATGATCGATTTCATTTCGCCCTGTTTCATGGTAGGCTTGTTTTGCGGATTATTGGTGGTATCCAATGTTCCGTAAGCTCTGATCATTTGTGATTGCTGATCATATTTAATAACATCAGCATCTAAAGTCATATCCGTGTACTTTACATTTGATTTACCGTATAAAATAAATTCTTTTGTAGCGATCATCAGCACGCCGGAATCTTTGGCAATGTAATTCACCGGAGCATCCAATGAATCTTTCGAAATGGTTAATGTATCGATTTTGTTGATGCTTGTGCTGTCTGTTTGTTTTGCGAGGCTATCTTTATTGATTTTAAGAGAATCTTTTGCGATATTCTTTTTAATGGCAGGAACCGTATCTAAAAAAACTGTTAATGATCCACCAAAAGCGTTAATTGTATCCTTCCCTGCGCTTACTTGCATAGAAATAAGCAGCAAACAGCTGTACACTATAATACCTGCTAAGGTTTTTACGTTAATTTTACCGGGATGGATCATATTAGCTATGCACAAAAATAGGTGCTAAGTTGTAAATAGTATTTATTAGTATAACCCTTTAACGAATTGATATGATGTTTCGAAGAATAATTAGTTTTATATTATTACTTTTTTTAACAATTTCTCTGTATTCTTTTACGGAAGGTGATAAACGAACAGTACAGCAAAAACAACCGTTGAAAAGAATTGTGATTGATGCGGGACATGGCGGTCCCAGCTATTTGGCCGGAAAATTTTATGGAGGCCGTGGCCCTCATGTTGAAGAAAAAGATATCACATTAGCTGTTGCATTGAAGTTGGAAAAAGAGATTAATCTCGAAATGCCGGATATCGAAGTAATCATGACAAGAACCTCTGATATTTTCGACAGTCCCATTGTAAAAGCTAACAAAGCGAATGAAGCGCATGGTGATCTGTTCATTTCGCTGCATTGTAATGATGTAGGTCCTGACAAACATTCAGAGATTGTTGGTTACACTACTAAAACAGTAAAAAAGAAAGGCAAAAAAACAACTGTAAAAGTTCCTAAATATCATTATTGGACAACACCCAGTCAGGCTCACGGAACAGAAACCTATTTATGGGGTGTTGGTAAAACAAATGAGAAAGAAGAAGCTTTAAGTGAAAATGATTTTGTGGATACTGCTCTCTTTAAAAGTTTTGATGATTCTGATCCTGCAAGAATGATAGCACTTTCCTTAAAAACACAACAATATGCCGAACGCAGCCGTAATTTAGCATATACTGTTGAAGAAGAATTTGAAAAAGCAGGGCGTGTAAGCCGTGGTGCCAAACAAAGAGATGAAAAAGGTATTTGGGTGTTGCAGGCTGTTGCTATGCCGGCTATATTAATTGAACTGGGCTTTCTATCCTACCCTGATGAAGAAACTTATTTAATGAGCGAACAAGGTCAGCAGGAAACAGCTGAAACCATTGTAAAGGCATTAAAAAGATACAGATACTCACTCGCTAACAAGCAAGCTGCCCCTGCAAAGCAGGGCTCTCAGAAATAATTTTTAATGGTCTTTAGTCTGATTTGTTTAATTGCAACTTCATAGCAAAAAAATAACTTACTTAAATTCTTTGTCATTTGCAGGAATTTATACATTTATGGTAACATTACACCTGCTAAGTGAAACAACTTTTAACCCTTATTCAATTTGCATGCTGCTGCATGTTAATTTCTATTGTATCTGTCTGCGCACAGTAACGAAAAGAATATAGTAATAAAGCAGATACCTCAGTCTTCATTTGCTACAGCCAATCTACCGACTATTATCACAAATCAATCAATTGTCCCTCTCTTGACAAGTGCAATAATCTGCAAAAAGTAACGCAGGACGATGCAGTTAATAAATATCACCGCAGACCTTGTAAAAAATGTAGCCAAAACCAATCAACACAGAATCATTAATTTTTAACAGCCTTCAATCATTAGGCAGAATCTAAGAAACCTTAGATTTGTACTTATGAAGATATCAAACGAAACCAAAGTTGGGGCTTTAACTGCCATAGCCATTACTTTAATGATATTAGGCTTCAACTATCTGAAAGGGCGCAGCTTATTTAAAACCGGAAATTTTATTTATGCAAAATATCCCGATGCAAAAGGGTTGATGGTGTCCAATCCTGTTTACATCAACGGTTATCAGGTTGGCACTGTGTACGAAATAGAGAACGTTGATAAAAATGTAAGAAGCATCAGTGTAGCCATCAAATTGAAAGATTATTACAATATTCCTGATAACTCTTTTGCAGAAATCATTAAAGATCCCTTAGGCACACCAAGCATTGATATTGTTTTGGGCGACAGTAAAGTCGGCATCATGTCGGGCGACAGCATCCGCACAAAATCATCACCTGGATTATTGGATGCACTCACCAATAAATTAACTCCTGTGGCAGATCAATTAAAGATCACCATTACTTCCTTGGATAATGTGCTGAAAAACATCAATACTGTTTTCGACCCGGCTACAAAAAATAATTTGCAGGAAGTGATTGCTCATGTCAATTCGATCACAGCAAGTTTAATTAAATCTTCTGCAGCAATTCAGGCAATGCTCAATGAGCAAAGCGGTTCTATCACACAGTCAGTAAATAATATCAATAGCATTTCAAAGAATTTGGCTGACAACAATAATAAAGTAACTGAAGTATTGAGCAATGTTGAAAAAACAACCGATCATTTGGCAAAAGCAGATATCAACGGATCGATCGCCGGATTAAAGGCCGCTGCAGAGAACCTGAACACTGTTTTAAATAAAGTGAATTCTAAAGAAGGTTCTTTGGGATTATTGGTGAATGATAAAGCATTGTATAATAATTTGACCAACACAGTTAGGAGCGCTAATATTTTGATGGATGATTTAAAAACACATCCAAAAAGATATGTAAATGTTTCCGTGTTCGGCAAAAAAGATAAATCAACTCCGCTTAGCGCACCGCTTGCAGATTCAACCAAACAGTGATGATCCGATTTATAGTATACTTTTTTTTGCTGATAATAACAGCAAATACTGTTGTTGCGCAGAGAGTGACAGACAGTGTTTCACCCGGTACAGATATTATCATTAAGAGAGCTGAGAAATATAATTTTCAGGACAAAGATTCTTTAGGGAAATTCGTTTCACTTGTCGGAAAAGGAAAAGATCAGGCCTTTGTTCAACAAGAAAAAATATTATTTTATGCGGATAGTATTGTTATCGATCAAAAGCAAAATATTCTTGAAGCATTCGGTAATATTCATATCAATGATGCAGATAGTGTTCAGGTTTATTCAGAGTATTTGAAATATCTCGGTAAAGAAAAAAAATCATATCTCAAACAAAAAGTAAAACTCACAGATGGTAAGGGTGTTTTAACTACCAATGAACTGGAATATGATACACAATTTAAGATCGGAAAATATTTTAACGGCGGTAAAGTTGTCAATAAAAAAACAGTATTGACAAGTAAGGAAGGTGTTTATTATGGCGACACCCGTGATGTTTATTTTACTAAAGGCGTTGTATTGATCGACCCGGAATATAAGATCACAACTGATACTTTGTTGTATAATATTAATACCGAGATCACCAATATCGTTGCGCGTTCTGTTATCATTAACGGTAAAAGAACCATTAAAGCAAAAGAAGGATATTACGATGTGAAAAATAAGAAAGGGAATTTTTTTCAACGCCCCTTTATTGATGATAGTTCTTATACTTTTACGGCAGATCAAATGGCATTTGATGACACAACAGGTTTGGGTGAAGCACAGGGAAATGCGGTTTACAGAAGTAAAGATTCAGTTGGCGGGTATGATATCATTGCCAATAATATCAAGACCAATAAAAAGAAAAATTCATTTCTCGCTACACAAAAGCCAATACTCTTTATCAAACAGGAGAAAGACACCATCTATGTTTCAGCCGATACTTTGTATGCAGGTAAAGTAAGCGATCTCAGAAAAACCAGAGAAGTTCCTGTTGTGCGGGATACTATTGCAGCTGATCAAAAAAATAAAGATTTAATCCCCGCTGATAGTTCGACAGATCGATATTTTGAAGCTTATTATCATGTGAAAATATTTTCGGATTCTCTCCAGGCTTTGGGTGACAGTTTGTTTTATTCTTTGGAAGATTCCACTTTCAGGTTATTCAGAGATCCTGTTGCCTGGACGCAGCAAAATCAGATAACAGGCGATACCATTTATATGTATCTCGCTAATAAAAAACCGCAAAGATTATACGTTTTTGAAAATGCGATGGCCATCAGCAAAGAAGCGAAAGATTATTTCAACCAAGTAAGAGGCAATACCATCAATGCTTATTTTAAAGAAGGGAAAATCAATTTTTTAAAAGCAAAAGGCAGCCCTGCAGACAATGTGTATTACGCGGTGGATGATAATAAAAAGTTTGTAGGCGTAAACAAATCAACCTCTGATATGATTGATGTTTTCTTCGATGAAGGCAAACCGCAAAAAGTTGTTTTTGTCAATAACCTTTCAGGCACCATGTATCCGATGCGGCAAGTGGACCATAGCAGCCTTAAGGTTCGTAAGTTTCAATGGCTGGAAGATAAAAGGCCAAAATCTAAATTAGATATCTTTTCAAATTAATAAGAATATTATCTCCTGCATTCGAAAATTTTTTTTTTCGTTCTGAAATTGCTGTGCATTATCTTTCAGTCATGATACATTTTTTTAAAAGAAATATTATTAATCCATTGAGTGTGTTTATTCACGACAGCCGTGCAATAGGTATTACTTTATTAGCGTGCACTGGCTTTTCTTTAGTACTCAGTAACATTGGTACAATCGGTGAATTATACAGAGCTTTTTGGTCTTTCAGTTTTGACGGAACACAGAATCATAATGCTCATGTTGGGATATTATCTTTACCCAATTCACCACTCCTTATCATCAATGATTTCATGATGGCATTATTTTTCTTTCTTGCCGGAATGGAAATCAAAAGGGAAATGCTTCATGGAGAATTAGCGACCATAAAAAAATCTTTATTACCCATTGCAGCGGCTATTGGTGGAATGTTGATTCCGGCAATTTTATTTACCCAATTTAACAGAGGAACAGAATTCATGCAGGGTTGGGCAATCCCTACAGCCACTGATATTGCATTTACATTAGGGGTGGCATCTTTATTGGGCAACCGTGTTCCATTATCCCTTAAAATATTTCTTACTGCATTAGCTATTATTGATGATTTGGGTGCCATTCTTATCATTGCATTATTTTATGGCGATCACATTCAAATCGGATTTATTCTTTTATCTGCTGTTATCATTTTCGTTTTATACCTGCTTAAAAAATATCATGCAAAATTCGGTGCAATACAATGGATACTTGGTTTCTTATTGTGGTACTGCATGTTTAATTCAGGCGTTCATGCAACAGTTGCAGGGGTATTATTTGCATTTATGATGCCTGAAAAATTATTGGTGAAGTATGAAAAGAAATTTCATTTACCCGTTTATTTTATTGTTATTCCGATTTTTGCATTGGCTAACACCGCGATTTTATTTCCTGCAAAAAGTTTACAGTTATTAACCGGAACATTAAGCTGGGGAATTATTGTTGGACTCTGTATCGGTAAACCTGCAGGCATTTTCGGTGCATGTTATTATGTAGTAAAAAAAGGTTTTGCAGAATTACCGAAAGGTATCAATTGGAATAAATTAATAGGTGCAGGTCTGCTCGCAGGCATTGGCTTTACCATGAGCATTTTTATTTCAACACTTGCCTTTAAACAACCGATACAAACTGATATTGCAAAGATTTCGGTACTCATCGCTTCTTTGATTGCAATGAGTTCGGGCTATTTCTGGTTGAAATATAGAAAGTAACGATTTATTTAAAAAATACCATTGCACCCGCTGCAATAATGATGAATGACCCTAATGAACTTACAAGTACAAATTTTCCCGTAAATGAAAGTTGAGGCAATTTTATTATTCCTATATCGAAATTGAATGGTGGTGCCTTGCTTCTCCCACCGGTTAATAATGAATAAAATTTTTGAGAAATTCTTTTGATCGTGTCTTCCAACATAAGCGTTATCAGCAGCACCATAACCGGTATCAGAAAAAAAGACAGCATCGCATTTGTAGAAAATATATTATTTGAAAGTTTAAGTATCTTATTTATAAAAACAATCAACGGTGCATGAAAGGCGTAGATGAAAAAAGAAGACTCAGTTATTCTCATCCACAACTGCTGATCCATCAGTCTCAACAAGATGCTGTCAAATACAAACCACACGGCATACAGCCCGAATATCTCATTTAGTTTATATAGAAATGAAACTGAGAAATGGGCATACGACCCGAATAAAGGAGTGCCGTAAAATGTAAGGAATGTTTTAAAAGCAGCCAGGATTATAAATATTGCCAGTGATGATTTAGCCGAAAAGAAACTGAATTCTTTAGAAGTGTTTATTTTATTGATCGCTAAATACGCACCGAAAAAGAAAAACAAATAACCTCTGTCATTTTCTCCCCCACCGATTCGGTTGGTAAAAAGCCATACCATAAGAACTGTACCCAAAAATAATACAGGGATTTTTGTGATGAGATATTTTATGAATGGCATAAGCAAAACAAAAATGAACAACACACGCAAATACCATAACTGAAAAACAATGGGAGATTTAATAACATAAGAAATGAATTCAGTTAATGAAAGGTCAATTATTTTTTTGCCGATCATTCCTGAAAAAGCATAGACCGAATTCTGCGGGACAAAAAAAGTTTCAAATAAAAATGTGATGAATAATCCCGACAAACTGATCAATAAATAAGGAAAAACGATTGTTCTAAATTTTGACCTGATGCGAAGCAGATACGAATATTTGGGGCGATAAAACATAAAAAAACCCGAAATGATCATCATAAAGGGAAGCCTGAACCTTAATAAGCCATTCAATATAAAATTCTGGACAACATCACTCCAACCAAAGCTTGTAGATACAATCATTGATGGTGTCATCTCTCCGTTGATGCCTGATCCGTTATGAACAAATATCAACGCAATTGTACCAAAAAAACTGATTAACTTGATCTTATTACT
>Ga0364887_10405_pt2 | contig 13627 bp, 8 predicted proteins | sample ExccelJu500001D4_4_FD_206924 | JGI IMG/M metagenome (GOLD analysis project Ga0364887, IMG submission 206924) | Enriched cells from Trout Bog Lake Hypolimnion, Wisconsin, USA - BchlTB.July23.5000.01.D4 | ecosystem: Environmental > Aquatic > Freshwater > Lake > Hypolimnion/Profundal zone | place...
CTGTAGATCAATTTAAGGTCGTAGATGCAACCTTAGAATTAAGTGACGCAAGCAATCAATTAAAAGAGGCTTTAAAACCTTTTTCAATAGAGTTGCTTGAGGTGGCTAACTACGATAAAAATGGTGTGGTCAATGGAGTGCGTGGTCAATATGACCTCAATCTCGGTGCTCTTGAAATCCTGGTACCTGGAGTTGGAAAAAGAATATCGTTTAATCACGTCCTGATGAGCGGAAGTCTGGATAACCCCGAGATGGATGTTTTGGGCGTTCAATTGAACCTCAAATTGGATGGCGGCTCCATTCAATCGCATTGGGATATCCACTCAAAATTCAAGACGATCGATGGAAGGGTAAGGGTGGAGCATTTACCTCTACAAGCCTTCATTCCCTTAATCCCTGCAAACAAAGACTTGCTTAGTCAAGGCGGGGAGATGAACGCGGAAGTAATGATCAAGGTCAGTGCACAGGGTCAATTAGTTTCTGGAGAGCTCCATCTTGTAGATTTATCGATCCTTGAAGCTGGAGAAAAGGAACCATTATTAAATGCAAAAAATATCGACCTGAATCAATTTGAATATAAAAGCTCGCCGCAGTCTGGGAGGGCTTTATTAATTGATCAAGTGATGGTGAGTGAGCCAAGCTTACGATTTGATATTGATGAAAAAGGCTTTAGTAATTTCAGGCGTTTATTTTCAAAAGATTCTGCGATATCTGCCAGTAGTGATGCGGCTCACAAGACCTTGAAAAACGAAGTCCAAACACCATTCCAATTTGAAGTGCATACCGTGAAATTGCGCGAAGGCAATGTGCACTTTTCAGATTTTGTAATGCGGCCAAACTTTAAAGTTGATATCAGGAGATTTAACGGTACATTTTTGGGTATTGGTAATACCCCGAATCAGATGGCATCCATGGAGTTTGATGGAGTGATTGCTCAAACTGGTTCCATGAGGGGTAAAGGTCAGGCTGCTTTTAATGATCCCCGTCGGAATAATGATCTCAGTATGAATTTTAAGAATTTACCGCTTACCGCTTTCAACCCACCGGTAATGAACTTTGCTGGCTATCAAATAGCGGCTGGACGTTTAAGTCTTAATTTGAATTACCGCACTAAGGATGGTGAATTAACGGGTAACAATCAAATCATCATTAAAAACGTGGAATTGGGTGACGAGGTTCCGAATTTTCAGGGCAATAAGTTACCCCTTGGTTTGGCAATCGCATTGCTTGAGGATAGTGACAACACTATTGATGTTGCTATTCAGATTGCAGGCAATGTTGATGCGCCAGATTTTAGTGCCACTGGCTTGGTATGGCAGGCCCTTAGCAATGTGTTTGCCAATGTGACTACAGCACCATTTCGTGTTTTAGCTTCAATATTGGGTATGAGCGGAGATGGCGGCATCAGCGCCGTTCCTGGCGAAGTGGCTTTTTTGCCAGAAGATCAAGATCGAATGGAAAAGTATGGGGAGTATTTGTCTAACCGACCCAATGCTACGTTAGATGTCGTCGGAACCTATGACCCCATATTGGATAAGCAAGAGCTTGCGAGGGCAATGGCTGACGCTGCTATTTTTAATGACGCTGACATTAAATTGCTTCCAGGTGAGGCGCTTGATCTGCCAAACTTATCGGACCCCAAAATTGGCTCAGCCTTAAAGGCTGCTTATGCTCAATATATAGGGCGCATTAAGTTGGGCCAACGTCTATTAACCCTTCCCGATAACCAGGCTCGTAACGAGCAATTAAGATCGGAGCTCATTGCCAGCATGGTTATTACTGAGAATGATCTCCACACTCTAGGCGTCAATCGGGCTAAATTGGCTAAAGACTTGCTAGTAAAAAACCATCCTTCATTGGATAGCCGAATTCAGGTAGTTGAGACCAAAACTGTTAAAGCGGAAAAAGAGGGAATACCACTCGAAGTTGATCTCAGAATCAAGTAGACTTGGGATATGAAATTAACAAAATTACCTTTACTTATCGCACTTCCAGTTTTGGCAGTGGTCTCTTTATCTGGCTGCGGAACCGTGGAGTCAGCGGCTAAAGATGATTGCACCTCAATTGGATGGCAAGTTGGCAGTGCTGGTTATGAAGATTGTTTCAGGGCTCGTGTTCGTGAGCGTAATTTAGATTATTCATTACCCCCTGGCGATCGTCCATCACCATCACTTATTTAGGGTAAACCCTATATTTATTGTTTGAGCTAATAGAGCGGGTTTTTTATTGTAAAAACCAGTGAGTCGTCAGCAAAGATTTGTATCGTCCTTTATGCTTAGCAAAGCCAGTAGAACACCATTAGAGTGGCATGGCGGAACCCTTACCCAAGTATTGGTAGGGGGATTGGCAGTAATAACTAGAAATTAGAGACCAAATAATATGAATCACCCCAAATCCTTGGCAGAGATCCAGTCCGTAGCCGTTGCAAGCGCTGATGATCTCAGGGAAACCATTCGACGTAAAAGCAAGCTTAAAGGTCGTCAGGCAGATGATGAGTCCCTTGCTGAGGTTCGTCAGCTTATTGGACCGGCTCCCCATCGCCGCGATTTATTGATTGAGTATTTGCATAAACTCAACGATGAGTATCGAGCTCTACATGATCGTCATCTGGTTGCTTTGGCCAAAGACATGAACTTGCCTATGGCTGCAGTTTATGAAGTGGCAACCTTCTATCACCATTTTGAAGTGGTTCGTGGCAATGATCCAGTAGCGGATATCACCATTCGAGTTTGCGATGGTGTTGCTTGTGAGTTAGCCGGTGCTCAAAACTTATTGGCTAAATTACCGGCAATTTTGGACAATCCAAATGTAAAAATAATCGCCGCTCCTTGTGTAGGACGTTGTGAGCAAGCGCCAATTGCTGTAGTTCATCAGTACCCTGTTATTTTTGCTACTTTAGAAAAAGTCGAAGCAGCCGTGAAAAACGGGATGACTATTCATCCTCTTGCAACAGGCGACGCTTGTTTTGATCCGGTATCTAGGGTGGAGAAAGGTGTTTCAGCTCAAGGCCAAGATCAAGTCGTTTCACCAGATTACGTTGGCTATGAGTCTTATCTAGCTAGTGGTGGTTATAAATTGGCTAAAGCCATCCATTCTGGCGCGCACAGTATTGATAGCATCATCAAGGCAATGGAAAATTCTGGTCTGCGAGGTTTAGGTGGGGCAGGCTTTCCAGCGGGGCGTAAGTGGCGCATTGTGAAAGATCAGGTTGCTCCTAAATTGATGGCGGTCAATATTGACGAAGGTGAGCCAGGAACCTTTAAAGATCGTACATATTTAGAGCGTGATCCACATCGCTTTCTCGAAGGCTTATTAATCGCTGCCAATGTTGTTGGAATCGATGCTTGCTATATTTACTTGCGCGATGAATATCACGGCTGCCGAGAATTACTTGAAGTAGAGTTGGCAAAGCTTATAGCCAATCCTCCTTTTCAGTTGCCATTAATTGAGTTGCGTCGTGGCGCAGGTGCGTATATCTGCGGAGAAGAATCCGCCATGATTGAGAGTATTGAAGGAAAGCGCGGCGAACCCCGTATGCGTCCTCCTTATATTGCACAGGTAGGTCTTTTCGGTCGCCCAACCCTTGAGCACAACTTTGAAACCCTCTATTGGGTGCGCGACATTATTGAACGCGGACCAGATTGGTTTAGTGACTATGGCCGTCATGACCGTAAAGGTTTGCGTAGTTACAGCGTTAGCGGCCGCGTAAAAAATCCTGGAGTCAAGCTCGCCCCAGCAGGTATTACCATTCAAGAATTGATTGATGAATACTGCGATGGCATGCAAGAAGGCCATCAGTTTTATGGCTACCTTCCTGGTGGAGCATCTGGCGGCATATTGCCCGCAACGATGAACAACATACCATTGGATTTCGATACATTGCAGCCTTATGGTTGTTTCATTGGTTCTGCCGCTGTCGTGGTTTTCAGTAGTCAGGATCAAGCTAGAGATGTTGCTTTAAATGTAATGCGCTTTTTTGAACATGAAAGCTGTGGTCAATGCACACCTTGCCGTGTCGGTACAAGTAAGGCAGCTACGCTTATGCAGGCGCAGTCTTGGGATCAAACAACCTTAGAGGATTTAGCGACAGTAATGGTTGATGCATCCATTTGTGGATTGGGTCAAGCAGCACCAAACCCGATTCGCTGTATCCATAAATACTTTCCACAAGAGGTTGCTTAATCTTTTCACGAAAAGTTCAAGACAAATTCCAAGATCACTATATGAACGCACCTACAAATCCCAAAGAGCTTCAACTACAAACCGTCGAATTCAGTTTAGATGGAAAAACCATTGTTTCTTATGAAGGTGAGACGATTCTTAAGGCTGCCAAACGCCATGGAATTGATATTCCCCATTTGTGTTTTAAAGATGGATACCGCCCCGATGGTAATTGCAGGACCATCACGCCCATCAACGCTAACGATTTTTTCATCTTTAACGTTGTAGGTGATCTGACAGCCAATGCCACAGAATGGGCACACTGAGTCCACTTTACGATCAACTACTTGGGAACCAATGAGCCCCTTAGGCATTAATGCACCAGTTGGGCAGGCTTGAACACACTCGCCACAGGCAACACAAGTACTTTCACCCATTGGATCATTTAAATCAAAAACAATTTCACTATGGGCGCCATGCATGGCATAGCCAATCACGTCATTTACTTGCTCTTCTCTGCAGGCACGAACACAACGATTACATTGAATACAGGCATCCAGATTGACAGCCATTGCTGGATGCGAAAGATCAGCAACAACCTTCTTGCGTCTAAGCGCTTTGAGCTCAGGTCTGACCTGAACATCCATACGCGTGGCCCAAGTGCTCAGTTCGCCATGTTGGTTTTTTTGCTCTTCTTCTTTGGTATCGCCTACCCACTTAAATCCTTCATCAGGCATATCAGATAGCAGCATTTCCAGCACGAGCTTTTGACTTTTCAGTGCGCGCTCGCTTGTCGCTTTAACTTCCATGCCAGGTGTAGCAGTGCGACAACAACTTGGTGCCAGAGTTCGCTCACCATTAATCTCTACTACGCAGGTCCTGCAAATCACAATCGTCTTTGCGTAAAAGGCCGCTTTGGAATGGATTACATTCACAATCCTCAGCGACTTACTAAGCCTTTAATTCGTAGAGCTGGCGTCCCTAAAGACGAGTCAGCACTTCAAAGTCGTCAGGACTGGTCTCATATTTTCCGTGAGGCTCGTTGGGAAGAGGCGTTGGAGTTGGCTGCAGGCGGACTTTCTAAGTTGAAAGGGCAATACGGCCCTAAATCATTGGCTGGCTTTGGCTCTGCAAAAGGTAGCAATGAAGAGGCTTACCTATTTCAAAAGCTTGTACGCGTAGGTTTTGGTAGTAATAACGTAGACCATTGCACACGTCTTTGTCATGCCTCCTCTGTAGCAGCCTTATTAGAAGGTGTTGGCTCTGGCGCGGTAAGTAATCAGGTCAATGATGTCGAAAACGCCAGCTTGATCATGATCATTGGATCAAATCCAACAGCCAACCACCCAGTTGGTGCAACATGGTTTAAGAATGCTGCTAGACGTGGCGCTAAATTGGTCGTGTGTGATCCGCGTAAAACGGATATTTCTAAGCACGCTTGGCGTACGATGCAGTTCAATCCCGATACCGATGTTGCAATGCTTAACGCTATGATCTATACGATCATTGAGGAGGGCTTAATTGACCAAGAGCTCATCAAGAATCGCGTTAATAACTTTGATGCGTTAAAAGAAAATATCGTAGCCTATAGCCCTGAGCTGATGGCTCCAATTTGCGGAATTCCTGCGGAGACCTTGAGAGAGGTTGCGCGTGAATTTGCTACTACCAAGTCCGCGATGATTTTCTGGGGCATGGGCGTTAGTCAACACGTTCACGGTACAGATAATGCCCGTTGCTTAATTGCTCTGGTAACTATTACTGGCCAAATTGGCAAGCCTGGATCAGGTTTGCATCCATTGCGCGGTCAAAATAATGTCCAGGGCGCTAGTGATGCTGGTTTGATACCGATGATGTTCCCTAACTATCAACGCGTAGACCATGATGCCGCGCATGCTTGGTTTGAAAATTTCTGGGATGCTAAGTTAGATAGAAAGCCTGGTTATACCGTTGTTGAAATCATGCACAAGATTACCGCCCCTGATAGCGATCCAGATAAGATTCGTGGCATGTATATCGAAGGTGAAAACCCAGCGATGAGTGATCCTGATTTAAATCACGCTCGCCATGCTTTAGCCTCTTTAGAGCACTTAGTGGTTCAAGATATTTTCATGACTGAGACCGCGCTTCTTGCCGATGTGGTCTTGCCTGCAAGTGCTTGGCCTGAGAAGGTTGGCACGGCAAGCAATACCGACCGCATGGTTCAGTTGGGTAAGAAAGCTATAGATCCTCCAGGGGATGCCAAGCCTGATTTGTGGATCATTCAAGAAATTGCCAAACGTATGGGCTTGAACTGGAATTATCAAGGCCCAGATGATGGTGTTGCCGAGGTCTATGAAGAAATGCGCAAGGCCATGCACGCCACTATTAAAGGCATTACCTGGGAGCGTCTTGAGAGGGAATCAAGCGTTACTTATCCTTGTCTATCCCCTGAAGATCCAGGTAGACCTATTGTGTTCGATGACCATTTCGCAACCGCTGACGGAAAAGCTAGGCTTGTGCCGGCCGATATTATTCCGGCTAATGAGCGTCCTGACACGGAATATCCTTTTGTCTTAATTACCGGTCGTCAATTGGAGCATTGGCATACGGGCAGTATGACGCGTCGCGCAACCGTATTGGATGCGATTGAGCCTATGGCCACTGTATCGATGAATGGTGAGGATATGACCCAACTAGGCGTTATTGAGGGTGATGTCATCACTGTTGAGTCTCGTAGAGGCGAGGTAAGTATTCATGTACGCAGGGATGATGGCACTCCACATGGCGCTGTGTTTATTCCATTTGCCTACTATGAGGCTGCCGCGAACTTGATTACAAACTCAGCACTAGATCCATTCGGTAAGATCCCAGGATTTAAATACTGCGCAGTCAAGCTTAGCAAAGGTGGGCATGCTGCAAAGTTAGTGGGTTATGGAACCAATGAAACGGTAGCATAGTGTGTTTGCTGGGAGTTGATAGGGGTGCCCAATTCTGATTACCTTTAGAATTGGGCATGGCTAGTTCAAAACCCCCCTTAAACACTTTTCAAGCTAACTCGGAATTACCTGTTCTGATCATTGGGGCAGGTCTTGCTGGCCTGACGGTCGCTCTGCATATGGCAGAAACTCAGCCTGTCATTGTGATGGCAAAGCGTGGTCTCGGTGAAGCGGCAACAGCTTGGGCACAAGGCGGTATTGTTGGAGTTGTGGATAAAGAGCATGACAGTATTGATGCTCACGTAGCCGATACCTTAAATGCTGGTGCGGGTCTTGTAGTGGAATCCACTGCTCGCTATATCGCCGAAGAAAGTGCGGATGCGATTCGTTGGTTAGTAGATCAAGGGGTTCCTTTTACTCCCGATGCTTCTGGCCCCATGGGCCTTCATCTGACTCGTGAGGGTGGCCATAGTCATCGTCGCATCGCCCATGCGGCAGATGCAACTGGTAAGGCGATTCATGAGGTATTGCTCGATAAAGCACGGGCTCATAAAAACATTCAGTTACTAGAGCATTGGATCGCTTTAGATCTCATCACCAATCGCCATTTAGATGCGAAAACACAGCGCACCAAACCCAATCATTGTTACGGCGTTTATGCCCTTGATATTAAAAATAATCGGGTTGAAACGATTAAAGCAAAAGCGGTTGTTCTGGCGACTGGCGGCGTTGGTAAGGTTTATCGATACACCAGCAATCCTGATACCGCTACTGGTGATGGTATTGCCATGGCATGGCGAGCGGGCTGTCGTGTGGGTAATATGGAGTTCATTCAATTTCACCCAACATGTCTTTATCACCCCAGTGATCGTACCTTCTTAATTACCGAAGCCATGCGAGGCGAGGGCGGTTTATTAAAGCTGCCAAATGGCACCCGCTTTATGCCTGAGCATGATGACAGAAATGAATTAGCGCCACGCGATATTGTGGCTCGCGCCATTGACTTTGAAATGAAAAAGCACGGCTTAGACTTTGTGCATTTAGATGCAACGCACTTAGGCGAAGCATTCATCAAAGAACACTTTCCGATGATTTATGCCCGTTGTTTAAGTTTGGGTTTGGATATCACTAAAGAGCCTATCCCGGTTGTTCCAGCTGCTCACTACACTTGTGGCGGAGTAGTAACAGACTTAAAAGGGCGTACTGATTTACCAGGCCTATATGCAGTCGGTGAGGCAACCTATACGGGTCTGCACGGGGCAAATCGTCTAGCTAGCAATTCATTACTAGAGTGCGTAGTAATTGGTAAAGCTGCTGCTCAAGACATCTCACAAGTCCAAGCACCCTTAATGCCCAATCTTCCGCTTTGGGATGAAAGTCAGGTGGAGGATGCTGATGAGCAAGTGGTTATTGCCCATAACTGGGACGAGTTGCGTTCTTTAATGTGGAACTATGTGGGGATTGTCAGAACAAATCGACGACTAGAGCGCGCCTTACATCGAATTAAGTTACTGAGGTATGAGGTGCAGGAGTATTACGCCAACTTCAAAGTGACGCGCGATTTAATCGAATTGCGTAATCTTCTTGAGTGTGCTGAATTGATTGTTCGCTCGGCCCTGATGCGAAGAGAAAGTAGGGGCCTGCACTACAGCCGTGATTACCCAGGGACTTGGGCGGTTTCTTATCCGACGATTCTGACTCCCCAGGCTGAAGGCGTTGATCATCCGGAGGGCTAATTTTTGATGATAAGCTTAAGGTTCTTGAGTGGAGATTTGAATGGCTAGCTTTAAAGAGGACGTACTTGAGCATGTTTCAGCCATCTATCAGACGGTAGAGGATGAGATTAAAAGTTGGACCGATCTTCTGAAAGAAGTTTGGCCTTTGCTGATATTGCTGCTCGTTGGTTTACTGCTTCTGATTTGGTTTGCCAAACCCGCTCCCCCTAAAAAAGTATTGATGGCTACTGGTACCGGTGGCTCATACAAAGTTTTAGGCGAAAAATATCAAGAATATTTTAAGAAAAAAGGAATCCAGATTGAGCTGATTCCTACTCATGGCTCAAGCGAAAATCTCCACCATTTAATCGATCGTAAAGATCCTATCCAGGTCGCCTTAGTTCAAGGGGGCATGATTGCTCAAGATGGCCTAAGCGGGGTAGAGTCTTTGGGGTCGGTGGACTATGAACCTGTCTGGCTGTTTTATCGAAATAACACGTTTGATAGCAATAAGCGCATATTAGACAGTGATCTGATTAAGTTAAAAATAGGTATTGGTCCGCTTGGCAGTGGCACTCATGTCCATGCTTTAAATATTCTTAAACTCAACAACATGCCATCAACAGGTTCAAACCTGGTTGCAATGGGGAATTCAGAAGGGGTTGAGGCTCTCAAGAACGGGCAATTAGATGCCTTGCTATTGGTAGATGGTTTTGAATCGGCCAATGTACAGGCTTTAATCAAGTACCCCGGTATTCATTTGGCAACCTTTAATCGCGCAAATGCCTATACGCGTTTGGAGCCGTATTTTGAAGAGCTTACCGTGCCGATGGGTGGTTTTGATTTGGGGAGCAATACTCCTGACCATCCCGTTTCGCTCATATCGACCACTACTAATCTGTTGATTGATGATCGTTTGCATCCCGCTATACAGCTCCTTTTTTTAGAGGCTGCTAAAGAAATTAATGGCACCAAGTCCTACTTTGCAAAGGCTGGCGAGTTTCCCGCTTATATTAATTCAGAGGCGCCGCTCAGCGATGAAGCAAGATACTTTTATCAAAAAGGCACGCCCGTATTGATGAAGTATTTGCCTTTTTGGGTGGCCGAGTTTATCGAAAGAATGTTTTTGATCTTATTGCCCTTTTCGGCTTTCGCATATCCCATCATCAAATCGATTCCGACCTATCGCATCAATTTAGCGCGCAAACAAATAAACTCCATTTACAAAGAGTTAGATAAATTTGAGCAAGATATGATTAAGAACTTTGATCCCACTAAGCGTGAGTTATATCTTCTGACGCTTGATGATATGGAGAAAAAAGTGCTAGCCAGTAAAGCGGCAAAGTTGGCGACAGTCGATTGCTACACACTGCGAAACAATATCGAATTTATTCGTAATGCAATGGCTAAGCAAGCGACTTACATAGGCAGATCGGCTTAGCCTAGAATCCGCATCGAAAAGTCGATAGCATTCACGTCTTTTGTAAGCTTACCAAGAGAGATGCGATCCACCCCAGTGGCGGCGATTGCTTTCATCTGTTCTAAATGAATCCCCCCAGAAGCCTCTAGTAAAGCGCGTCCAGCTGTAATCGCGACAGCCTCTTTCATTTGGTCTGTGGTGAAGTTGTCAATCAAGATGCTTTTTGCGCCAGCAGCCAAAGCTTCATTGAGTTCGGCCAAGTTTTCCACCTCTATCTGAATATCTACGCCAGAGTTTAATGCGTCGGCTGCTTGCAAAGCGGCCGCAATGCTGCCCGCTGCGGCAATATGATTTTCTTTAATGAGAATTCCGTGCCATAAAGCTAGTCGCTGATTTTGACCGCCCCCGACACGCACTGCATACTTTTGAGCTTGACGTAGGCCTGGAATGGTTTTGCGTGTATCGAGTACAGCGCACCCATTTGGATTGGGGCTAGTATCTGCAATTGCCTCAACGTGTTGCCGAGCAATAGTTGCCGTCCAAGAAAGGGTTTGTAAAAAATTAATGCATGGACGCTCTGCTGATAGCAATGCGCGTGAGTCCGCCTGGATGTCGCAAACTTTAGAATCGGCTTTCATCATGTCACCTTCAAGATAGTGCCATGTCACTTGAGCATTAGGGTCTAGCTTCTTCAGGGCGCCCTCAAACCAATCAACACCACAAAGTACTGCGGCTTCACGAACTATTAACTCTGCTTTAACGGGTTTTTGAGGAACCAGCATGGCGGTCCAGTCACCTGTACCGATATCTTCCATGAGGGAATCTGTGATATTGCGTTGACGGGCTTGCTCTAAAGTTTCGTTGTAATCAAACATGTGGTGGTCTGGAAAATTCAATGATGAGATCTATTTATGGGAGATGCAATGGTGTTGAGAAATAGCTTTCGAACTTTTACTCGTTTATGCAGCGCCAATATTTTTAACAAAGCCATGCTGAGCTTTCGCTAATAGGTCAGGGTGGTTCTTGGTGAAGTCGAGCATGCGCTCAATACATCCCAATGCTTCTGTACGCGTTGGCTCTGGTACAAAGATTTCACCTGAAGCATTTTCCAGGCAGTCTAGAATTCCTTGCAAACCATTCATGGCCATCCAAGGGCAGTGCGCACAGCTTTTACAGGTGGCACTATTGCCGGCTGTAGGAGCTTCAATCAATTTCTTATTTGGAGCTAACTGACGCATGCGATGGAGGATGCCTTTATCCGTTGCAACTATATATTCAGTTGCTGTTCCATCAACTACTGCTTTGATCATCGCAGAGGTTGAACCAACTACATCAGCCAAATCCACAACGCCCTGTGGTGATTCTGGGTGGACTAAGATCATGGCATTAGGATGCGCAGCCTTGAGTATCTCTAACTCTGCCGCTTTGAATTCATCATGAACAATGCATGCACCATTCCAAAGCAGCATATCAGCGCCAGTTTGCTCTTGAATGTAGCGACCCAAATGGCGATCCGGTGCCCAGAGAATTTTTTTGCCTTCAAGTTTGAGTTGGTGCACGATTGCTAGGGCGCAAGAGCTAGTGACCATCCAGTCAGACTGGGCTTTGACTGCGGCACTGGTATTGGCATAAACCACGGTCACACGGTCTGGGTGTGCCGCCCTAAATGCTGCAAACTCTGCCGCGTCACAACCCAAATCTAATGAGCAGGTCGCATCAAGGTCTGGCATGAAGACCCGCTTTTCGGGGCTGAGGATTTTTGCGGTTTCACCCATAAACCGAACTCCAGCCACAATCAAATTTTTAGTTGGGTGGTTTTTGCCAAAGCGAGCCATTTCTAAGGAGTCGGCTACAAAGCCACCAGTTTGCATCGCTAAGTCTTGAATATCGCCATCTACATAATAGTGAGCCACCAAGGTGGCATCTTTTTCTACAAGCAGTTGCTTAATACGGGCGATTACCGCAGCTTTTTCAGCGCCCTCAAGATGAGGCGGGGTTTTGGCCCATGCTTGAGCTGTACAGGTAATGCCCGTAGCATCTTGGTGAGGGTAATCAAAGGAAATAGGGGTGCTAGCAGTTGAATTCATACGAAATCTTAATCGAATCCACGCTTTTTAACCAAATATCCTTGTTTATCCTTCTTGCAATCCTAGTGCTTCAAGCGGGGAAAGAACCAGGATTGCCAAGGGCATTTATTAAAATGGCAATTTAGCGTCTGGTTTGGCTGCAAGCAGGGCAATCTTAAACTCAGCTTGAATACGCTCAATAGCTTGATCACTATCTGCCTCAAAACGCATCACCACCACGGGAGTGGTGTTAGATGGCCTCGCTAAGCCAAATCCGTCAGCGTATTCAACCCGAACTCCATCAATCGTGTTGATCGATTCAGAGCTTGGGAAAATCGCATTGGCTTTAATGGTTTCTAGTAAAGCAAACGGCTCTCCTTCAGTACAAGCTAGTTGCAATTCAGGGGTGCAGATGGCGTTGGGTAAGTCATTCAAGGTTTTGTTTGGATCTTCTTCTTTGCTCAAAATTTCTAAAAGACGCGCACCCGTATAAAGGCCATCATCAAAGCCAAACCAGCGATCTTTAAAGAAGATGTGGCCGCTCATCTCGCCGGCTAGAGGCGCACCAGTTTCTTTGAGTTTGGCTTTTACTAACGAGTGACCGGTTTTCCACATCAGCGGCTCACCACCGTGTTCTTTTACGTATTTACCTAAGTTACGAGTGCATTTGACGTCATAAATAATCTGACCGCCGGGATTTCGGCTAAGTACATCTTTGGCGAATAACATCATTTGGCGATCTGGAAAAATCACCTGACCATCTTTAGTAACAACACCTAAACGATCAGCATCACCATCAAATGCAAGACCTAATTCGTTATCGGTAGTTTGCAGATTCTTAATGAGATCTTGAAGGTTTTCAATATGGGCTGGATCTGGGTGGTGATTTGGAAATTTGCCATCTACCTCGCAGAAAAGTTCTTGTACCTCACAGCCAAGCGCTCTGAAGAGTTTGCCGGCAAACGCTCCGCCAACACCATTGCCGCAATCGATAGCGATTTTCATGGGGCGAGTGAGTTTGACGTCGCCAATAATGCGTTCTAAGTAGCTTGGAAAAATATCGAAGGTACTGCGTGTGCCAGAACCTGTTGCAAATTTCTTGGCAACGATCCGTTGGTATAAGGCCTGAATTTGCTCACCATAAATAGCAGAGCCACCCAACACCATTTTGAACCCGTTGTAGTTTGGTGGATTGTGGCTACCGGTAATCATGATGCCGGACTTTGGTTTTTTGCCGTCAAGGACTTGATTGGCCGCGAAATACACCATTGGTGTCGCCACCATACCTAGGTCTATGACATTAATACCGGTTGATAGAAGGCCTTCAGTAAGCGCTTCAATTAAGCTTGG
>Ga0364887_10712_pt1 | contig 13513 bp, 13 predicted proteins | sample ExccelJu500001D4_4_FD_206924 | JGI IMG/M metagenome (GOLD analysis project Ga0364887, IMG submission 206924) | Enriched cells from Trout Bog Lake Hypolimnion, Wisconsin, USA - BchlTB.July23.5000.01.D4 | ecosystem: Environmental > Aquatic > Freshwater > Lake > Hypolimnion/Profundal zone | place...
TAATGAGAGTGGCAGTGGATGCTCACTGGAAGAATGAGCATGAGGTAAAAGACGCGGCAATGGCGCTGGGGACACCTGGGTTAATTAAAAGAATAGCAGCGGATCGTGCATTAATAACAAAAAATGGTGGTATTGATTTTAACTCCGTCAATTTGGGCCTAGTGATCAAGCGTGACGGTAAGGGGGTGCCGCTGCCATTAGCCCAGCAAGACATGGCCCAGCTCAGCCGTATCCTGGGCTTTGAGGCTGAAATCGTCTCAATCAAACCCGCCATCAATGTGCCCATCATCAACGAGTTGCAGCAAAAGTTACAATCTGTTTCTTGAAGTAAAAATATCATTTATATTGAAGCCTGCATGGGCAGTGGCTATAATGAATCATGTTTTACGGCGAGGTGTTTAAAGCTTTAAATAAAGCCAAGGTCAAATATGTGGTGGCCGGCGGAGTGGCTGTTGTTTTGCACGGTTATGTGCGTAACACGGGGGATTTGGATTTAATTGTTTTTTTAGAAGAGAAGAATTTAAAATCTTTTTTCAACGCTTTAAAAGCAGTCGGATATTTGCCCAAAGTCCCGGTCACCCAAGAGCAATTTAGCGATGCTAAACAGCGAAATCAATGGAAAAAAACAAAAGGGATGATTGTTTTTTCGTTTGTCCATCGTGATCCGCCTTTTGAGATGATTGATATGTTTGTGGATGAGCCCATTGCTTTTAGGGACCTTCATCAAAAAAAGAAGGACATAAGCGTTGAAGGCATTACAATCCCATTGATCAGCATTGACCATCTTATTAAGCTAAAAAAGCAGGCAGGACGCAATAAAGATTTGGATGATATTGTGCAATTAAATGAAATTAAGAGTATTCAAAGAAAATGAAACCAGTCCGACAGCTAAAAAAGAAAAAGCATGAAATTTATGAGCATTTGGAGCATTATGTCAAGAATACCACCTATGCCCACCGTCTTCTTTGGTTAGAACAGGCCAATGAATTTGTGCGCATGGTTGAGCGCAGGCGTAAGGAGGGGACATTGTTTGTAGATAAAAAGAAAGTTAAAACAGTTAAAATACGTTGAAGCTTGCAAGACAGATGGCTATAATGCCCGGATGGCCCAATCAATCGACCCCCAAAATAAAATAATACCCGCATCACTGATCACAGACCACGACGTTTACCTGTTCAAAGAAGGCAATCATTTTAAATTGTACGAAAAATTAGGCGCGCATCCCGGTGTGGTCAATGGGGTTGCGGGCACTTATTTTGCCGTCTGGGCGCCCAATGCCAAAAGCGTTTCGGTGATCGGGAATTTTAATTATTGGGACAGGAACAAGCACCCTTTAAGTCCGCGTTGGGATTCATCGGGGATTTGGGAAGGGTTTCTTCCCGGTGTCCTCAAAGGTGAATTATATAAATTTTATATTGTCTCGCAGCACAATTATTACTCGGTTGAAAAACAGGACCCCTTTGCTATCTTTAATGAAGAAGCCCCCAAAACAGCATCGATCATTTGGGACCTGGATTATAACTGGAAAGACACATCCTGGATGAAGGACCGTTACAAGAACAACAGCCTGGAGGCCCCCATCTCCATTTACGAAATGCATCTGGGCTCCTGGAAAAGGGTCGTGGAAGAAGGCAATCGCCCCATGACCTACCGGGAGTTGAGCCGGCATTTGCCTGAATATATAAAGAATTTAGGTTTTACCCATGTCCAATTTTTGCCGGTGATGGAACACCCGTTTTACGGCTCGTGGGGCTACCAAACCCTGGGTTATTTTTCGCCGACCAGCCGTTACGGTTCCCCTCAGGATTTCATGTTTTTGGTCGATACGCTCCATCAAAACGGCATCGGTGTTATTTTAGACTGGGTGCCTTCGCATTTTCCCTCTGATGAGCATGGCCTGGCGTATTTTGACGGCACGCACCTCTTCGAGCATGATGATCCGCGTAAAGGTTTTCACCCTGATTGGAGCAGTTATATTTTTAATTATGGCCGCAATGAAGTGCGCGGGTTTTTGATCTCGAGCGCCATGTTCTGGCTTGAGAAATTCCACATCGATGCCCTGAGGGTCGATGCGGTGGCCTCCATGTTATATTTGGATTATTCCCGCAAGCCCAATGAATGGATCCCCAACAACAGCGGCGGACGTGAAAATGTGGAAGCGATCTATTTCCTGCGACGGCTGAATGAGACGGCTTACAAGGAATTTCCGGACATCCAAATGATCGCTGAAGAATCGACTGCCTGGGCCGGTGTTTCAAGGCCGGTGCATACCGGCGGCCTTGGTTTTGGGATGAAATGGAACATGGGCTGGATGCATGACACCTTGCTGTACATGTCCAAAGACCCCATTTACCGTAAATACCATCATAACGACCTGACCTTCAGTTTTTATTATGCCTTTACCGAGAATTTTGTTCTTTCGCTGTCGCATGACGAGGTGGTGCACGGGAAGGGTGCCCTTGCCGCTAAAATGCCGGGTGATGATTGGCAAAAATTCTCCAACCTGCGCTTGTTGTTAGGATATATGTTCGCCCATCCCGGAAAGAAATTGATTTTCATGGGCATTGAAATGGCGCAATGGGGTGAATGGAAGCATGACCAGAGCATCGACTGGCACCTGCTGCAATACGCCCCTCATCAAGGTGTTAGCCAATGGGTCAAGGACCTGAATAAATTATACCGCGAAGAACCGGCACTGTTCCAGCGTGATTTTACGCCGGATGGTTTTGAATGGATCGACCTTAATGATTATAACCAGGGGATCATCAGTTTTCTGCGAAAGTCCGCGGATGGTAAAAGTAAGATAATAGCGGTGTGTAATTTTACCCCGCAGACGCTCAATGATTATAGCATCGGTGTCCCGGAGCTGGGATTGTACAGGGAGATGCTTAACAGCGATGCCGCTGTTTATGGCGGCAGCGGCAAGGGTAATTTGGGCGGTAAGCAGTCGGTTGCCAAACCCTTCCACGGCCGGCCGTATTCCATATCATTGACCATACCGCCGTTGGGTATTATATTTTTGAAAAAATAACTCATGTCATTCTGAAGTGTGGAAGGATATTAACAAAATAAATTTTATAAGAGATTCTTCGCCTTCGGCTCAGAATGACGATCCAGCGTTGACGATGGTTGCCCTTGAGATTAAGATATCATATGAAAGAACACAGGAGGAGAAATCATGAAAGACAAAGTGATTGAAACAGCGGGGAAGGCGTGGCGGTTTTTGGGGCAGAACGGGCAGACCAATGTCAGCCAATTGGCCAAGTCTCTTAAGGAAAAAGATGAAGTGGTGCTTCAAGCATTGGGCTGGCTGGCCCGCGAGGACAAAATCGATTATACTGTTAAAAATCGCCGCACCTTTGTGTCCTTGGTGGAACGTGAATTACAGTCCTTTAACGCCGTTGTCTACAATATGAATGAGCAGGCCTCCCAGATCCATGGATCGAGTAATGGCAAACCTAAGGCTAAAAAATAGGATTGATGGTATTTGGATTCCCGCTTGCGCGGGAATGACAATGAAGGTGTCGGGAATGACAATAGTAAGGAGAGTTTAATTTGAACAGATACGTTTGTATTCACGGCCATTTTTATCAACCGCCTCGGGAAAACCCCTGGCTTGATGAAGTGGAAGTGCAGGATTCCGCCTATCCATATCATGATTGGAATGAGCGGGTGACGGCGGAATGTTATGCCCGCAACGCGGCCGCGCGTATTTTAGACAGTAACCGCCGCATCGTTGATATCGTCAATAATTATTCCAAGATCAGTTTTAATTTTGGGCCCACCCTTTTGTCATGGATGCAGGACAAGGACCCTGAAATTTATGCGGCTGTCCTGGAAGCTGACCGCTTAAGCCAGCAGTATTATTCCGGCCATGGCAGTGCCATCGCCCAGGTCTATAACCATATCATCATGCCTTTGGCCAATGCGAGGGACAAGCGCACACAGGTGATCTGGGGCATTAAAGATTTTGAGTCGCGGTTTAAACGAAAACCTGAAGGCATGTGGCTGGCTGAAACAGCGGTTGACCTGGAAACCCTGGACCTGATGGCTGAGCAAGGCATCAAGTTTACGGTCCTGGCGCCTCATCAGGCCAAACGGATCAAGCAGGGCGACCAGGAGATGCTCTGGCGGGACGTGGCGGTGGCCAAGGTCGATGGGCGCGTGCCTTACCGTTGTTATCTGCCGTCGGGACGGCAAATTGCCATTTTTTTTTATGACGGCCCCATTGCCCAGGGGGTCGCCTTTGAAGGCCTGCTTAATAATGGTGAGTATTTTGCCAGGCGGCTGACCGATGATTTTAGCGCCAGTAATCCGCAGCCCCAGGTGGTCAATATCGCAACCGACGGGGAGACTTACGGCCATCACCATAAATTCGGTGACATGGCCCTGGCGTATTGCCTGCATTATATTGACAGCAATCAACTGGCCCAGCTGACGGTGTATGGTGAATTTTTGCAAAAGTTTCCGCCGGTGCAAGAGGTTGAGATCGTTGAGAATTCCTCCTGGAGCTGTGTGCATGGGATTGAGCGCTGGCGTTCGGATTGCGGCTGTTCCACCGGCGGAGCGCCGGGATGGAACCAAAAATGGCGTGCGCCTTTGCGCCAGTCTTTGGATTGGCTGCGCGACCAGCTGGGTCCCTTGTTTGAAACCCAGATGGCGCCTTTTACCAATGACCCATGGGGAGTCCGCGATAAATACATAGAGGTTGTTTTGGACCGCAGTGAAGCGAATATGGGGCGGTTTTTACAAAATATTGCCGGCCGTGTCCTTAAGGAAGACGAAAAAATCACGGTCCTCAAGCTTTTGGAACTGCAAACCAATGCCATGCTGATGTACACTTCCTGCGGCTGGTTCTTTAACGAAATTTCCGGCCTGGAAACGGTGCAGATCCTTAAATATGCCGCGCGTGCCATCCAACTGGCCCAGGATGTGGCGCAAGTTTACCTGGAAGAGGGTTTTATCAACCGCCTGGCAGAGGTGATCAGCAATGTCCCTGAACTTAAAGACGGGGCGCATATTTACCGCGCCATGGTCAAACCATCCGTCGTTGATCTTTTGCGTGTGGGCGCCCATTTTGCCATGACATCTTTATTTGAGCAATACGCCGCAAAAACCAACATGTACAGCTATACCGTTAAAAGTGAGCAGTATGACCTGAAAGAAGCAGGGCGGTTGAAATTGGCCGTGGGCCGCGCGGTCGTGCGTTCCAAGGACACCTGGGAACAGGCCACGATCTGTTTCGCGGTGCTTCATCTGGGGGACCATAATTTTATCGGAGGGGTCGATTATTTGGACCAGGATGAGTTTATTAAAATGCGCACCCTGATGACCAATGATTTTCTAGAGAGCGATATCCCCGGTGTCATCGGTGTCATCAAGGATTATTTCAAGTACCATAATTATTCGCTTTGGCATTTGTTTAAAGAGGAACAGCAAAGGATCCTCAACCAGGTGTTAGGCTCGACCATGGATGACATAGAAACAAGTTTCCGCCAGATCTATGACCATCATTATCCCCTGATGCAGATAAAAAATGAGATCAGCCTGCCTCTGCCGCGCATGCTGATGACGGTGGTGGAATTTGTCCTCAACCAGGACATCAGTGCGGTGCTCGAGGCTGAGGACGTGGACATCAACCGCCTCAAGCAGCTGGTTGAAGAGATGAAACGGTGGTCTTTCAAGCGTGACCAGGCTAATTTTGCTTTCTTGGCCTCCCAGAGGATCAGCAGCCTTATGAAACGCCTGTCTGATAATCCGGAAAATATTGTGTTGATGGAGAAAATCATTGCTATTTTGGAGCTCTTGGCGCAATTAAGCCTGGATTTGGACCTGTGGAAGTCCCAAAACACCTATTTTGCCATGGGACAAAAGATTTATCCGGACATCATTTCCCAAGCCGGGAGCGATGAATTGGCCCTGCGCTGGGTCAAACTTTTTGAACACCTGGGCACCATTCTTCAGGTCAATATCAAGGGTCATTAAAGATCCCGACTTTCGTCGGGATGACTTAGAGCTAAGAATTATTTTTATAATGCAGTAGAACAGAATTGACCTATGCACAAACGACACAGCGGCATTTTACTGCACATCACCTCGTTACCCTCCAAGTACGGCATCGGAGACATGGGGCCGTTTGCTTATGCCTTTGTTGATTTTTTGGCCTCCTGCGGGCAAAAATTTTGGCAGATCCTGCCGATCAATCCTACCGACGGTATTAATGGCAATTCACCCTATAGCTGCTCATCGGCTTTTGGGGGCAATCCGTTGTTGATAAGCCCTGAAATGATGGTCATTGACGGTTTCCTCAAGGCTTCTGACCTTAAAATTCAATCGCCTTTTGCAGAAGAAAGGGTGGATTATCCCGCTGTCATGGCATTAAAGAAAAAAATATTTGTCCCTGCCTATCGCCGTTTTGAGAAAATGCCCGACCGCCGGGATTTTAATGATTTTGTCAAGGCCCAGCATTATTGGCTTGAGGACTTCGCTCTATTTACGGTCATCAAATCAGCCCAGGGCGGCCGCGGTTGGAATGAATGGCCTGCGGCTTTGAAAAACCGCCAACCCCAGGCCCTTGAGGAATTTACCCGGAAAAATTTCCTGGAATTGGAGCGGGTCAAATTCACCCAGTATGTTTTTTATCGCCAGTGGAATAAACTCAAAGCTTATGCCAACAGTAAAAAAGTGGCCATCATCGGGGACATTCCCATTTATGTCAATTATGACAGTGTCGAGGTCTGGCGGCACCCATCCTATTTTAAGATTGACAGCGAAGGGCATATGAAATTCATCAGCGGTGTCCCGCCGGATTATTTCTCCAGGACAGGCCAGCGGTGGGGGAACCCGGTATATAATTGGCCCCAATTGAAAAAAGTCAAGTACAGCTGGTGGGTTGAGCGGATCGCGCACGACTTGCAGATGTTTGATCATTTACGCATCGACCATTTCCGCGGCTTTGCCGGTTATTGGCAAATCCCGGCCCATGAGAAATTCGCCATATTCGGGCACTGGGTCAAGGGGCCGGGGGCCGATTTTTTCAAAGTGCTGGCCAAACATTTTAAGTCGCTTCCCATTATCGCCGAGGATTTGGGGGAAATCACCCCGGATGTAGTTGATTTAATGAAAAAATTCGGGTTTTCCGGAATGCGGGTTTTATTGTTCGCTTTTAACGGGGACATTAACGCAAACCCTCATGTGCCTGCCAATTATCCGGCCCACTGTGTGGCCTATACCGGCACCCATGACAATAATACGATACAGGGATGGTACCGGCAGGAAGCCAAGCCGCATGAAAAGGCCAACTTGGCCCCTGTCTTGCAAATGAAATTCACACTCCTGAACCTGCATTGGGCCATGATTGAGGCGTTGATGCGTTCCCGCGCTGAATGTGTTATTGTCCCCATGCCCGATTTCCTGGGCCTCAAGGAAGAAGCGCGCATGAATACGCCGGCCACCAAGGTCAATAATTGGCAATGGCGGCTTAAAGCGAAAGCGTTGACGGTGACATTAGGCCAGAAAATAGCGAGGATCACGAAAAAAACAGGTCGATTTTCTAATATGAATATTGAGGAAGGAGGCTAAATTTATGAATAAATTGCTTTCAACCATGGTGATCGTTTTAGTTTTAGCCGGGTTTATCGTGGGTGTGAAGTATTTAAAGGCACCATCCAAGGCCGTCATCAATGTTCAAATGGCCCGTGCCAAAGGCAATCCTGATGCCCGTGTCAAAATTGTGGAATTCATTGATTTTCAATGCCCTGCTTGCGCCTATGGCGTGAAATATTTAAAAACTTTTTTTGATGAGCATCCTAATGACCTTTATATCCAGGTCAAATATTTTCCCCTGACGAACATGCATCATCATGCCATGATCAGTGCCCTCTATAGCGAATGCGCCGCACGCCAGGGAAAATTCTGGGCCCTGGATGACCTGATGATACCCCAGCAAGCCCAATGGGCGCAATTAATAAGCCCGGACCCTGTTTTTCAATCCATGGCCGTGCAGGTGGGGATGAATGTCGACCAATTAAATGCCTGCCTGGATTCGGATGACGCACGCCGTGTGATCAACGACGAAAAATCTGTAGGCCAGTCCTTAGGCATATCTTCCACGCCAACTTACTTTATTAATGGTAAAATGGTGGTGGGGACAAGGTCCCTGCAAGATGAGCTTAAAACCTATTTTCCGGGCAGCTAGCAAGATGGATGAACATCTGTTTATCTTTAGTTTGCGCAGGCATTATAAGTGATAAATTTATTCTTTTCGCTCCTGTCTTCGTTTTTTTAACGCCAAAAGTTTCTCTGTTGTTTCGGTGGCTGAACAACTCACCCTGAACTCCTCTGGTAGTTCAGGGTTCGAACAGTTCAGCCATCCCTCGGCCTAAAGCCTCGGGATTCCCTCAACAACAAAAACTTTTGGCTAAAAACGAACAGTCGCTCAAAGAATAAATTTATCACTTATAATGCACGCGTCCAGTTGAGGTAAAATTTTATGTGGGTATTATTTCGTATCCTCATTGGCGGTATTTTCTTAGTCTCCAGCTTGGGAAAATTACTTTCTCCCTACCAGAATTTTTTGTATGTGATCCAGGCTTATCAGGTTTTGCCTTCCTGGGGTGAGATTTTAGTTGCCCAGATTTTCCCGTGGATTGAATTGATCGTCGGCGTTTTTGTCTTTTTAGGCCTGTGGACGCCCTGGGCTTTAAGGGGGGCTTTGGCGTTGTTCGGGATTTTTGTCGCGGTGGTGGGGCAGGCATTGATCAGGCACTTGCCGCTGGAGAATTGCGGCTGCTTCGGGGGGCTCATCCATTTCAAGCCCCAGACCGTCATTATCATGGACAGCGCCAGTCTTGTGCTTACATTACTGGCACTAAGGAACCTTACAAAGGTCCAAAAATTGAGCCTGGATTTTTATTTTGATCATACGAACGGGAATCAATAATACAATTTTAAAGGAGAGTCTATGAAGAAATGCGCAGTAGTGATTTTGGGATTGTTCCTTATTTTTGTTATTTATACCAAGACAGCAAATGCCCAAGGCCTTAAGGAAGGCCAATGGTCCATGAGCATGGTCACGAAGATGGAAAATATGCCTCCGCAAATGGCTGCCGCGATGCAGCAAATGAAGAATATGCCTCCGCAAGCGCTGGCTGCGATGAAACAGGCGCAGGCGAAAGCGGGTATTCAAATGACTTGGGATGACCAAGGGATGACAGTGACGAGCAAACAGTGCATCACGAACCAAAATCCAATACCCATGCAGCAAAAAGGTTGCCAGGAAACGCATGAAATCAATGGCGGTACAGTCACCTTCAATGTGACATGCAGTCAGAATGGGGTGCAGGCGGAGTCTTCAGGGAGTATGACATACCAGGGAGATTCGATGAACGGGACAATTAAAACGCATACACAGACACCAGGCACAAGCATGGACCAAACCATGGATATCACCGGGCAATATTTAGGCCCTTGTCCGTAAATGACAATGATGAAGCGGATTATTTTTTTAATGACAGTGCTTATGGTTTTTTCCACTCGATCTTGGGGGGATATGATCAAGGAACCGAATGTGGCGGGGGTTTTTTATCCTGCCGATCCAAAAGAGCTTTCTGATTTTATCGACAATCTTGAAGCCTCGACGGGTACAGTGCCCACGGACCGGAAAGTCGAAATAGCCATTGCCCCGCATGCCGGATATCCGTATTCCGGGCCGGTGGCTGCTTATACGTACAAGGCCATTGCCCGGAACCATTATAAAACAATCGTGGTCATTGGCCCCAGCCATTTTTTCCCCTTTGAAGGCATTTCCGTCTGGCCACGTGGGGGGTTTAAGACGCCGTTAGGGGTGGTCCCTGTGGATGAGGATTTCGCTCAAGCGTTGCTAAAAGAAAACACAGAAGAGTTTCATTTTTTGCCGCAGGTCTTTGACCGTGAGCATGCCATCGAGGTGGAACTGCCGTTTTTACAAAAAACTTTTAATGATTTACACATCGTGCCCATTCTAATGGGAGACCCTGATCCTCAAGTCTGCCGGGATTTGGCCGTGGCTTTGGACAAACTTATTGGCAAGCGCGATGATGTTTTAATTTTGATCTCGTCGGACATGTCACATTATTATACTTACGACGTGGCCAATAGCATGGATGCCCTTACACTGCAAGCCATCAAGGACATCGATCCCAAGAAATTTTTTGAGGGTAATATCACCCGTAAAATGGAAATGTGCGGATTTGTGCCTGTGACCACGGCCTTGCTCTACGCCAAAATACGCGGCCTTAAACATGTGGAAGTTTTAAAACATGCTAATTCGGGCGATACCTCTGGGGACAAGTCCAAGGTGGTTGGTTATTCGTCAGTGATATTTTATTCAGATTTATCAGGGCAGGACAATGATGATAAAGGCGGCATCAGGGCCTTAAGTGCCGCAGAGAAAAAGGAACTTTTGACAATTGCCCGCCACACCATTGAAACCTTTGTCAAGACCGGCAAGGCTCCTGACATCATCACCAAGGATACAAGATTGAATGAGACTGAGGGGGCCTTTGTCACCATCCGCGAGCATGGGGCTTTGCGCGGCTGCATCGGCAGTATCATCGGGCAAGAACCGTTATATCAAACCGTGCGTGACATGGCCGTGGCAGCAGCGTCCCAGGACCCGCGGTTTAGTCCAGTGACAGCGGTGGAATTAAAAGACATCGACCTTGAAATCTCGGTGTTGTCCAAGCCTGTCCAAGTCCGGGATGCTTCAGAAATCCAATTGGGCAAGCATGGCGTCATTGTGAGCGAAGGCGGCCATCAAGGGGTGTTCCTGCCGCAGGTGGCTGATGAAACCGGATGGAGCAAGGAAGAATTCTTGTCTCAATTATGCAGCCAAAAAGCCGGCCTCCCGCCGGACGCCTGGAAAAACCCGGACACAGCCCTATATGTTTTCACCGCAGATGTCTTCGCGGAAAAGAAGTGAAAAGATCGTCATCCTGAAGTGTGGAAGGATCTCTAAAAGAACAACCTATCATGGGTATTCCAAAAGGCCCAATGGCTTCGAAATCGGAATGAACATTCAATCGCGTAACAGATTGATTTCCATCTTCGTTATCCTATGGCTGGCTGTCTTTTATTATGAATCGACCTGCTACTACTATTTACAGCCTTTGTTCAAGCGCGAATTGCCAAGGATGAAATTCCTTTTTCCGCCGGCTGGATGGATCATGTTTTACAATATCGGGGATAATTTTGGCTACACGGAAGTGTATGGCGTTAAAGACGGCAATCCCCAGCTGATAGACCCGCATCAAATCCTACAGACCCGCGCCATCGGCTATGATAATATAAACCGTAATGCCTTGATCACCGTTCTTTCCCAGGGAATGTCCGACACCTTTTGCCCGTTCCTAAAACGTAAATTTCTTTATTTTGAAAAATTCCTGGTCACCTATGTCGAATACCCGCGCCTGACCGAAGAACCTATGGAAAGGACGCAGACGGTTGTTTATAGGTGCGGTGAATAAAAAAATGAGCCGCAGTTGTCTGCGGCTCCCGGTAGCTACTGCTTTTCCATGACTGTATTAAATATAGCATTTTTACTGTCTTTTGCAACTATAAAGTGACCCTAAGAAGCTTCCAGGTCATTCTTAAGGCCTTTAATACCCCGGGTCGGATTCGAACCGACATCACCTTCGTAGTCATGGAAGAGCTTTAATCCATTAAGCTACCGGGGTACTAAATTTGATTAATATAATAATATATATTGATAATAAATCAATATTATTTTAATCAGTGAGGGTGATGCGTTGATGAAAAAATTATGGAAACGGATAGTAAGGCGTAGTAAGGATGGACTTGTTATTTTTTGCGACTGTGACACGGTATAGGGGATGGATGGGCAGGGATTATGTATTGGGCACAATAAGGGATTTTTTTCCAAAAGTCTGCGAGGAGTTACAACAAATTTTTTCCAAATACAGAGAATCTTTAGAAAAAATTTGTTGTAAACCGAAGCAGACGGAAAAAATATCCCGTGCCAAATACATAATCCCTGCCCATCCATCCCGTGATAGTGAAGACAGGAGCAGAAAATAACAAGTCCATCCTTGCCTACGCTTGGCTAGATCCCCGACAGAAGCATTCGGGGATGACGAGAGTTGGTGCTAGATCCCCGACAGAAGCATTCGGGGATGACAGGTGTTGGTACTGGATTCCCTCTTATGAAAAATGTTTGGAATATATTGTTTTTGGAAGAACGGGCGTCTATTGGGCTTTCGTTTTTTCGGATTTTTGTGGCGTTGACGGTGGGGCTGCATGTGGTCCCTTCGTTTTTTCATTTGGATGATAATTTCCTGTCAACGGCGTTTAAGACTTTTAATACTGATTTTTTCCCTTTGTCATTTATTGGGTGGGTGCAAAAGAGCCCGGATGGCTTGGTTATTTTTTTTGTTTGGGCCTTTGTGATCACCTGGTTTTGTTTTCTCATTGGGTTATTTTCACAGATCAGTTGTATTTTGATGACAGCTTGCTGTTATTATTTCTATGCGCTCAATGATTTTCATATAGGGACCCTCTCGTGGGACATTCTGCTGGTGACCTTGTTCTTGATGTGTGTGACGCCCTATCACGGGGATTATTTTTCAGTCGATGCCTTGCGCTGTGGAAGGGAACAGTCCCCTGGAACTGAAGGGGACAGTCCCCTTCCAACACTTCCATGGCGCCGCCTAAGGCCATTTTTTATTCAGCGGCTTTTGCAGCTTCAGACAGCATCCACTTTTTTTTTCACCGGCCTTTATAAGATCACCGGTGAAGGCAACTGGATCACGGGCAATCCCATTTATTATTTGATGAATTATCCAGTACAGGGGGTGACCAAGAATTTCTTTTTAAAGGAATGGATGGCGTTGCATCCGCATATATGTTACATAACAGGACTCATGATCGTGGCCACTGAAATGTCCTTGCCGTTCCTCCTTTTTATCCCCAAGACCCGCAGGGCAGCGATTGTGTTAGGGTTATGCTGGCATGTTTTGCTTGTCCTGACCCTTGATGTTCCAACGATCTTTTTATTTTTGTTTCCGGCCCAAATGATGCTGTTTATCCATCCTCAAAAAATCGTGGAATGGATTGAAGATAAACGCCGCATGAATGCCATGGGCCCCCGTTCGAAAGTGATCTATGACGGAGAATGCGGCTTTTGCCGCTCCAGTATCAGGGGCATAGAAGTGATGGACCTGTGGGGCAAACTCGACTATGTGCCCGGCCCCAAAGGGATGAGTGAAATGCGCCTTGAGATGCCGGATGCTAAAACATTTGGAGGTTTTTTTGCTTTTCGCCGGATCACGTGGATGCTGCCCATGCTATACCCGGTCATTCCCATCGTTTATTTTCCAGGCGCCGGGATCGTGGGTCCTTTTGTCTACCGTTGGGTGGCGCGTAACCGTTATTTATTCCCTGTTTTTCATTCTTGCACAACAGGAAGGTGCCGTCCATGATCCTGGCCCGCCACATCCCCAGAGTCATTTGGATCCAT
>Ga0364887_10717_pt1 | contig 13427 bp, 5 predicted proteins | sample ExccelJu500001D4_4_FD_206924 | JGI IMG/M metagenome (GOLD analysis project Ga0364887, IMG submission 206924) | Enriched cells from Trout Bog Lake Hypolimnion, Wisconsin, USA - BchlTB.July23.5000.01.D4 | ecosystem: Environmental > Aquatic > Freshwater > Lake > Hypolimnion/Profundal zone | place...
ATAGAACATGCCTTAGGAAAATCATTAAAATCAGGGTTTAAGACAAGATTTGGCTGACGAAGTCCTGCTTTTCAAGGCGCTGATTCTGGGTCTTGTTTCGATAAGGCTTAGTCAGGTGCAGGGATTATATATATCATTTGTTATAAGTATAATGACGACTGCAGACCGAAAAAATAAAATATAACTTTTGTTGTTAGTAAAATTGCCTAACATCGTATAACTTATTCAAAATCGTGGGGTCTTATTTTCCCCCATTATTGAATGCATAGTCAATCGAGTTATATTTTTTTATTTAATTAAATTTCACCTAAGCCACCTGGCTCCTATTTCATTAGCAATCAATCGCCTATGCGTAAAGGTTTAAAAATAATACGCTACATTATTGGCAGTATTCTCTTGCTGCTCCTTGGCGCGGTTGTGTACATTAATACCCCCTGGGGGCAAAGCTTTGTTAGAGGCAGGGCTGAGTCTTATTTGAAAAACAAACTGAAAACGGAGGTTCGAATAGGCTATCTGGGTTATGGGTTTCCAAAATATATCGTAGTCAAAGATGTGCTGTTCCTTGATGAAAATAAGGATACACTACTAACTGCAAATGAATTGAAAATAGACCTGGCTATGCTCAAGCTGATTCATAAAGCGGTAGAGGTGCAGGAACTGTTACTTAAAGGTATTCATTCTCATATATACCGGAATAAGTCTGATACCTTCTACAATTTTTCCTATATAATCGCTGCATTTGCCGGTAATAAACCTGCAGGCCCCAATAAGCCCAAAGACACCACATCATCCTCTATCCAGATTGATCTTGACCGAGTAAAATTAGATGATGTTCATGTCCAATTTGATGATTATGCCGGAGGGATGCGTTTAGCGGTTGACCTTGCTCATTTAGACTTAAAAATGAAAAAGCTGGATCTCGGTAAAATGCTTTTTCATATAAAAGACCTTTGTGTCGCAGGTCTGCAAACATCCTATTCACAAGACAGTTCTTACCTTCCTCCAAATCTCAACGATACTGCAAAAACATTATTCCAGCTTATTGCCGATAATGTAGACTTGCAAAAAATAGCGTTTCAGTACAATGATGTTATTCATAGATTACTATTTGACATAAAGCTTGGACAGGCAAACCTACAGCTAAATAATTTCAGCCTTGCTGATGAGGTCATAGACGTAAAAAAGCTGGCGATGGATAAATCGGATATGATCGTTACTATGGGGAAACTTACAACAGCTCCGGCAGTAGCAGACTCCCTTATGAAAATAGAAACTGATGCGGGTTGGCATATTACAGCCAATGATGTAGTTATTGAGCATGTAAATTTTATGACAGACGATAACAATGTACCGAGACAAAAAAGGGGCATAGATTATTCCCACCTGTATTTTCAAAATGCAGCGTTGACCATGAGTAATTTTTTATACACTACTGATACCATAGCCGGGAATGTGAAACATTTTGCAGGAACGGAACAGTGTGGGCTTGATGTGAAAGAATTAAAAACCAATTTTCATTATGATCCCCAGGGCGCAGTTTTTCGAAACCTGTTTTTACAAACACCTCATACTACCTTGCAGAACCATATTGAGGTACATTACCCATCATTAGCAGTTCTTCAAAAAAGTATGCAGTCTTTACAATTGCTGCTTGATATAAAAAACAGCATTGTAGGTATGCAGGATGTGTTGCTATTTGTACCCCAATTAAATGACCAGCCCATATTCGATAAGTTCAAAACAGCCGACATAAAACTTGAGGCAGCCATAACAGGCAATCTTGACAATCTTAATATAGCTCACCTTTATGCAGAAGGGTTCAGTAATACTGAAGTTTTGCTCAATGGCAGCCTTGGCGGAATGCCCGACCCTAAAGCCATAAAATATAATCTGAATATAAACAGGTTTGTTTCTTCCCGAAACGACATTTCTTCAATTGTGCCGGACTCACTTTTATCAGCCATCAGACTGCCAGATAAATTCGGCATGATGGGGCAATTATCCGGTACAATGTTGGACTACAATACTAATATGTTATTGGCCACTACTGATGGCAAAGCCATAATAAATGGTTCGCTATCTATGTCCCCGGGAAAGAACAAAGAACTTTACGATCTGTCTGTAAAAACAGAAGAATTGAATTTAGGCCGAATTATGAAGAAGGACTCATTAATGGGCGCTATTTCTGCTAACTTTAAAGTGAAGGGAACAGGCTTTGATGTGAAAATAATGAATGCAACTATTGATGGCAATATAACCGCGGCAATAGTAAATGGATACAGATACCATGATATAAAAATAGCTGGGAAATTGGCCGCCCAGGCCGGCAATATTGATTTTTTATCGGTTGATAGCAATTTGCAGGTTCAGTTAACCGGGCAGGCCGACTTTAGGGGTAAATATGCAAGCATCAAAGCCGACATCCGTATTGATAGTATTGATTTCCAGGCGCTTAAATTAATGGGTTCAGAATTCAGGGCCCGGGGGCTGGTGCATTTGGATTTTCCTGTATTTGATCCCGATTATCCTCAGGGCGAATTTATGTGGTGGAAGCCTGTTATTAATGCGAATGGCAACCGGTATTACCTTGACAGCATGTATATTACATCCCACCCCAGCGCCGATAAAGGGCAAAATATCATTGTAAATCTGGATGTAATGCAGGCTGCAATAACGGGTAAAACACCACTTACCCAAATAGTACCAATCATTGATGATCATATCAACCGGCACTATCAATTGCATACTACCGACAGCGTTAAAAACAATATTTCAGCAATTACCGGAAATGTCAATGACACTACAAAGTTGCCATCGGACTATGGGCTAAAAATAAGGGCGCAAGTTAATGATAAACCTATGCTGCATGGGATATTCCCAAGCCTCACTTCTTTTGAGCCTATTTCTATTGATGGCAGCCTATCTCCTGATTTATTGGCACTTAATATAAATACCCCCGAAATAGTTTACAACTCCTCTATTGTTGAAAAGGTAAAGGTCCAAGTTAATGAAGCCGACTCGGCTTTTAAATACCAGGTAACTGTTGATAAGATCACCCAAAGCAATATGGCGCTATGGTATGCAAATATTCATGGCATGCTGGATAAAGATAGTATTACCGCCAAAATCAGTTTATCTGATGAAGGAAAGAAAGAAAGATTTGCCATTGCTGCTACTATGCAAAGTGCAGGTGATTCGCAAATAGTGCGGTTGCAGCCTGGGCTTAAATTGAACTATAAGATATGGGAGGTAGAGCAACCAAACAGAATTGTAATTGAAAAGGGTGGTTTCTATGTCCAAAATTTCGGGATCAGCGACAGTTTGCAGTCAATAAAAGCAAACAGCGATGTGCCATATATCAATGCGCCGCTTAAAATAGATTTCTCCCATTTTTCACTGGCTAATATCACTGATGTCATAAGTCACAACGATACACTTGTGGCAGATGGCATACTTAATGGAAATATAACTATACAGCAAATGACGCAGGCATTGCAACTGACAAGCAGCCTGCAAATACAAAACCTGTGTATATTGGGAGATTCGCTCGGCAATTTACAGGCTCAGATAAATAATAAGCAGGAAAATATCCTTGACACTAAAGTTACCCTAAAGGGCCAGGGTAATGATATAGCGATAAATGGTTCCTATTTTCTGAAACAAAATAGTGGGAATGATTTTAATTTCGGCATAGATCTGAATTCCCTTGCCCTGCATAGTTTTGAAACAATTGCCCAAAACCAGGTACGCAACAGCCAGGGCTTCATAAAGGGAAAACTGGCGGTGAAAGGCACAGCCTCTGCTCCTGAAATTACAGGTAGGCTTAAGACAGATAGCCTTGTAACAACGATAAGCCAGTTGAATGCCACTTTTAAAATGCCCGCGGAAACAATTGAATTTTCAAATGATGGCATTTTATTCAATAATTTCACTATGCATGACAGCGCTGATAACAAGGCAATATTAAATGGCAAAATTAATATTAGCAACCCTTCGGACATTAAGCTTGATATGAAAGTATCAGCAAAAAACTGGATGGCCATAAACTCTGCAAAAGAAGACAATAGTACTTTTTACGGAAGGCTTTTTTTAACTACAGACCTAACAATAAAAGGTCCCCCTTCTGCGCCATCGGTTGATGGTGACCTTAAAATACTTAAAGGTACCAATCTTACCGTAGTGAACCCCGAAACGGCGCCGGAAATGCAGGACAGTAAGGGGATTGTGGTTTTTGTAAACATGAAGGACACAGGGCGTGGCAATTATCTGGTACCTAAAATGAAAGATACCTTAACGCATAAAATGAGTGTAGGGGCGGATTTCAATGTGAATATAACAATAGATAAAAGCGCCCAGTTCAGTTTAATTATAGACCAGTCTTCAGGCGACTTTTTTAGTGTTCAGGGCGAAGCCTCCTTAAATGCAGCGGTAAGCCCCGGTGGCACTATCAGTCTTTCAGGTAGTTATGCATTGCATGGAGGCTCCTACCAGATGAATTATAATTTCATAAAACGCAAATTCTCCATTAAAGATGGTAGTACCATCACGTTTGCCGGCGACCCGGTCACCGGCACTATACTTGATGTAACTGCTGTTTATGAGGTATCAGCCCCACCTTATGATCTTGTACAACAGGAAGTAACAGATCCCGCACAACTTAATTATTACAAGCAACAGCTTCCATTCCTGGTAGATCTTCATATGAATGGGGAAATGATGGCGCCCCGTTTTACTTTTGATATAGAACTTCCTGAAAATAAAGTGTACCCTCTTTCTTCAGCCCAGATTGAGTTGGTACAAGGCAGGCTTAGCCAGGTACGTGCTGATACTTCCGAATTAAACAAGCAGGTATTCGCAGTACTCATCCTCAGCCGTTTTGTTTCTGATGATCCGTTCACATCAAGTTCTGGTTCCAGTAATGAATTTATTGCATTGCAGAGTGTGAGCACTTTTATTGGGGAGCAACTTAACCAGGCGGCAGGTAAGTTTATAAAAGGGGTGGATTTTTCTGTTAACCTGGCTGAAACTGAAGATTATACTTCAGGTAGTATGCAGCAACGCACAGATCTCAATCTTGCCGCCTCAAAGCAATTGCTTAATAATCGTCTGAAACTAACTGTGGGCAATGATTTCGAACTGCAGGGGCCGCAGACAAACAATGCCCCTTCCAGTGTAGTACCCACTAATCTGGCCGCCGATTATTTATTGACAAGTGATGGCAAATATTCCATGCGCGCTTACCGTAAAGTTTATGACGAAGGGGTATTGGAAGGTTTTGTAACAGAAACAGGATTGGATTTTATTGTCAACCTTAATTTCAATCGTTTCAAAGATGTCTTCGTTAAAAGGAAGCCTGAAAAAAGTGATACAGCAAAAAAATATTAATTTAATAAATATAAGTACATTTGTTGCAGACCAGGAATAATATATTAGTACTACTACTGTGCGCTGTCTTTATTACAGCCTGTAGCAACAGCAGGCACCTGCCAGCCGGCGAAAGCCTGTTTAAAGGCAGCAAAGTGCATATAAATGATCATATAGTAAGTAATAAAGATAAAAAGGTATTGAAGAGCAACCTGGAAGCTGTTGTAAGGCCAAAGCCCAATAGCACAACCCTCGGTGTGCGCCTGAAACTTACCTTGTATAATGCTGCCGGAAATAAAAAAAAGAAAAAAGGCCTGCGTATGTGGGTAAGAAATAAGGTGGGTCAGCCGCCTGTATTGGTAAGCGCCGTCCGCCTCAAATCGGATAAGGATCTGATGTTGAACCTGTTGCAAAATATGGGGTATTTTAATGCTGTAGTATCTACAGGAATGGACACAGATAAACATAGAAAATCAACAGCTGTATTTGAGGTAACAACGGGACCTCAATACACCATTAAGAATGCCTATTTTGCTAAAGATTTAACCTTGATTAGCCGTTACATAGACAGTGATTTTTCAAATACGCTTCTGAAACCGGACATCCCTTATAACCTTGACCTCATAAAAGCCGAAAGAAACCGGATAGACCAGGATCTTAAACAAAAGGGTTACTATTATTTCAAACCCGACTACCTGATAATAGTGGTTGACAGCTCAATAGGCGATCATAAAGTGAATATGTATGTGAAGCTTAAAAACAAGGAAATCCCTGATGAAGCCAGGAATGCATATGCTATTAATGATATTTTCATCTATGCTGATTATAAATTGCAGGGCAAAAAAAATGATACAGATAAATCCGGCGAAGTAGCGATAGATAGTTATTTTGTAATAGACAATGCCAAAGCGTTTAACCCCATCCTTTTTTCGCGGTTGATGATCATTGAAAAAGGTGATTTATATAATGTGGTTGATCAGAATGTAACTTTAAGCAGGCTTGTAAATATTGGCAATTTTAAATTTGTAAAAAGCCGTTTTGATCCGGTTTCAGATTCCCTGCTTAATGTTTATTATTATCTTACACCCTTTCCCAAAAAAGTTTTGAGCTTCCAGGTTGGTGTACTTACTCAAAATGATGACCGCGATGGTATTGATGGCAGCATCAGTTGGCGGAACCGGAATGCATTTAAGGGGGCTGAAGAGCTTCAATTTAAGATCAGCGGTGGTTTTGACGCTCAATACAGTGGGCCTGTAAAAGAACCAAATATATACAACCTTGGTATTGAGACCAACCTGTCATTCCCGCGTTTTGAAGTACCGTTTGCAAATATTGAAACAGATAGCCGTTATTTGCCACATTCTGTCATTAAGTTGAAATACTCCTATGAATCAGAATCCGACTTATTGCGTATCAATTCATATACTGCATCTTACGGTTACGACTGGAAGCAAGGTGAACGAATGGAACATAAGTTATTTCCAGTCAATTTGACTTATGTAAAAACTGATACACTTGATAAAAACAGAGACCTGAGTGAATTGTATGGGAACCTGATATTTAATGGTTTTATAATAGGGCCTACCTATGAATTTACCTATAGTTCGCAATCGGGAGCGCCAAAGAGAAACTCTTTTTATTTTGATGGCCTTATTGATATGGCGGGAATTGTAATGGGCTTGGCTGAAAATGCCAATTATAAAACGAATCCACAGACCTTTTTAGGAACGACCTATGCAGAATATCTTAAATTGCAACCCGATTTTCGTTACTATCTTCGCTTGTCTCCGGCTACTACAATCGCATCACGCATCATGACGGGCATTGGCATCCCCTTTGGCAACTCTGGCGAACTGCCAAATATAAAAGAGTTCTGGGCGGGTGGCAACAGCGATCTTCGAGGTTTCCCTTCGCGCCTGGTAGGTCCGGGTACTTTTAATGCTTATGGAAATACTGAAACGAGCTATATAGAAACGCTCGGCGACCTGAAACTGGAATGCAACCTGGAATTGCGCCAGAGAATTTACAAATTCATAGGGCTGGGCTTATTTGCAGATGCTGGAAATATATGGTTATTCCACAATGACCCGTCTTTACCTGGTGGGGCATTCACTGCCAATTTTTACCAGCAGCTTGCAACAGATGTGGGTATGGGCCTGCGCTTTGATTTTAAAATCCTGATACTTCGTTTAGATATAGGTATGCCCATAAGGGATCCATGGTTGCCTGAAAATGACCGCTGGGTTTTTAAAGAGATCCAATTTGCAGACCCTACCTGGAAACGAAATAATCTTGTTTTTAATATAGCTATCGGTTACCCTTTTTGATTTTTGAAAGGTTTTTAAAATAAGGCTTAAACAAAGCCACAGTAATTGATAAGGACTGAATAATTGGTTGCCATTATTCTTTAAGCACCTTATAAACCCCCAAAGCCGGATTACCTACCTGTAACAGGTAAAGTCCGGGAGGCAGGTCAGATAAATTAATCAATGTCTGGTTATTTTCCAGTAAGCCGGTTTTGGAAATAGGAAGAATTGAAGGCAACTTATAAATGGAACACAGGGTGTACAGCCCTGTTAATCCAGGGTTCGAAAGGCGGTGAATATGAAGTGACGGGGACAGAAAAGGGAAGCAGCACCACCGATTCTATTAAAATATATTTAGGGTCTGCTGCTTAAGTATCAAGTCCTTGTCCAGCTTGTAATACAAGGTTTCCATATTTTTTCAGATGCAAAGCTTTTATTTAAAACCACCAAAAATCCATGCATTTGTTATTCTACCACTAAGGTCACAAAGAAATTCACAAAGGCCACAAAACACATTTTGTGTCCTTTGTAGCTCAACTTTGTGTCTTTCGTGGTTATTTTTACGACACCTTTACTTATTCAACAGACCTTAATGTAGATTTTATGTTATGTAATTTATGGTTCCCAAATATTTTTACCCCTAATTGTGATGGAAAAATGACATAATCAAAGTTTTGGGATCAATGGAATCGTTTAAAGATTTTTCTTTAAGCATTTAAAATCGTTGGGGGGCAGCTTGTGTTTTATACACAGGATATTTATGATGGCTGGGATGGCGCTTTTAATTGTCAAAAACAAGAACCGGCAACTTATTTTTATTTCATTAATTATAGCCTGAATGGGAAGAAAAGTGCATTAAAGGCGGATTTTGAATTGATTAGGTAGGTCATTGCAAATTTAATTTTTTCTCTCAGGAGTTGTTTTTCATAAGGTAGACTGCCATTCCATAAAGGGACTAAATTATTTCCTAACTTTCTTGGTCAGCCTTTACCTGAATTTATATAAAACGTAATTGGGCGCAATAATCACCGAATCCATATTCGGATGCAGTTCGTTCAGGTATTTTCTAAAGGGACCTTCTTCTACATCATTTTTAATAAGCATATAATTTACATGGAGGCTGTCAAACTTTCTTTTATTTGCTGCGGCGCTGGCCTGGCCTATTACCATACTTCTCCGGTGGGTATAGAGCGCAAGGGCCCGTGGTTTGGAAAAAGCTATAATGGTCGTGTCGGGCAAATTTTCAATTATGTATTTAAAAGCAGTGGAGTCTTCTTTTGAATAGGGTGTCCAGTATTTATCGTCAGGCATCAGGGCTTTATTAAAATCGTCATACCCGGCAATCAGATATAACAGGGTAAGGCCCGGCAGAATGTATCGCGCTTTTGGCATTAATACCCTTGGGAAAACCGCTCTTGCACCCTTGTAACAGTAGAGCAGGTAAACCGGCAAAACCGGCAAGAGATAGCGCAGACCCTGGTATACGGATAGGCTGATGATCATGGCGCACATGAGTATATAAAAGACCGTTTCGAAATTGGGTCTTTTTCTCAGGCTAAAAAGCAGCCCGATTGTAGAAAAAACCAAACCTGTATATTCAATAATTTGTACCAATACCTTACCTGGGCTGTTGAGGGAGCTAAAATGGAGCATGCCGGTAAGCAATACTGCCAGGTATGTGAAATTATGCCCTGACACTTCCATCCATCTACCTTTATTCCGGGCAAATAATTGCAGGTAAAAACCCCAGCTATCAAGGGGATTGTACAATACTGTTTTTATAAGCAAGAGGTATAGGGCCAGACTGCCGAAAAATACCTTCAGAGATACTGATGAAAGAACATTAGTAAAAGATATTTTCCGGGTTTCATTGGATTTTTGCAGGAAAGTGATCAGGAAAAAAACAAGTTCAGCCATTAATAAAACTATGGCTTGCGACCTGATGAGCATTGCCATTACAGCAAGTAGTATGAGCAGGACTATTCTGCCTATGGAAAACCGGGGCGAGTTTCGGACTAAGAGGTATAATGTAGTGAACAGCGTGAGGGGAATATCGGCCAGGATATTGGCTTTCAGGTCTATCAAATAACCTGAATAGGTTCCGGCTATGGCGAGGCATAGGGCGCTGAGGCTTCCCATGTATTTCTTGAAAAAAGCGAATAGGGCAAACATGAGCCCGGCCATACAAATGGAAATGAGGTAAAGCATTGGCCTTACGGCCAGACCTCCTGATTTTATAACCGGGGCCAGCAACAATGGGAAACCGGGAGGATAGGATGGAGGACCAAATTCATAATTAAGGTCGTTGTAAACATATTGCGACTGGTAATAAGGTAGGCCGAGAGCGAAATTTTGTCCTTCCTTTACATATTGGGCAAAGTCATCGCCCCAGGAATGCACATCCCTTATATTGAGAAAGAATAGCGGTATGCAGAACAGGACAATTGCACCATAATATTTCAGGTTCCTTAATGGCATATTCCACTATTTACAAGGCCATTATTACTAATGGCAGCAGTTTATTTACTGATTGTAAAGGCGAAAATACATCCCTTTCCTGGTTCCGAATCAATTTTAATGGAGCCGTTCATTTTTTGAACCAGCCTCTGAACGGTTGATAGTCCGATTCCGGTACCTTTCTTATTATACCGGTCCGGGACCCCAAGAGTAGTAAATAAGTCGAATACCCTGGCCTGGTTTTCGGCGCTTATACCGGGGCCATTGTCTTCTACAGTGAAAAGGTAATGAGCATGTTCGTCTTTAACGGTTATCAGGATCCTTCCATTTTCTTTGTCATTATATTTTACTGCGTTATTACACAGGTTCAGTAATATTTGCAGCAATATGGAACGGGTAGAATAAATTTCAGTTTGGGAATTGTAGGCTTCGAAAGTAAATCCTGCCGGAATAGCAAGGAGCCTTTTAAGTTCTTCAAAAATACTTTCAAATGTGAATTTTTCCTTTACCAGGTCAGTGTTATTTACATTCAGGGTATGCTTTAAAATGCCATCCACCATTTCTATTGCAGTCTTGGTGGTTTGTTCCATCATGTCCAGCATTTTCATGCCGTCATTGTCAAGCGAATCTGCATAAACATCTTTCAGGTAAGAGGCGCTCATTGACATACTTACATAAGGCGATTTGAGGTCGTGGGCCACCACATAGGCAAACCTTTTAAGGTCTTTATTTAATAATTCCATCTCCGCCTTTTGTTTGGCCAACTGGAAAGACTTTTTCCTGATCTCGAAATAGGAAACCACCTGCCTTGCCAGTGCTTTGAGGGTTTCTATTTGTTCCTTGTTCAGTTTGTTGGGCTTATTATCTATTACGCACAGGGTGCCTACCGCATTTCCGTTATCATTTACCAGCGGCACTCCGGCATAAAAGCCAATATGAGGGTCGCCTGTTACCAGCGGGTTGTCATGAAAACGTTCATCCTTTTTAGAATCATTGATAATGAAAATGTCATGGGGATTTAAAATGGCATGGGCGCAAAATGCAATGTCGCGGTGGCTTTCCTGGGGTTCAAACCCGATTCTCGATTTGAACCATTGCCTGTTGGTGTCAATAATAGAAATAAGGGAAATGGGCATACTGCATATTTCAGCCGCGATATGGGTTATATCATCATAATCTTTTTCATTCATTGTGTCCAGCAAATCATACTCATAGATCGCAGATATTCTTTCCAGCTCATTGGCAGGCAGCGGGGCAGCTATCATAATTACCTTGTTTTTTTAATGATTCTAATAATAAAAGACCTGATTGTCTTTTGTTTAGGACACAAAAGTAAGGGTAGGAATTTTAAATTGAATATTAAATGGAAAAAGGACTTTCAAAGGCCCTCAAATCCTTATCAGGTTATATACGGAAAAAAGCGCCTGATGGTTTTGAAGATTCCAGGATAATATTTCATTTTTTGGGAAGATATACGGTCAAGGGGCCTTGTTTCAGAAGGCCAATAGGTGTCTCCACTTCCTTTGAGTAAATTCAATAAACCATTGCAAGCTGGAGCTTAATATTTTTTAATGGAAGCGGTAATCACAATTTTATATTCCGCCTGTTAGTCTTTGCAGTTTACTTTCTTACTTTTGCAGCCTAAATTTTATGAGAATGGAAACCAATAATGTTTTAGGTGTTTCTCCCGAGGAATTTGCACAATTAATGAAGAATGAGGGAGTTGAAAGGGGCTATGTGGTAACCGGTGAAAATGGAATTTCCGGTTCAGGTGGTATATTTAATACCCTTGCCGGTGAAATTGCGAAACTTAAGGATTACAGGCATCATGAAGGGGTTTTCATAAAGTTTGACGCTGAAACAAAATGCCTTTTTATGGCATTTGTTCACAGTACAGTTCGGGGGCAAGCCCAGGGCGGTACCCGTCTTAAATACAGGGACTACGAAAAAATTAGCGGGGCCATAGAAGATGGGCTGAGGCTGAGTAAAGGGATGACCGACAAAAATTCCATTTCAGGTTTATGGTGGGGCGGGGGCAAAGCCATTATTTGCCCTGTAAATGCGGCCGAATTCAATAAAATTGATGCTCATGCCCGTGTTGGTGGCAAAAAGGTTTTTACGGATTCTGCATTAAGAACCACACTCTTTAAAAATTATGGCCAGTTTATAGCCAGCCTTAACGGCGCTTATATCGCTGCTGAAGATATGAATACCACCCCTGAGGATATGCAGACTATTCTTTCGGTTTGCAGGTATGTGACCTGCCTGCCTGCGATAGTTGGCGGAAGCTCAAATCCGAGCAGGTGGACTGCTGAAGGCGTATTCAATGCGCTTAAAGCCACTATAAAACATTTTGAAAATAAGGATGACCTGTCAGGGAAAACGGTTGCCATACAGGGTGTAGGAAGTGTTGGAGGCCCACTGGCCGAATTCGTTCTTAAATCTGGTGGAAGCCTTGTAATTTTTGATTATGACCCTGCAGCCTGTATTAATATTAAGGAATATGGAAACAATGCCTATACCGATAAGGTAACCATAGTGCAGAATGTAGAAGATATTTATACTGCCGAATGTGATGTGTTTGCACCCTGCGCCATTGGAGGTATCCTTAGTGCGGAAACCATAGCCAAACTGAAATGCAAATATGTGGTAGGCGCAGCAAATAACCAGTTGAAGGATTTTGACGAAGATTACAAACTGCTTCGAGACCGGGGAATAGTTTACCTGCCCGATTTCTTTATCAACCGCCTTGGTATCATCAACTGCGCAAATGAGCAATATGGCCGCCTTGAAAATGACCTGAAAAAAGAAGTGGATAAAATATATAATGATCCAATAAATGGTACCCTGAGCCTGCTTGCCGCCTGCAAAGACGAAGGAAAAACGCCTCAGGAAATAGCGCTGCAGTGGGCTACCGAATGGGGACAGATACCCCACCCGATTTGGGGCCATCGTGGTATAGAGCTCATCAGGTCTATTATCTGATTAGTAACCGAATATATTCTAATTTAATATTACGAAAAGCATATGCAGGCAAATGGATTGCCGGTATATGCTTTTTGAGTTTAGCGTAAAACTATTAAATGATGGAACTCCCCTCCTTTTTTCAAGGTACCATGTGCCAACATGGTATTTAACGCCCATGTGAATTGGCATATCGGAGCAAAAGGGTTAAAGAAAAATGAGAAAGGAATATTTTGTTGCCTCATCGTGGCTACCCAATAGCGAAAAGGGTAAGCCCCGATGGGGCAAAACCAATAAAAGGGGTATGTTTTGTTAAAAACCGGTTTCCCCGATGAG
>Ga0364887_10719_pt1 | contig 13363 bp, 15 predicted proteins | sample ExccelJu500001D4_4_FD_206924 | JGI IMG/M metagenome (GOLD analysis project Ga0364887, IMG submission 206924) | Enriched cells from Trout Bog Lake Hypolimnion, Wisconsin, USA - BchlTB.July23.5000.01.D4 | ecosystem: Environmental > Aquatic > Freshwater > Lake > Hypolimnion/Profundal zone | place...
CGACGCACTGGACGGCTGGCGTTCCGCGCTCAGCCCATCCAAGACGCGGCTCAGCGATATGCCCCGGACAAAGCGCGCAATCATGTTGGTCCCATTGGCTGAGAGCGTATCGCCTGGCTCAAGGTCGTTGGCAATAGCGACAGCAGGGGCAATGGAAGCCTTGCGTCCACTGCCAGCGTGCGTGCTGAGCTTGCGGCACTTGAGAAGCTTGGCGTACAGCGTGAGCAGTTTCTCATTGGAGATGAGCGAAAAGCTCTTTTCGGCGGGCTGGTCTTGGTCGTCTTTAGTTGTCATGTGGGGGGTGAACAGTGTCGCTGTTGATGATTGTAAACGGCGACAATCTGTTCTTTGCTTCTATCGAGGCTTACTACGTCGAATAATCCGCGTTGATGTGGATGTATTCAGTAGTGAGGTCGGTGGTCCAGAAGACGCAGGAGCCGGTACCCTGGTGGAGATTGATGGTGACGGAGAACTGCGCCTGCTCCAGGTAAGCATGGGCCGCAGCTTCGTCGAACTCGGGATCGCACCCGCCATTGCTGCAAACAGGCAGGTCGCCAAAGCGAATCTCGAAGGCTTCGGGATCGATTTGCGCGCCGGAATAGCCGATAGCTGCGGCAAGGCGTCCCCAGTTGGGATCGCAGCCGGCCCAGGCAGTCTTTACCAAGGGCGAGTGAGCGATGGCTTTGGCGACCCGCAGGGCATCCGCATCGTTGGCTGCGCCGTTGATTTGCAGTTCCACAAGGTGCGTCAGCCCTTCTCCGTCAGCAACCACCTGCCGGGCTAGCGAACTGCAGACCTGCTGAAGTGCCGTTGCAAAGGCCGGATTGCCTGCTCCGATGGAGACTCCGGATGCGCCAGAGGCGAGCAAAAGCACGGTGTCGTTGGTGGAGGTATCCCCGTCCACCGAGATGCGGTTGAAACTCAGTTCCACGGCCGGCTGCAAATAGGCGTTCAATACGGCGGGCTCGACGGCTGCGTCGGTGAGGATGTAAACGAGCATGGTGGCGTGAGGCACCAATTGGGGATATATCATGCCGGAACCCTTGCCGAGTCCCGCGATGCGTACTTCTCGCGGAGCTTCTCCGGGAGCGCCTGCCACCTCAATTCGCGCAAAAGCAGTCTTTTCCACGGTGTCGGTGGTCATGATGGCGAGCGCTGCCTCATTGAAGTGATCAGACTCCGGACCGATGGTTTGTGCCAGTCCAGGGAGCGCGACTATGAGTTTTTCCGCGGGCAAAGGGACGCCGATTACGCCAGTGGAAGAGGGAAACACTTCTTCAGGGCGGCAATGGAATGTTTGAGCGGCGGCGGCGCAGGTGGCTCGGGCAGCATCCAAACCGGCCTGTCCGGCGGCGCAGTTGGCATTCCCGGCATTGATGGCTACGACGCGAACCTTGCCGCCGGTGGCTGTTAAATGTTCCTTGTCAATATGGAGTGGCGCGGCGGTGACTTTGTTGGATGTGAAGGCCGCAGCCGCACTGGCCGGCTCATCGGCCACGATGAGGGCAAAGTCGGCACGGCCGCTGGCCTTGACACCGGCCTTGGCTGCTCCGAATCGAAAGCCACGAGGAATGAGAAAAGGACAGAGATCGCTCATAATTCAACCCATTCAATGTAGCAGGTGGGAGCGCCGTCACGAAGTGCCGGACAGTGCGATGAGGCTGGCCAACCCAGAGCCCTATTTGCCAAATCGACTCGAATTCCTGTAGACCTTATTCTTTGAAGTGGGATAATGGGGTATACGATTTCCAATGACCAACGCTAACCTGCCGATTCAACAACTCACGCAATATGAGCCCGGATTCTACAAAGAACTCCTCGATCACCTGAGCGATGGCGTTTACTTTGTGGACCGTGAGCGCAGGATTTTGTATTGGAATGAGGGCGCTTCCCGGCTGACTGGCTACACGGCGGAAGAGCTGCTGGGCAGATGTTGCCAGGATGACATTTTGTGCCACGTAGATTATGCGGGCCACCAACTCTGCCATGAGGGTTGTCCGCTGACAGCGACCATTGCAACTGGGGATATGCACGAGGCAAGTGTGTTTTTGCGCCATAAGCAGGGGCGTCGGGTGCCTGTTTCGGTGCGCGTTCAGGCGATCCGGGATAATCGCGGCGAAGTAATTGGGGCCATTGAGATTTTCAGTGATGATTCGGCGCGGAATGAGGCGCAGCGCAAGACCGAGGCGATGAATCGGCTCGCTTTTCTCGATCATCTGACTCAGATGCCGAATCGACGCTTCATGGAGATGACACTGCGTACGGCGCTTGCTGAAACTCAGCAACACGGAGATCCGTTTGGGCTTTTGTTGATTGATCTTGACGGCTTCAAGGAGATCAACGACAGTTTTGGCCACAGCTGCGGAGACCGGACCCTGCAAGAGACAGCGCGAACATTAACCGGTTCGCTGCGTCCCACGGATACGGTTGGGCGATGGGGCGGAGACGAGTTTTTGGCCATCGTACGCAATGTGGACAAAAGTGTGCTGGCCATGCTGGCCCAGAGATGCGTGACCCTTGCTGCGAAGACATCCCTGCATAGCAATGACGAGCGAATGATTTCGGTCTCCATTTCCGTAGGAGCAGCATTGTCGCGGCCGGGAGATAGTGCAGAATCCATCCTCCAACGGGCCGACGACCTTCTGTACCGCTGCAAGGCGGCCGGCAAGGGCTGTGCCCTGGCAGAATAAGCCTGTTCGCGGTGCGGATTCCATTCGGGTAAGCTGGATTTGTGAACGGCAATCCTTCCATCCCTCAAGCGACAATCGAAGGCAGCGAGACGGAGTTTCTGGAACTGCGCCAGGTGAACGTGGCGCGCGGCGACTCGGTGATTCTGCATGACGTGAACCTGAAGATCCGCACCGGCGAGCACGTCGCCATCCTGGGCCCCAACGGATGTGGCAAGTCCACGTTAATTCTGGCCATGACCTGCCAGATCTATCCCATCTTTCATCCAGAGATGCGGGTGCGCATCTTTGGCCGGGACCGCTGGGATCTGACTCATCTTCGCCGCCACTTTGGGGTTGTTGGGACTGATCTGCCCGGTGAACGCACCGCCGTGACGAACGGGTTGGATGCGGTGACGGCGGGTTTCTTTTCAGCTTCGACACTCTGGCCGAATCTTGTCGTCACTCCGGAGATGCGTGAGCGCGCATGGGAGGCTCTGGAGCGCATGGAGGCCACCCGTCTAGCGGAGCAGTTGGTGGGTACAATGTCTGCGGGCGAAAAGCGTCGAATTGTAATTGCGCGGGCGCTGGTGCATCGCCCGAAGCAACTGCTTCTGGATGAGCCATCTAATGCACTCGATTTGGCGGCGCAGCGCGAGTTGCGCGAGACCTTGCGCAGACTGGCCCGCGAGGGCACTGGGCTGGTGCTGGTAACGCATCACCTTGGGGACATTCTCCCGGAGGTAGAGCGGATCATCCTGATGCGCGATGGGCGCATTGTGGGTGACGGGCCTCGCGAAGAGCTACTGACCGAGGCGCGACTGAGCGAACTGTTTCACGCACCGGTGAGAATTGGTCGCGACGAAGAGTGGCTGCATAGCTGGTAAATATGGGGAATTGGGAATAAGAATTTCGACAGGAGGACTCTATGGAACTAGCCTCACATAGCCCTCGCTGGAAGACACTGATCGCCTTTGCGATCATCTACTTTGTCTGGGGATCCACATTTTATGCCATTCGCATCGGCGTGGCGGAAGTGCCACCGCTACTGCTTGCGGCAGTTCGCTTTTTTGCGGCGGGACTGGCGCTTTATTTGTGGATGCTGGCCAAGCGCGAAGCCGGCCCAACGCCGCGGCAATGGATGTCGGCTGTACTTCTGGCGCTACTGATATTTGTCGGAGACTACGGATTGCTCTTCTGGGCGGAGCAACACATTCCCTCCGGAATTGCTGCTGTAATGATGGCAACAATCCCCGCCTTCATGGCGTTGTCGGAGATCGTGATTCTTCGCACGCAAAAGCTCACCTTCGCTCTTGCGGCAGCTTTGCTGATCGGCATGGGGGGAGTCATTGTTCTTACGAGTTCCTCTCTCAAACTGAGCGGAACGCCAATCAGCCGAATCTACGCGGGAGCTTTGATCGCCGGGGCAATCTGCTGGTCCGTGGCTTCGGCACTCACGCGCAAGATGCCGCTGCCCGCATCGAAAGCAGTGAGTTCGGGATCGCAGATGCTGGCCGGCGGGGTGATGCTGTTTGCGGCTTCGGCCATTCGCGGCGAATTGCGAGGGTTTCATCCGGGAACCGTTTCCATCGGTGCATGGTTTGCGCTGCTTTACCTCATCGTGTTCGGCTCGATTATCGGATTCACGGCTTATGTCTGGCTGATTCATCATGAGTCCCCGACCCGCGTGGGCACCTATGCCTACGTGAATCCTGTAGTAGCAGTGCTGATCGGGTACTTACTGGGAGGCGAGCCGCTTGGCTTGCGTACTCTGGTCGGCACGGCCTGCGTGATTTTGAGCGTTGTGCTCATCACGACTGCGAAAGCGAAGAAGTAAATTCCTTGATTCAGGCCTTGACGCCAAGGCCCATCCGCGTTAATTTCTAGCTACACGGGAAAGGAGGTTGATCCAGCTGATGACAAGTGATTGTTCCAGTAGTTTCGTACGTGAGGTGACTGAGGCCTAGGGCATCGCGCCCAAGACCACAGGTAAGACCTGACGGGGACTCCTCCGTCGAGGCTCTGGCACTCGCGGCAGCGCGATGGCCTTAGTCCAATCCCAACAGTTCACCGGCTGCGGCCTGAGAGCGCAAGTTCTCAGGCCGTTGTTGCGTTTGGGGTCACCTTCCCGCGGCTAAGTCCCTATCTGGCAGCAATGTCCATGCCGTAGAATCGACATAGAATGAAGTGTCCATTTTGCGGATTCGGGCAAGACCGTGTGGTTGACTCGCGGGAGAGCAAGGAAGCCGATTCGATCCGGCGCCGGCGCGAGTGCGAGGGCTGCAACCGCCGCTTTACTACCTACGAGCGCATCGACGAAATTCCATACATGGTGGTGAAGAAGGACGGGCGCCGCGAGCGCTTTGATCGGCAAAAGGTGCTGAGCGGCCTGCTGCGCGCCTGCGAAAAACGACCGGTGTCGTCAAGTCAACTCGAAAAGATTGTCGATGCTGCTGAGAGTTATTTGGTCGACGCGCCGGAGCGGGAGCGCACGACCAACGAGATTGGCGAACTGATCATGGAAAGCCTCAAGGGGCTGGACACGGTGGCCTACATTCGATTCGCCTCGGTGTATCGGGATTTTACCGATGTGCGGGAGTTCAAGGAAGAGTTGGAAGGATTGTTGCGGAGTCACGGGGCGAAAAAGAGCTAGCTTTTGGCCTCAAGTTTCCGGCCGTCAGCCATTCGTGCGTGGCCCGATGTCTGTGGTGGCAACAATTGATCGGTTAGCAAGTGCAATTTGCGAAATCAAGAAAGAGCTAGCTGCTGGGAGCTAGCGGCCAGGAGTTAATTTTGACGCACAAGATAACGCTGATTCCCGGAGATGGCATTGGGCCGGAAGTAACTCACGCAGTTCTTCGCATCCTTGGCAACACCGGGGTAAAGATAGAGTGGGAGCGTTTTGCAGCTGGGGCTGAGGCTTTCGAGCTTTATGGCGAGTACATTCCCGTAGCTCTCGGCAAGTCCATTGAGGCGAACCGCGTCGCGCTGAAGGGCCCTGTGACTACGCCCATTGGCGGAGGGTTCAAGAGCATCAACGTTACGCTGCGCAAGCAGTTTGATCTTTTTGCGAACCTGCGTCCGATTCGCAATCTTCCCGGACTGGCGACACACTGGCCCGGAGTCAACATTATTGTGGTGCGCGAAAACACCGAGGGCGAGTACGTAGGCCTGGAGCACGAGGTGATTCCGGGCGTAGTTGAGAGCATCAAGGTGATCACGGAGAAAGGCTCCACGCGCATTGCGCGGTTTGCGTTTGAGTATGCGCGGAAGCACGGGCGCAAGAAGATTCACTCCATCCACAAGGCCAACATCATGAAGATGTCGGATGGGCTATTTCTGCGTTGTGCGCGCCAGGTGTCAGAGGAGTACCCCGAGGTTTTTTACGGGGAACACATTATCGACAACACCTGCATGCAGTTGGTGATGAATCCCTTCCAGTACGACACGCTGTTGCTTGAGAATCTCTATGGCGACATTGTGAGCGATCTGTGCGCGGGCCTGGTGGGCGGGCTTGGCCTTGTGCCCGGAGCGAACCTGGGGCATGAGTGCGCAATTTTTGAGGCGGTTCACGGGTCAGCTCCGGACATTGCGGGCAAGGATCTGGCGAACCCAACGGCGCTGCTGCAGTCGGCGGTGCTTATGCTGCGCCATCTGGATGAAGATGTGGCGGCGGATAAGGTTGACTCGGCAATCCAAAAGGTTTATGCCGAGGGAAAGACTCTGACCCGGGACGTTGGCGGCAAGGCCGGAACTGCCCAGTTTACGGACGCTGTGCTGGAGGCTATGGGATCAGCAGTTCGAAATGACTTCTAGAGATGCTACATGTTCATTGGACAATCTCGTTGCCATTCTCGTCCAACCCCATTGTCAACCACGCTTCACGCTGAACTTCATCCAAGCGGTCTTCAGCCTCCTTAATCCAGTGACGATAGGTTCTGCGGATTTCGTTGGGCGATGAGCCCACCATGTCCGCCACGTCGTCAACACGCACGCCAGCCGAAAGCCACTCGGTGATTCTGTAATGCCTAAAGCCGTGAGGAGTCGTCTTGACACCTGCATCCTTGATGGCCTTGTTCACCCGCTCACGCCACTGCGAGTATGTGCCGGGGAAGGCAGGTTCGCCCAATGCCTCGAGCTGTTTCGCTAGTGACTCGCTGATGCGCACCCGGTAGCGTTCGTTGGTCTTGGTGCGATTGCCACGGATTACCTCCCCCTGAATCACGGGACATCGCTCCGGTTTTGACATCTTGTACTTTTCGGCGTCCTTTTGCGACATGGCGAACTTCATGGCATCGACCAATGCCATCGCCGTTTCACGCATCAACAGGCACAATAACCGAACTTGCCCCGTCGCAGTATTCAGGATTTTCTCCACCTGCTCTTTAGTTGGCGGCTCAACCTCTGCCTTCTCGTAGCTAATGCGAAACTGTGGATTTATCTTGGGGTCAGGTATTGGCGTTTTTTTTATGTAGCCCATCCCCGCAGCCCACGAAAAGAACCCACTGATCACAGACCAGTGGACGCTCAAGCTGCTGCTGTCCCCGCTACGATGCGGCAGCGTTACACGCCACTTCATGGCCTGTTCGGTGGTTAAAGCGGTCAAGAGAATGATGTCGTTCTTCTCGCACCACTCATCGAGCTTGCCGCCCATCTGTTTCGCCTTAGTATTGCCCAATTTGTTCTGGTCACGGAATTTGTACCACTCTTGCAAGGCGGCTGCCACGGTCCTGCTTTTGGGCGCCACTTTGCCTTTAGCGAAGTTCTTTAAGCGCTTCTGCAAGGCCTTCACTCTGATCTGGGCTTCAGACCAGCTACGGGTCTCCAAAGACCATTTGTTCTGGTAGGCCAGCTTTTTGCCCTCGAAAACGCCGGGGGTTCCCTTCCAGACAAATTGAACGTGCAACGGGCAACCGCACCGGGGCTCATAGCGGTTGGTGCTGTCACAAACGTCCTTGTTGTGACGCCTAAAAACAGTGAAGTTCAAAGGGGCTGTCCTCCCCCTGCCGGATGTTGGGCGCTTTGGAAGGCCTCACAGCGGGTTTAGGACAATTTTAGGTACAGTTCAGAGGGTAAGTCAATAAAGTGCAGTGTTTATAGGGGTAAAATATTGGCTCCTCAGGTAGGACTCGAACCTACAACCCTTCGGTTAACAGCCGAATGCTCTGCCATTGAGCTACTGAGGAGTGATGGGCGCTTGAACGTCCTTTATTAAATTAACAGAGCCTGCCACATGCGTCAAAAAATCGGATTCACTCCAGACCCGTAGAATCTGGAGCCTGAATTCCACTTTCCTTTATCCCCAGGTGAATTCGATCGGAATCCCAATATCCGGATGCAGACTCTTGTGAACAGGGCAACTGCGGGCGGCTCGTTCGAGCTTTTCCCTGTTCTCCGCGCTCACCGCGCCCGGCACATGGATTTGAACCGTCAGCCGTTCAATCCTCCTCGGAGCTGTCGCCGTCATTTCTTTGCCAACGGTCGCCGTGGCTCCTGTAATATCGACGTTCTGCGTCCGCGCTGCAATGCCCATGATTGTCAACATGCAGGAGCCAAGCGCGGTTGCAACCAGGTCCGTTGGAGAGAAGCTCTCGCCGCGCCCCTGATTGTCGATGGGGGCATCCGTTTGTAGCAGAGCGCCGGAGGGCTCGTGGATTGCCTCGCAGTGCAGGTCTCCCTGATACTCCACTTGAATCTTTACCATGGCTGTTTCCTTCATAATGGATTGAAGTGAGAATCGGAAGCAGGACTCCGGCTCGCACAATGCATCATTACTCAGAGGACAATGAAACTTCAACTGCCCGCCGGAAACTTCCGTGCCTATCTCTTCGACTGCGACGGCACCATTGTCGACTCCATGCCGCTGCATTACATCGCCTGGAAGAAGGCCCTGGGCGAATGGAACTGCCCATTCGACGAAGATCTCTTTTACGCCTGGGGCGGCAGGCCCGTCGCCGAAATCGTCTCCGCATTAAACAAAATGCACTCGCTCGCCATGCCCGTTGAGTCCGTCGCCGAGCGTAAGGAAAATCTCTACTACGATTTGCTGCCCCAATTGACGCCTGTGTCTGAGGTCCTCGAGCATATCCACGACCAGCATGGCCGTATCCCTTTCGCGGTGGTTTCCGGCAGCAACCGCGAATCCGTTATTAAATCGCTCACCACAACGCATCTGCTCGACAAGTTCGACACCATCGTCGCCTCGGAGGACTACAAAAACAGCAAGCCCGCTCCGGACGCATTTCTCCTTGCGGCTAAGCGGCTTGGCGTCGCCCCCGCCGATTGCCTGGTCTTTGAAGACACGCAACTAGGCTTGCAGGCCGCTGCTGCAGCGGGAATGGCCGCTGTTCGCGTCCCCCTCCCCCTCGAAAGAAAACAGGGAACAGCTCCCTCACTTACGCCTTAGAGCATTTCGAGCGAATGTCAACACATGAGGCCCGGTTCCCTGCCACGGCCCCCCTCACGCTTCACGCACGCGAAACTTGCGCAGCCGGCCCACCAGCGATGCCGGCCCGCTGGCCCTCAGCAGCACCACGTTGCCCTCATACGCGCGAGTGTGAATCACCATGCCGGCTTCAATCGCCGCAAGCGCCGCACCCTCCTGCTGAGGAATGCTGAAGTCCGCCTCAATCACCGGATCGGTGAACAGCGCGTCGTCAATCGCCTTGAGCAATTCCTCCAACCCCTCGCCCGTGAGCGCGGAAACTGCCGTGTCTCCGCCCACCTTGCTGCGTTCTCGCAGGGCCTGCCGCTCCTCGGGCTGCAACAGGTCAATCTTGTTCAGCACCTCGATGCGAGGCTTCGACAGCACTTCCAACTCGCCCAGCACCTTCTCCACCTGAGACTTCTGCTCTTCTGCGTAGCCCGCCGCGGCGTCGCGAACATGCACCAGCACCTCCGCCTGCGCCACCTCTTCCAGCGTGGCCCTGAAGCTTGTAACCAGCGTGTGCGGCAGATTGCGAATAAAACCCACCGTATCCGACAGCAGTATTTTCCGCCGGCTCGGCAGCTCAATCGCTCTCAATTTCGGGTCCAGCGTGGCAAACATATGCGACGACGAAAGAACCTGCGCCCCGGTTAGCGAATTGAACAGCGTGCTCTTGCCTGCGTTCGTGTAGCCCACCAGCGCCACCGTCGGCACAGGGGTAGCCTCGCGGCGCTGGCGTTGCTGCTTACGCACGCGCCGCACAGCTTCCAGATCGAGCTTCAGTTGGTCAATGCGACGCTGAATCTTGCGCCGGTCGGTCTCAAGCTGCGTCTCTCCGGGGCCGCGCGTCCCGATCCCGCCGCCAAGCTGCGACATCGACTTGCCCCGCCCCGTCAGCCGCGGCAACATATATTCCAACTGCGCCCGCTCCACCTGCAACTGGCCCTCGCGAGTCCGTGCATGGCGCGCAAAAATGTCCAGGATCAACTGCGTGCGGTCCAGCACCCGGCAAGGCAGCGCCTTCTCCAGGTTCCGCAGTTGCGTCGGCGTCAGGTCGTGATCAAACAGAACAAGGTCCGCTTCAGTCGAAGCCGCCACGCCGGCAATCTCTTCCACCTTGCCGGAACCCACCAGCGTCGCCGGATCGGGCTTCGAGCGCCGCTGCATGATCTCCGCAGCCACCTCGCCGCCGGCGCTCGCCACAAGCTCGCGAAACTCCGCCAGCGACTCGTCCGCGTCCAAGCCAGGCCCCGCCGAAATCGTCGTATTCCCAGTTGAATTGGCCTCCAGTGGGTCGCCGTCAGCGGCTGGATGCAGCTCTCCCCTCCGCGCCGTAGCGCGGTTCCCGGAGGAACCTGATCCTGAGGTTTCCAGTCCAACCAGAACGGCTCGTTCCAGCCGTTGGCCCCAGCGCCCAGTGCCTCCCGTGCCCTCTGAAGCCTTGGAGCCGGTTGCCCGGCTCGACTTGCGGCCAGCATCCGGCTGCTCTTCGGGTGGCATTCCTGGCTGCTCCTCGCCCGGCCTCTCGCGGCGCGCTATCGTTCCCCTGAAGCCGGAGCTGCGGATGGCATCGATGTCACCGGCGTTGGACCAGCGCCAGTTACAACGCCAACCGGCCGATGCTCGGTATGCATCACCGTCCGGTTACTCACCACGGTTGAAATTGCGTGTTTAAAGATCAACTGCTCCTGGCTGTTGTTTTCCAGCAGAACAGAGTACTTGTCGAAGGACCGAATCTTGCCCGTAAGCTTGACGCCGCTCACCAGGTAAATCGTGATTGGGGTCTTGTCCTTCCGAACCGTGTTGAGAAACGTGTCCTGAATATTTTGTGCCGGCTTGTTTTCCATGTGCCGATCTCCTGCTTCTTGGGTTGGGATACAACTCCGCTATTCCAGCGGTAAAAATACACGGGCAAACCTCCAGAAACCCCGGAGACATGAACTCCCGCAATGTAAACACAATAGAACGGTTTACCTACCATTTTCAACTCTGCCCCAAAGGCTTACTGCTTTGGGACAAAGTTTTCGCCCCTTCCAATCAAGCCGCGTTATCTGCATCACCGCCTGTGCATCTGCCTGCTGATAGCATTTAGGCGTGCCAAAAGCCTCTGAGAACTCCGCCCAAAAGCCCGAACCTGCAACTGTGACCATGCCAACAGTGCCAACGCCAGTACCGATGCTCGACCTGAAGCGGCAATACGCGCCCCTCCACACAGAATTGTTGGATGCGGTAACCAGGGTATTGGATACGCAGCAATTCATCCTGGGCAGCCCTGTAGCGGCCTTTGAGAGTGCCGCCGCCGAACAACTCGGCGTTGCCCATGCCATCGGCTGTTCTTCGGGTACAGACGCCCTCTGGCTCGCCCTGGCCGCCGCAGGCATCGGCGCGGGCCATGCGGTCGTTACCACCCCTTTCAGCTTCTTCGCCTCCGTCAGTGCCATCCTCCGCGCCGGGGCAACTGCGGTACTGGCGGATATCGACCCCACCACATTTAATTTGTCCCCCACAGCGGTTGAAAAGCTGCTCGCCTCACCCAGCGGAGCAACGGTCAAGGCACTTCTACCCGTGCACCTCTACGGGCAGGCAGCCCAGTTCCCTGCCTTCGCGCGCATTGCCGGCGCGCATGGCCTGAAAGTGATTGAAGACGCCGCCCAGGCCTGGGGAACAAAATCGAATGGAATCGCGGCCGGCGGGCTCGGCGATGCCGCCGCCTTCAGCTTCTATCCCACCAAAAACCTCAGCGCCGCCGGAGACGCCGGCATGGTCGCAACCAACTCCGACGAAATTGCCGAACGCGCCCGTATGCTCCGCCAGCACGGAATGCGCCGCCGCTACTACCACGATGAACTCGGCTGGAACACCCGCATGGACGGCTTTCAGGGCGCCATCCTCTCCGTCAAACTCAAGTACATCGACGGCTGGAACGACGCCCGCCGCACCGTTGCTGCCCGTTACCACGCACTCTTCACCGCCGCTGGCCTGGCAGAAGTCGGTCCGTACCCCATTAACGCCGTCGTCCTGCCACACGAAGTCCCCGGCACACGACACGTCTGGCATCAGTACGTCATCCGCACCGCCCGACGCGACGCTCTCCGCGAGTTTCTTGCCGCTCGCAAAATCGGTTCAGAGATCTACTACCCCGTGCCTCTGCACATGCAGCAAGCCCTGAAGGGCCTCGGCTACAAGCAAGGCGACTTCCCCGAAGCCGAACGCGCCGCCCGAGAAGTCCTCGCCCTGCCCATCTTCCCCGAACTGCGACAAGACGAACAGCAAACCGTAGTCGCCGCCATAGCGGAGTTCCTCACCTGAGGCAAGCTGGTTAAACGTTTTTCACATATTCACTCGATGTGACGATAGAAACCCCTCGGAAGGTGCCAAGACTAAGCAGATCCTTGTCCCCGGAAACCAGTAGATCGGCACCCGCTCTCCAAGCGGTCTCGAGAATCGCGTCATCATTGGCATCGCGGCAAACTCCGGCAATCTCTCCACGGACTTCGACAACCAACGCCCGAATGAGTAATTCATCCAGAAGTGTGATGAGTTCCGGTCGATTCCATCTGAACTTCGTGAGGAGTATCCGCAGGATTTCATTGCGAATGAAATCTGAGATCGCAAGTTGATCGACTGTCAGCGCTTGATTCAGGGCGCGATCAGGGGTGCCACCGAATTGCAGCCCCGATACCCAGACACTCGTATCCAAAACGACTATCACTTACTCGCGGCTTTCGCTTTCCTGTTCGAGGCGGGTTTCATGGATCAGGCGTTCAACATCGTCAGCCGTGTAGCCCATCGGATTTGACCGCCGACCTATTTCTTGTGCCTGATTCAGCAGTGTTCGTACATGTGCGGCACGATAGGTGCGGAAGGCCTCGCGGAACAGTTCGCTAATCGTTCGGCTTTCTGCCTGCGCAAGCGCTGAGACCTGCTCTGCTAACTCCGGAGGCAGTGAGATCGTGAATTGGCGTGTTGTCCGCTGCATGAAATTATCTTATCTAGCAATGAAAAGTAATGCAACTGACGGTTTTACAAGCCTACATCCGCTTCACCTCGACCCGCAACAACCCCTCCACCACCATCGCAATCGCCGCGTGATCCAACTCGCCCTCCACCTCCGACATCAGCGACAAAAGCATCTGCTGCACCAGCGCCGCCAAACGCTCCGCTGGGTGCCCAGCCTTCGGCACAGTCTTATCGTGCCTCAGGCGGGATACAGATATCTATGGCCTTTTATGGCTTTTATAGTTTTCGCTGAAAGCTAAAAGCTAACAGC
>Ga0364887_10721_pt1 | contig 13339 bp, 11 predicted proteins | sample ExccelJu500001D4_4_FD_206924 | JGI IMG/M metagenome (GOLD analysis project Ga0364887, IMG submission 206924) | Enriched cells from Trout Bog Lake Hypolimnion, Wisconsin, USA - BchlTB.July23.5000.01.D4 | ecosystem: Environmental > Aquatic > Freshwater > Lake > Hypolimnion/Profundal zone | place...
TGATTGAGATAATTGTTTCTTTACATTTTTCGAACGCAAATTGTAAAGAACTGTTTGCCTGCGTTGTCAGTTGAGAAAGGGAAACGATCGATTTTCCCATAAGATCTTTAAAAGAGTCTTTTGCTCTTACATATTCTCTTATCGCATCCTCATCGGCTTCGACCGGTGTCGGGATGGCTGCCACAGCCGCGCCCAGCGCATTAAAACTCACTCCAAACTGCAGAAAAACAAGCAGGTATAGTATCTTCTTTTGCATGGTAATCCCCCCGGATAATTAAATAAAACTTCTTTGAGTTAGGTACTAAATGGTACCTTTAGAGTATACCAAAACGGTACGGTAAAGATACTTTATGTTTAATTTCCTCGCAAAACGTCGACTACCGAAAACGAGTTAAGTTGCCTGAGTGGTAGTTGGCAGGCAAGATAACCAAGAATGAGGGTGCCTACTGCAACAACGAGTGCATGAACCGGTTCAAGAGCTGCCGGGAGGTAGGCAATATAGTAGATATCCGGTAAGGTGATGGGTTTGTATGTGTCAATGATCCACCCAATGACCCATGCAATCCCGATGCCGGTAGTTACCGCTTGAGAGACAATGGTCATGCCGATACGAGTAAACAGTCGTCGAATAGCGGTTCTGTCCATGCCGAGCGTTTGAAGAATGGCAATGTCGGTTTGTTTGTACTGCAAAAACATAAACAGCAAGCAGATGATAAGCATGCTAGCCACCAGCGCTATGAGTCCAAGAGCGATACTCATGGCATATTTTTCAAGTTGTAGTGAGGCGACTAGGTCGGGATAGAGCTCTCGCCAACCACGCACCGAAAGACCTGGGAGGAGTGTGCGGAGGCGTCGCACCTGGGCATCGCAATATTCATCGGTACTGCCATGCCATCTGCTTGGTACACAGAACGTGACTGCTATCTGGTCGGCACCCAATGTTTTCTCGTACATCTTTTTGAGTGTGCTATCCCTACAGTAAGCAATGTTCAGGTCATAATCTTCAAGGCCAAGATGGAAAATTCCGGCAACGTGCATCACTTTTTTTTCAAGAGTAATTTTTGCTCTTCCCGACTCTTGAGGGATGTGCACCGTAAGTTCGCTTCCAAGCCAAAGGTTGTTCTGTGTGGCAAATTGCTTGCCAATGATAAGTGCCGATTCGGTGGTCATCAGTGAGGCGAGTGATGTCTTTTGGGGGGCAATAATTTTATCTTCGAGGGTCGTGGTGAGTGCTTCCTGTATCGGGTCAATGCCACGAACAAAAAGAACTCGAGACCGATCGTTGTGGGTGACGATGAGATGGCGAACACTACTTCCGCTCACCCCACGTATAGCGTTTCCCATGTGTTCATGAAGATACGCGGTAATGTCGGCAGTGTTGAGCTGATTTCCCGGAGATTCAATGACTACATCGCTACTAATTCCCTTCATTTTACGACCAATGTCACGCTCAAAGCCATGGGTAATGATGAGGGCAAGCATGAGTGCGCAGGAGCCGATAGTGACGCCTATGTAGCACAATAATTTAATGGTGCGCAAGGCTCGTGGTGCGCGCGGCGAAGCGAGGTAGGCATTTGCCAAAAGGCGGCAGGCAACATTTTGTTTCATATAAACCTTTTAATCAGGGGTGCAGGACGAGTATACTTGCCGGCCACAATAGGTACAAGAAATCTCTTTCGGGGGTTGTAAACAATTAAATTATAGGATGAAAATACTCATGAAAAGCTTTAAAAAGAGCCTGCTGATATGTCTTCCATTCTCGCTGCTTATCGTATCTGGCTGTATTGATAAGTCATATAAAATGATTGGCCGCGAGTGTCCACAGGTAGCAAAATATGAACCACCATTTGCGCTCATAAAACAATATCTCCATTCGGTCACCCTCTATGAGGGGTATGAGACCCGTGCTCATTTTGATACCCTAATTATATCCGATCAGATGTCGGCAGTGTATGCGGCACTGCATAGCGCAAAAGTAGGGCACAATGAAAACGAACGCATTGCCTTTCTCTCGCAGCAACTTGAGGAAAATCGTGAGTATCTAAGCATGTATATCTTAGCTGACATTGCTGATGAGTCGCATATCTCTCTGAGTGATAAGAACTCTTCGTGGTCGATTTATCTTACTACTGCTCGCGGTGTTAAAATGACGCCAATTTCGATTAAAGAAGTCGACTTGAGCCCAGAAATTCGTAGTCTCTTCGGTTATCGTTACGTGGCGTTTAAGAAATCATATCTCGTGAAGTTTGCCGCAACCGATATCGCAGGAACGCCGCTTATTATTCCGGGCGATGTGTCAACTATTACTTTTGCCGGTGCTGGCATGGCCGGCAGTGTGACATGGCAAGAGCATACACTTGAAAAAGACGAGGCGACGCCCGACCAGCTCTTAAAGCGGCAAGATACTGCAAGCTTACTAGCGACGTTATCGCGATTAACCGCCGAGCGTGAGCGGGATGAGGACTTTTATTTCTAACATCGCATGGGAGAATAAATTTCGTTGCCACAAAAAACTGTGATACACTTGCCGCTCTTTGCTTGCAGGTGCTCCTATGAAGCTCAAGCAGCTTAAGGAGCGGTTTTTTAATGAAAGGGTTTTCATGAGTAGTCCAATACCGACGCAACTTCGTCATATCTTTACCACCGGCCTTGCGATGTTTTCTATGTTTTTTGGTGCAGGCAACGTCGTGTTTCCCTTAATTGTGGGACAAATGGCAGGGGATCAAGCGTGGGCTGCGATTATTGGCTTATTATTGACCGCCGTTGGCGTTCCGTTTTTGGGGCTTCTTGCTATGGTACTCTATGAAGGTGATTACCATGCATTTTTTGCCCGGATTGGTCGTATTCCTGGATTTTTGACCACTTTATTTATAATGATTTTAATTGGTCCGTTTGGCTGCATGCCGCGCTGCATAGCTTTATCATATAGTACACTCAAGATGTATGCTCCATCGCTTTCAACCGTTGTATTTAGTTTCATTTCGTGTGTAGTTATTTTTTCCGCTGCGTATAAGAAAAATCGCATGGTTGATTTACTTGGTGCTGTCTTGAGCCCGGTCTTGATTATAAGCTTAGCGGTAATCATAATTAAAGGGATTCTCGTGCATCCTGCAGCACCTGCAGCAACACTTGACTCACTGAGCATGTTTAAATTTGGCTTAGTCGAGGGGTACAACACCATGGACTTGCTCGGTACGTTTTTCTTCTGTGGTGTCATTATTGCAAGCCTTCGCCAAATTACCGGAACGGTATCGGGCGGTCAGTGGTTATTGGCTCGTTATGCCCTCCACGCCTCGGCTATTGGTGTGACGTTGCTAGGGCTCGTGTACGCAGGGTTTGCACTTGTGGCGTCTTACTATAGTTCAGCCTTGGGGCACATGCCGGCTGAAGTATTGCTGGGGACCATCGCGCACAGTGTCCTAGGTAAGGTTGGTGGCATATTTGTAAGTCTTGCTGTCGTGTTAGCCTGTTTAACCACCGCTTTGGCGCTGGCTTCAGTAGTAGCTGAATTCTTGCATCATCAGGTGTTTTTCAAAATGATTAGTTATCGCAGCAGCCTGATGTTAACCCTCATTACTACGTTCATTTTCGCAAATCTTAAGTTCTCTGAGATTGTGGCAATGCTATCACCAATTTTAGTGGTACTCTATCCGGTACTCCTGGTACTTACGATTGTAAATGTGTTACATAAGCTTTACGGGGTGTCAACGGTCAAAGTGCCTGTCGCAGTGGCAACTCTCGTATCTCTTATTTACTACCAAGCACCACAACTACTAACTGCTATTGGCATAGCAATGTAGGTATCTTTGGTACTGCAGCTGTCCGGTTTATCAGCTGCAGATAGTATTGGTACCGTAGTGATTCTCATTAAGATTGGTTTTTATGAATAGTTTCGTTTGGATGCGCATACGTCACCTTTTTGTTACCGGCTTTGCCATGTTTTCTATGTTCTTTGGAGCCGGTAATGTTGTTTTCCCTTTAGTAGTAGGAACAATGGCCGGAGATGAGGTTTGGATGGCAATAGCAGGGTTACTGATAACAGCAGTTGGACTTCCTTTCCTTGGTCTTTTAGCCATGGTGCTCTATGAGGGTGATTACCATGCCTTTTTTGCACGAATTGGGAAGGTACCTGGCTATCTCATTGCTTTTTTCCTTCTCATACTGCTCGGGCCTATTGGTGCCGTGCCGCGTTGCATTGTTCTTTCATACAACACCCTCAAGATGTATGATCCAACACTATCTATAGTGTTTTTTAGCTTTATTGCTTGCCTCTTTATTTATGTAGCAGCGGCAAAGAAGAGTCGCATGATTGATATGCTTGGTATGGTGTTAAGTCCTATTTTGATTGTAAGTTTAGCGGCTATTATTATTAAAGGTCTTTTGGTTCATCCTCAAGGACTGGTCCTAGGATGTGGCTCGCTAGTCATGCTTACATCTGGCCTTGTTGAGGGCTATAACACGATGGATTTGTTGGCAGCGTTCTTTTTTTCAGGGGTTATTATATCTAATTTGCGTCACATGGGTGGTGGAGCTAGTGGTAAAGTACTTGCTCGCTACGCATTGCAGGCATCGGTTATTGGAATGACATTACTGGGTCTGGTATATGCAGGATTTGCCCTGATTGCTTCTTTTTATAGTTCAACATTGGGACCTCTGCCGGCAGAAGTCTTACTCGGTACCATTGCACATACGGTCCTTGGCCAAGCTGGTGGGGTTTTTGTGAGCTTAGTTGTTGTTCTCGCCTGCCTGACTACTGCGTTGGCATTATCTGCCGTCTTTGCCGATTTTTTGCACACGCACGCTTTCTTTAAGGTAGGTTCATATCGCAGCAGCCTGTTGTTAACACTGGTTATTACCTTCATCTTTGCAAACCTCAAATTTGCTGAGATCGTGTCGATGCTTTCGCCAATCCTGGTCATACTTTATCCGGTTCTTGTGGTACTGACGATCATAAACATTTTACATAAAACCCATGGCGTTTCCATGATAAAAATGCCAGTCCTTGTGACCGCTCTTTTCTCAATAATGTGGTATCACGCCTCAGAGATATTTGATACACTCGCCGCTCTGTAAAAATTAAGACCGACCCAGTAAGGAATAAAATGCATGGCAACACCTGAAAAAGAAGTAAAATCATATAAAGATACGCTCAATTTGCCCACAACCACGCTTAATATACGTGCCAATGCAGCCGAGCGTGAGCCGGCACTGCGTACTCATTGGGAAGCAATTAATCTCCACGCACGGTATTTTGAAAAAAACGGGAAGCCATTTGTGTTGCATGATGGCCCACCCTATACTAATGGCCATCTTCACGAAGGGCATGTACTTAATAATTCATTAAAGGACATGGTAGTGCGTGCGCATCGCATGGCCGGTCGTACGGTGTCGTTTGTACCGGGCTGGGATTGTCATGGATTACCTATAGAACTCAAAGTGGCGGGAGAAACCGGTGACCTTCGCGTCACTGATCCAGCAGCCTTTAAGAAAGCATGCCGTGAGTATTCTATGCGGTGGAAGAATATTCAAGAAACAGAGCTCAAGGAGCTTGGCATTTTAGCTCAATGGGAACAGCGTTATTTAACTATGGATCCTGGGTATGAAGCAGATATTCTGCGCAGCTTGGCCACTTTTACCGAAAAAGGCTATATCGAACGGAAGGGTAAAACAGTACCCTGGTGTTTTTCATGCCAAACGGTACTGGCAACTGCCGAAATTGAACATGCGGAGCGAAAAGATCCTTCATGCTACATAATGTTTCCGCTTGTCCTTAATGAGCACCATGAACACGAAATAATGGCCGATAATCGCCCTGTTTCGTTACTAATTTGGACAACTACGCCATGGACGATTCCTTTAAATCGTGCGGTGGTACTCCATCCCAATGCTTCGTATGCTGTTGTTGCGCTTAACGCAGAGAGGGTGGTCATAGTTGGTGCCGAATTGGTAAAATCATTAATGCCGATATTGGGTGAGGGGGCAACAGTACTTGAGATAATCCGGAGTAATCAGCTCATTGGCTTACGTGCACAGCATCCGTTGGTTGAAGGGCTTACGGTACCCGTCATTGGTGATGAAAATGTCAGTGTAAGCGATGGGACTGCCTGTTTACATGCAGCACCAGGATGCGGTCCTGACGATTATGTTATGGGTATCAAAAATAACCTTGAAATTTACTCACCGCTTTCTGCCGATGGTCGCTATACCGCTGACATTGTACCGCAAGAGCTTGAGGGTATGTCGATTACCGATGGGCAATGGTGGGTACTTAAGCAGCTGCAAGAGCGGGGAGCGTTGTTGCATAAAACATCCATAAAACATTCATACCCTCATTGCTGGCGCTGTCGTAACGGGCTTATGTTTCGTGCAACTGAGCAATGGTTTTGCAATCTGAACAAACATGACCTTGTCACGCGAGCACAAGAGTCATTGAATGGTATTACTTTTATCCCAAGCTGGGGAAAGACCCGTCTTGATGCATTTTTATCTCATCGTACTGAATGGTGTATTTCACGTCAGCGGAGCTGGGGCGTACCAATTCCAGCATTATTTAATACCATCACGGGAGAACATTTTTTAACACCAGAACTTATTCGTGGTGTTGCACAGAATGTAGCAATAGAAGGTATTGAATATTGGGATCGCGTAACGGTTGCTCACTTGCGTGCCGAGGGGTTACTGCCTGCTGCATTACGCGCAGTGCCTGATGAGCAGATCCACAAAGAAACCGATATTCTTGATGTCTGGTTTGACTCTGGGGTTAGCCATGCGGCGGTAATCGTAGCAAACGGAGGAACCTTGCCAGTTGAGGTGTACCTTGAAGGATCTGATCAACACCGCGGATGGTTTCAAAGTGCATTGCTTACCTCCATGGTGCTCTATGATAAAGCGCCAATGAAAACGATTGTGACGCATGGGTATGTGGTTGATGCGCAAGGATACAAAATGTCCAAATCTCGTGGCAACGGAGTGGATCTAAAAGTATTGATACAAAAATTTGGTGTAGATGTTTTGCGCCTTTGGGTTGCCAGTGTCGATTATGAACGTGATGTAGTGATCTCCGATGCGTTGCTAGTGCAGACAACCGAAACGTATCGTAAAATTCGCAATACGTGCCGATTCTTACTTGCTAATCTGTACGATTTTGATCCGGTTAAAGACTCGGTGTCGGTTGAAGATATGTTACTTCTTGATCGATACGCACTTCACCAAGCAATAACGATCATGAAGGTAGTAGTCCAGTGGTATGATGCATATTCGTTTGCCAGTATTGTGCAGTTACTGGCACGGTATTGTAATGTTGAGTTGAGCGCTCATTACTTGGATATGTCCAAAGATCGCTTGTATGTTGAAAGTCAAAAAAGTATTGATCGTCGCTCGGCACAAACCGCTCAGTATTATATCTTGAAAATGCTCAATCAAATGATTGCGCCGTTAATACCGTTTGCGGCAGAAGATATTTATTTAGCTGCACCTTATAATGATAAAACGCAGTCAATTCATACGCAGCAGTTCTTATCTCTTACTACTGAGATGTCCACGCACGCACATCCAATAGTAGGTACGATGGAAATGTGGGAAAGGCTTCATGAGCTACGCTCTAAGGTGCTACAGGAAATTGAGAAGGTGCGAGCAACCGGGATTATTAAGCACTCGCTTGAGGCTGGCATCTTTGTGCATGGTTTAGCAGAAGGGACGTATGCCGATATACTGGCACACTTGAAGCCGTTGCTCGGTGCACAATCACTTGAAGCATTTTTAACCGAATGGTTTATTGTATCCCAGTGCACCTTGCTTCCGGCACACGTCGATGCAACAGTGCTGGTGACCGTAAAGCATGCAGAAGGAACCAAGTGTCCACGGTGTTGGCATTGGTTTTCAGAGGCTGGCGAAGTGTGCACGCGCTGTGCACGAGTTCTTTCCTAGTCATTTTCTTCACGCAATTCTTCTGGTAGTGCCTTTGGTGACCACATCCGCACAAGCTCAAGAAGGAGGCCATGCTGTATTTCAAGATGCTGATATTTTTTTTGCTCACAAGGTAATAGTGTTTCTTGCAAAAGTTTTTTGTGTGGGTGGCCTCCCTCTGATGAGGCAAGTAATTGCGAAAGCTTTTCGGAAAATGCGTGCACTGTTGCCGGCTCTTCAAACGAGAGCGGTTGGGCTAACCCATCAGATGCTTCTTGTAACAAGGTTACCATTTCATGGGCAAGCGCAAATTGTTTTTCTACTACCGGGACAACCAGTTTGGCAACCGATTCTTTCTCGGTACGTAAAGCGGTAATTCGTTCTTTGCGGAGCAGGGTACTACTTTCGGTATCTTCATCATCGACTACAGCATAACCAACGGCAACCGGCTCATGGTAGAGCTGGCGGGAGAGAGCATCAAGTTTTCTGATATCTTCAAACGAAAGGATAGTATCATTGTTTAATTCTTTCACGAAGCGTCCGGTTTTTTCAAGAACGTGCTGTGCATGTTTTAAAAGTTCGTCGGTGATATGTTCAAAAAGTTTTTTTGCTTCTTTATCTTCTATCCGCTCATTGCGGACTAACTCAAACCAGCGTGTAAGTATGCCATACGATCGTACTCGTTGCTTCTGTTCCTTTTCGGCTAATAGCTTTGCTTCTTCTGCTGATAGACCTTTTTTTACTACCGCCGCTCTTTCTTCAAAAAGCATACTAAACGGTGGGCTTGCATAGGTAATAGCATGTACTAAAACCGGTGTATACGTTAGGAGATTTTTATAAAAAGATTCATAGAGCTTGCGCTGGTGGGTAGAAAGCTCCGATTTGACTTCTGGATAGAGTTCCATTAAGCGCGTAAGTCGTTCTACATCGGTAGTAAACGAAGAGTCTCCTAGAATCGTTTTTATCTCGATATTTTTAAGCGCTGGTGTTTTTGCCGATTCATAGCGCGTATGCCACTTAAGTATTTTTGCGGGGAGTGTTTTGAGAAGATTAAGTACCTGATCTTTTGGTGTTGTATCGGTGAAGAGTTCGTCTCGTTGCTTTACGCCTTGATAGGTTCCCCCCGATTTTTTTTCAGAACCTGGCACACTAGAGGTGTAGTCATCAGTAAAATAGCTGCCACCAATGTTCCCTGTTCGTCGCATACTGCTTGAAGTGCCACCTGCCGGTGAAGATGATGATTTTTTGCTGCTAGAGTCTCCATAGCTGTTACCAGAGCCACCACCATAACTACTACTATAGCTGTCCCCATAACCACCACTATTGTAATTGGCGCCTCCATAGTCTCCATCATCCCAACTATAACCACCGCTGCTATAACCTCGGTTCGAGTATCCGCTGTACCCTCCGCTTCCATAATTGTCATCAAAATAGTCACGCGCTCCAGCACTCCAACCGCCGGCAGCACTTGCGCGTGATCCTGCAATACGCGGTGCATATTTTTTCTTTTTAGCTGCAAGTCGATCCTTTATGCTTTTATGCTCAGCAACTGCCTTTAGTCCACTAAGTACCGGTTTTTCTTCTTTTCCTTTGGCCTTATCTTTTACTTTAGCTTTTAGAATAGATTTATCCTGAATTAGTGGTTTAATGGTATTAGCAACCAAAGCCTTTGCTTGAGTAAAGAGATTTTTTTGTTTTTGTATCTCGGCCTTTTTAGGTGCATCAAGAGTATCTGGTATCTCTTTGGCGAGGGTAATAAATTGTGTATTTACTTTTTCTATTGCGGGTATAGCATCTATTAAATTGTGACGTAACGTATCAAACTCTTTTTGCATGAGAGCTATGTGGTAGAGAGAGCTTGTGCGAATTTTGTCCACGTAGAGCAAAACCTCTGAGGCAGTCGCACCTGAAGGCCTTAATTCTTGCTTGAGCTTTATGCCTAAAACATAACTCGAGAAGTGAGTAATGAGTGTTTTTAGCTGTGTTGAAACAGCATTCAAGTAAAAAGCGATAGCTTGTTTATATTGTGGTGTCAATTTTTTAACTTCTGGCTTGATTCCGTTCTTAAAAGCTTCTTCAAGGGAAGTGGCTACTTCTGGTGTTGTTGCTTTCTCCTTCGTTGTAAATCCTCTTCCCATATCATCTTCTTGCGAATCTAAGTAGTCATAACTGGCTCCTCCCGTGTCACCAAAAGGGCTTGCATCTTCACTGCTATCATCCATGCTGCTGCCACCAAACATTTTTGCAAAAGGATCGTCGTCGTCACCAAAATCTATAGTGCCAAAATCCATTCCACCACTGCCAAAAAAGTCCTCCATGCTGCCACTACTGCCCATAAAAGAGTCAAAGCCAAAGAGCCCCACAGCGCTGAGGCAGAAGAAACTTATAAGAAGAGAGCATATCTTTTTTTTCATAACATTACCTAAAACATAGATTACAGAACTCTTTGCATAGTAAGGTTATGCAGCGTAAAAAGTCACGCTAAAATAAGTCAACACAATGGTGGAGTATGCATATTAAGTCGGATAAAAATCGATTATCTCGTCGTAAAAATTTTCGCCTTAACGTGTCGGTCGATCTCGGGTTTTTCACCTTGTATGCAACACTTGGGGTAACACTTTGTGTAAGTATTTTGACCTTGTGCGTGCACTCTCTTAATCGCCTTTCGTTACTGCAGGCCGGCATTCGTGATGCATTGGTACTGCGCACAAGGGCATGTGATGCGCCTCAAAAAATAATTACCGCACAGACCTATGCATATCGATGTGGTGAAATACGTGGGACGGTAGAGCTTCCACACTTTGTGTACCGAGCATTTGACTGTCAAGGATATACCATTTATGAAGTTGCATAACGGTTTCTTGTTGATCGAAGTTGTGCTCTATGGAGCTATCGCGACACTGGGTGTTTTATTTTTTGTTGCTACGCTGCGCATCTATGTATCGTGCTATCGTAATACACAACAACTTTTGTCAACGTTTCTTTACCATTACCACGCACTTGCTGTCCTGCATACAGACTTAAGTGTTGCAGGGCGTGTTGACACCGAGGGTAATACCATAACCATTCATCGCCTAATACTTGATAGACATTGGTGTGAGCTATCGCAAACGGTTATTTATAGCATCAGAAAAAAGGGGCTCTATCGTCAAAAAATGGTAACCATGCACTCACAAGAAATAGTCAAAAGCAGTTTGCGCTTGGCTTCTTCACCAAGGCTACTTACCTGTGTTATGTCCGGTACTAACTATGAGCTTTCATATACACCCCCGGGGCAAGGAATTTTACAATTACGGAGTACGCCGTTATGTACCCAGGAGGGAGTATGAAAAACGGTTTTATACTCTATTCATTACTCGTGGCGAGCTCAGCACTTTGTATGCTAACGTTAGCAGCGGTTCGTACGATGGGCATGAGTTGCGCGGCGTTAAGAATACAGTGCGAAGAAGATGCGGTTTTTTCAAAAATATGTATAGCTATTCGTTATCAGCAGTGGCTGATAACGCACTTTTACGACCTCTTTCTCTCACAGATAGTCTCTCAAAAGAAACTTCTCGTTCTTGAAACTGCCTTTGATAGTATTTTACGCTGTGGAACACCGGCAGCATGGGGCACAAGTACGTTTTTTGGAGGGCTTTTTTGTGAAACCGTACTGGGTAAGAGACGATGTCGCTGGCGCGCACTAAGAAGGGGAGGGGGTTATGTTTTTAGTGGGCATACTTTTACAGTTGTGTAGTGCGTGGTGGCCGTTGCAGCTTGGTTTTTTGAGTTGCCTAGCGATAGGGTGGTGCCTCTGGAAGCCGGTACGTTCATGGCAGGAGGGGGTTCTTGGAAGCACAATTCTATGGGTAGGGTACTTGTATTGGATAGTACCGTTTCTTAAGCTACAACTCGGAGCTTCGACGGCGGGGGCAAGTATTCTGGGCCTCTTGCTGCTTAGTTATTTTTTTATTTCTACCGCGCTTATTTGGTGGGTTTTGTGGTCTCTGAGTGCATACCTGTCAGGATTCTCACGATGGCGAAGTGGGGTGATATGTAGTGTATACTTGTGGTGGGCAATGGCTGCAAGTTTACCATTCATGAGTTGTATGTCGGGCTATTTTTTTCTTAATCCATTACTCCCTGCTGTAGCATGGGCGCGTGAGTCGCTTTCTTTCGTAATTCCGCCTAAAAAATGGCTCGTTATACCGATCGGCGATGTAAAAATAGCATGCTATTTTTTGCCACCACCCGTTGACTATTCACGAGCAGCCCTTACACAAAAGCTTTACAAAGATTTGTACGCTGCGCCACAAGCGTCCAGTAACGAATCGTATATTTTGAGCCCTGAGTCGACATTTCCATTTTCACTACCAGCATTTGGTGCACCTGAATTTCAGTTGTGGCAATCGGTGTTGCCGGCAAATACGACATGGATTATGGGGGGCGTGCGCAGTGTCGAGGGTGGTACGACGCAGGCGTTGTATTATCTCCAAAAAGGTCTGATAACGGACGTTTACGAAAAATATTCGTTAATAGATCTCTTTGAGTCTCCGCCCGCAAGCTTCTTCCAAAGGGCCTGTGTTCGTTGCTTTTCTCTTGGCCATGAGACCTTTGTTCCAGGCTTGCAGGTACCACAAGATAAAGGGAAGATATTTCAACCGGCTCTTTGTTCTGACCTCTTTTCCCTTGTGCCTAATTACACCAAAAGAGCAGTGCTTCTTGCAGTTAATGAAACCTGGCTGCCACCATGGATGAAGTTAATTTGGCAAGGATATGCGCTCTACTGGTCTTACAGAAATGGTATGCGGCTGCTGTGGGTAGGGCATACTGAATGTCGCATGTCGTCGCTGCTTTAACATGCGGAAATCGACGTCTGGTAAACAATCACGTTTTTTGTTACCATGCACTCCAACCATTCTTTTATTTAACGTGGAGTTTTTCATGAAAGTATTTCTTCTCAAAGATATCGAAAGCGTCGGCATGGCCGGACAAATTGTACAAGTGACCGATGGTTACGCAGCAAACTTCCTCTTTCCCCGTAAGCTTGCCCAAAAGGTTGCTGAAGGAAGCGAACAGTTTTTCGCACAAAAAATTAAAAAGGCCGAAGTTGATGCGCAAGTACTTTCGAGCAAAATCGCCATGCTTGCTGAGCGCCTTAAAAACACTACTATTTCGGTAAAAAAGCGCGTACATGATGATGGTAAGCTATATGGTTCAGTAACGGCTGAAGAGGTAATCGACGGCTTAAAATCAAAAGACATAGTGGTCAACAAGAAGCAAGTAATGTTTGGTAAGACTATTCGTGCTATTGGTGAACATAAAGTCACTATTAAGCTTTCCGCAAAATTGATGCCAGAGATGACGGTCAAGGTTGTTGGTGGCGCTGAAAGTTAGGCGCCAGTGTCTGCTGCGTCCACACGTAATTTTGCGAGTAAAGAACAAAAGCAGCCTG
>Ga0364887_10725_pt1 | contig 13257 bp, 15 predicted proteins | sample ExccelJu500001D4_4_FD_206924 | JGI IMG/M metagenome (GOLD analysis project Ga0364887, IMG submission 206924) | Enriched cells from Trout Bog Lake Hypolimnion, Wisconsin, USA - BchlTB.July23.5000.01.D4 | ecosystem: Environmental > Aquatic > Freshwater > Lake > Hypolimnion/Profundal zone | place...
AGCCACTTGTTGCCGCCTGAGTTTGTGGACAGCCTCTAACGGATATTGACACAGGGATTCGGTTTTAGTATTCCGGAAAGAATGAGGCTCGCTTTTTTCCTTTTAGGTTTATGCATGCTCTATGGATGCATGCCGAACGAGTGCCTAAGCGCTGCTGCAGCTGCAGAGACCAATGTGTACCACATTTCTCTTTTGAAATCCGGGATGAACCAGGTGGAAGTGCTCAAAATCATGCGCCACCCCTACAGCGACCAAGTCTATTATTTAGATGAAGATATCTTCGATGTTTGGTTCTATGTGACAGGCAATGTGGTGTTAGGGCAGAGCCGGATGATGCCGATGAACCTGACTCCGCTCGTATTCAAAAATGGAATTCTGATTGGCTGGGGAAATGGCTACTACAACATGCTAAAAAGCAGGGAATTAGAGGCTGAAAGGGCTAAGTTACTGCCTCCTCCCAAGGCTCCCGTTCAGGAAAATGAGATTGAGAATAAGGAACTCGAAAGGAGTTTAGAGAAGATCCAACAAACCCAACCTCAAAAGCATGCATCTCCAGGGCTTGCCCCCACTTCCGAGCCCTCTAAGACTCGCCCTTTGCCTCAGGGGATGCCAAATCAACCCACAAAAAAAGTGCGAACTAGAGAAACGGGAGGGTCTGAAAAGGGCGTGCCGAGCGGGCCTGCGACGCAGGGCGAGAAAGGCCAATCTCCACAGCAGCAAAGCACCCCCAATTGGTCTCCTTTGGAAAAGCAAAAACCAGAGCAGCCTCAGCCTCCTTCTCCCCAAAAGCCATCCCCCCAAGTGACGATGAGTAGAGGAAAAAACAAAGAGGAATCTCCAGATCAGGGAAAAGAGACCAAAGATCGACCCCCTTTGAATGAAGAGGACGAAGAGATGCTGCGGGAAGAACGGGAGTACGATTTCGATCAGACGAAGAATACTTTTTATTAAAAAATCTTCTTTGTATAGTATTTTGTTAACCCAGGAGTCGATGGTCAACAACCTCGCCCACGAGGAGCGGGGCTCGAAAGGGAACTAACAAGCCTTGGTTGACGAGGGAACTTTGGAGAAATTCAATGCAGGAGTTAAGAGAGTCGTTAAAAGTTGCAAAGTCGAGGCATGTAATTTTAGTCTTATTCTTGATAATACCTGCTTTGATTTATGCGGACGCTTCAACTGCCTATGTTACTCCGCAATCAGGCGGCCGCGGCGTCAATCGGATCGATTTAACAACCGGCAACGTTTCCATGATAGCCGGCTTTTTGTTTGGGGGCCTAAGTGTTGCATTGACAAATCCCTCAACGGCCTATGCAGTGGGCATAGTAGGCGTGAACAATAACAACCTTTATAGAGTCGATCTTACAAATGGCAACGTCTTTCAGGTAAACAACTCGTCCGTGGCAGGGGCTGCTCTAGATGGGCTTGCGCTGTCAGATGAGACTCTAGCTTACATAGGAGGCTTTCATGATGGTAATCTCTATACAGTGAATCTATTGAATGGCAACGTTTCACTGATAACCCCATCCCCCGTTTTTTCTGGAGGGGTGATTGGAGTTGCTCTGGACATGACATTGAAAAACCCTAAAATAGCTTATGCTTTAGCTGCCGGTAATAGTGGCGGTGTATATCGCGTCGATTTGGCAAATGGCAATGTCTCCCAGGTTACCTCGATCGCGGGAGCGACCCTTCGTGGAATTGCTTTAGCGAACAATAGCACCGCTTACATAACGGACTTCTCTGGCAATAACATTTATTGCGTCGATCTGACAAATGGCAATGTTTCTCTGGTAACCCCATCCCCAATCGCAGGGGCAGGATTGCAAGGGATTGCTCTCGTGAATAATACTACAACATACACAGTAGGCAGTAATAATGGCGCCGTTTATCGTGTTGATCTGACAACCGGCAACTTTTCTGAGGTGAACTCGACTTCCCTAGTACCTAGCCTTGTCAGTATTGCAGTAGTATTGCAGATCGGGACCTCAGGACTTACTGGCAATAATTTACGTTTTGCCAATTACTTGAACGCCAACGCTCCCCAGACTACCTTGCCGCTCTTGGCGCTGCAAAGCGACATCGCTGGCGCGCTGGAGATCGCCGCCCCGACACGCAATGCCATTTTTACATTCGCAGCTCAAACTACGCAGCTTGCATGTGGACAACAAGTCTACGGCCATTTAGCCCAAAAACGGTGGAGCAAAGCTTGGCACAGCCAACCCATGCAAACGAGTCAAACCATGCCCGCCCAGGCGCTATTGAGCCGGAACCAGCTCTTCTCGGACGCTTCTGATTTCATAAATCTTTTTTCAGAAAGTTTGCCTGAATCAGACGCTTTGAGCGCAGACAAGGAATCAGAAAATTTGCCCGAATCAGATGCTTCGGTTGCAGATAGCGCAGAAAAAAAAAATATTCCTGAAACGATGGGTAAAAAAGAAGAAGCCCATTATTCTCCTTGGCTTGGAGTCTTTGGCGAATATACTAATGAACGATCCCAACATCAAACGCCGTCTTTCGAGACAGGTACAGGCGGCTTCGTCTTAGCAACCGATTATCGCCATATAGATATTCACCCTGCGCTCCTATTAGGAGGAGGGATGGCTTATGCCTATACTCACGTCCATGAAGCAGATGGAGCTGGACATGCCAATATCAACCAAGCCGCTTTGATGTTTTACGGCGCATGGGTGGAATCAAAACCGAAATGGTATGTCAACTGGGCCTTGTGGGGAGGATATTATCACGCGAATAATGTGCGGGAGATCAACCTCCCTGGAATTGTAGGCGGCAGCGCTATTTCAAGCACAAATGGGTGGCAACTCACCCCTCACTTTGAGGTCGGATACGACTACGAAGATAATTGGTTCTGCGTAGAGCCGTTCGACATGATCGATTGGGTCGCCTGTTGGGAAAGAGGTTTTCAAGAGCACGGAGCAGGCAGTCTGAATATGGGGCAAAAGGGGAGATTCTGCTCTTTACTGCGAAATGAACTGGGCGTTCGCTTCAACGAGACGCTTACCTATGATTGGGGTACTGTTACTTTCAGGGAAAAAGGCAGCTACGTTTATCAAAAGGCCTTTAATACCGGCGTGATCACAGCTTTCCTAGTTGGCTCGGCAGGCTCTTTCGTTGTCTCCACGCTCACCGGAGCGCAAAACCTGGGAGCGGTGGAATTCGAGTCTCTCTTTGTCCCAGCGAATAAGAAATACCCATACGGAACGATCAGCTATCAAGGTGAATTCGGCTCTCGCTATCAGTCTCACCAGGGCATGGTCACAATTGGGATGGATTTCTGAATATCATTTAATCCCAAAGGGCTGAAATCGGAATTGCCAGAAGATCTGGGCCAAAAGAAAGTGTTTGATGGCCAGCGTAGAGAACGATCCCTCTGAGGAAATCATCTCCAACCGCATCTTTCATCATTCTAAAATGTTTGAAATCTTCAATTCGCACTGTTTCACTGCTTTTGATCTCAATACCCACAACTTTCCCTGATTCGTGTTCCAAAACAACGTCAACTTCTTGATGCCCTTCGGTATGGAACTGAAAAAGTTTAATTTTTTTAGAGTGCCAAGTGGTCTGTTTTAAAAGTTCGAGAATTACGAAATTTTCGGCAGCTCTGCCTAAGATTCGTGGAGATTCCGCGAGCCGAGTTTCATTGAGATTCAGCAACTGAAGCAAAATGACCGTGTCTACGAAAAAGACTTTAGGGGACTTTACAATCCGCTTTTTTAAATTCCGGCTCCAAGAGGGGAGAGTGTGAATAATGAAAAGACTATGCAAAAGTTGAAAGTATCAAAGGTGGCATAGTAAATATGCTCCTCCTTGGCAATGTCCTTCATTAAAAAGGACTTGCCCGATTGCCTAGCGCCAACTAAAAGGATCGCGGGACTCCGCTTTCGTCCTCTTAAAACATTGTCAGTCAATGATCTACTATATTCCACCAGTGCACCATTGGGATTTATTCCATCGTATGGTCTAAATCATACCAATTCTTGGATTTTTAAGTTATCCCTTTTAATAGCAGATTCTTTTTCCTTTCGAACGTCTGATAATACATGTTATGTTTAATAAATATGTGAAACTCTGGATTGGAGGCCTGCCGCCAACCAAAGGCCCCCCTTCTTGAAGGGGGGTGGAATGGGGTTAGTCGGTTTTGGTTTTCTTAGAGAAGAAGCCTCTGAAGCAATTCCCCGCTTTTTGACAGCAAGATGCAGAGTCTTCCCCGAGTTGAACAACTGCTTCGGTTTCTAGAGTGGAGGATGTGGCTTGATTCTCCGGTTGGTTGAACAGCTCGTTGGCCACCGCCCCGGTAGCGGTTGTACTGGTAGTGGCTGCAAGCGGAGAATCTCGGTGCAGAGAATCTTCGTATTGTGGGTCTGAGCCAAGGATGCGGATAGGTTGATTTAGATTAAATTCTGCGGATGTCCGAAGTGACATAGATAACTCCATTTTGGGTTTTAACGAACGTGAAACTCTACCGCCTAAAATATATTTTGTCAATATTTGTTCGGGAACAGCGATTAGGAGTCTCAATTTTCCCGAGGGAAAATTTCGAAGAAGCCAAAAATTTGTCTCGTTCATAGGGAAGTTTTCAAACGTTTGTATTCCGATCTTAGGGGCCGGCCCCTTGGGAACCCCGACCCGCCAGTCGATAATGGCCAGTCCAATAGTTCAAAATGCTTGAGTAAGCCATTATCGACAGTCGGGCTTAAGAGATTGTCCGACTCATTTCTTCAAAGCCTTCAAAATAAATCTATTAAGAAGCGGTCCTCTTAGTTTATAGTGGTTAGTCGCAAAACAAAAACAACCCAAAAAAAGAGGACACGCATGAACAGTGCACTAGATGTTATTCAAGACCCTAATTCTAACCCAGAAATTTCTTTTTCTAGCGACGCAAACCCAGCAGCAGCCCATCTGATTACTTATCTCAAAAAACTCAAACTACAAAAAATTTTTCGGCCGCTGTGAGTGATCCCCGCAAGGGAAAATGTTCTTACTCCCTCCCATCGATTCTCCAAACTGCTCTGGCAAACGTACTCTTCCGCATAAGGTAGATTGGCAAGTTCATCTTTTTGGCAATGCTATGCATGCATTTGCAACGCCTGGGGCGAGCGACCCTGAAGCCGGCATTCTTTACGATCCTGTGACAGCAACGCGCGCTTGGAGCGCGACTCAGAGCTTTCTCAGCGAGGTTCTTGCCCCACCGACAAAATAAAAGAGGAAGCCGAGTACAATCGTCGGGATACTTAAGATCTGACCCATCGTCAGGTAGGATGAGCTCAAAAGATGGCTTTGCTCCGTCTTCAGAAATTCGACGAAGAAACGAAAGGAGAAGGCCAAGATGAGGAAAAGCCCGACTAGCTTCCCTTGCTTGAGAAGGAAGGAGGGTCTTTTGCTCAAGTGCCATAGGATGAAAAAAAGGGCCAAATACCAAAGCGCTTCATAGAGCTGCGCTGGATGGCGCGGGCCGGGCGGGCTTCCGTCGGCGGGATGGCCGAAAACGACAGCCCAGGGAAGGTTTGTCGGCGTGCCCAAGATTTCTTGGTTGAAAAAATTGCCAACCCGAATGCAAGCCCCGGCAAGCGGTGTGGGAACGGCGATGAAATCGAGGATCCTCACCCAGGTGAGGTCGGGGTAGTTTTTTCGAATCCGGGCGCTAAAAGCAAGGGTTGCGGCAACGATCCCGATAACGGCACCGTGGCTCGCCAATCCTCCATTGCGGAACCGGAAAAACTCTAGAGGATCGGCAAGATATTGGGAGGGGTGCTCGTAAAAGATGAAGTGGCCAAGACGAGCACCGAGGATCGTGCCGATCACAATGTAGACCGTCAACCTGTCGACGAGAAGGCGCGCTCTTTCTTCCAGCTTTGCGGCATCCATCCTCTTTGCAGGGTGTTGAAGACGAAAATAGCGAGTGAGAATTCGGACGACGATCAGAAATGAAAACCAAAATCCGAGAGCGAAAAACACTCCGTACCAGAGGATCGGGAAATGGAGAAAAGGAACAGTAAAAATCTCAGGGTTCGGATCCCAGTAAATAGTAGGAAGCATAGCGATATTTTAGGAGATGGATGTTTAAAGTCAAAATCATTGCCGTAGGGCGCACAAAAGAAGCGTGGCTCGATATGGCGCTCTCCGAATACGAGAAAAGACTGCAAGGGCGTTTGGAAATAGAGTGGCTGATTGCAAGAGACGATAAAGCCCTCTTTGCCTATTGCCGCAAGGAGCCGATTTTGATTGCGCTCGATATCAGGGGCGAACTTTTAACGAGCGAGGAATTTTCCGAAAAATGGATGCGCTTTGGGACTCGCACTGCATTCGTGATCGGAGGGCCTGACGGCCTGCCCGTAGACATCTTACAAGGAGCGCGGTTTCGCTGGAGCCTCTCTCCCCTCACCTTCACGAACCAGATGGTACGGCTGATCTTGGTGGAGCAACTCTACCGGGCTCTTGAAATCGCAAACGGCACCCCTTATCACAAATAGCTTGGGGATCAGTTGATTCGTAGAACTGGTCAAACGAAATTAATTATCGAATAAAAAATTTAAATATATACCGCGCCCGCTCATCTTGAGTGAATTTTGTTGAGCATCTTTTGAGCCCCAGCGCATTGCTCGATCTTGCTAACATACTGAAGTTTACGGCGATCTCCGCAATGCTACTGGAACTCAAAATCTGCTGTCAAAATTCACACAACCTAAGCGGGCGCGGTATAATAAAAACATTACTTTAATATTGACAAATGAAGCAACTTTAGAACACTTTAATAAAAAATTTCATAACCGAGAAATCTCTGAATGGAAATTTGGTGAATGGGAGTCCCAACAGCCGGTCGTTACTTCAATCATTAATCACATCGCACAAAAAATGGGATTTAGAGATTTAATATATGTCGGACAAGAAGACAGAGAACCTTGTGCAGAATTTGGTCAGTTTGCAGCAGCCAGACGTATCAACAAAACAATTATTGCGTGCAAACCTTTCTTCCAGGATCTGACCGGACTCAACGGATTGGAAAAACAGGAAGATGCAGAAGGAATCATTGCTCACGAAATCGGCCATCTGGATTCTTCACTCCCTCTACAAATACTCTCTAGATACGAGGAAATAAAGGCAGATTTGTATACTTTAAGAAATGCCCAGTTAGCGCGAGCTCTTAGGAATCGTTTGCTAAAACAAGAGAAAATGGCTCCGTTAGAGATGGAAATCGCAGTCAGAATTTGCATCTCATCTATCTGCTCGCCAAATCTTGGATCGATAAAAAAGATGCGAAATACGACGAACCGTTGAAACAGATCATCCGCAGCTTTTTTGCGATTGGATCCTCGAGCGGCTTATGGTATGATTTAGATAAAGAAGAAATGGCAAGGGTGCTTGCTACAAAATGGGCGTATGCCAAAGACCCTCAGCGAGTCGACGCATTCAGCCTGAGGTCCTCATACCGATTGAATCAAATGCATGGTTCGCAATTTGATCGCTACAGCGGTCAGATCGACGAACGAAATTGGGAACAAAAGGTTTCTTGATCTATTTACCTTCTTAAACCCGAAGGGCGCCTCGGGCGGCTCGGAAATAGAGCATCGCCCCATTGATGAGCGCTGATCCAATAGCGGTATCGATAAAGCCACGGAGATCGATGGGTATCGGCAGAAACCTGAGGATGATTCCGAGCGCGATCATTCCTCCGATCAAGAAGATATAGGAAGGCGCGTAAACGGAAGACAATCGGATGGGCAAAGGCAAGGAAGCGATCCGAAGGGCCACCCTTTTGACCGTCTTCGATAAAATGAACCTGCCCTTAACGAATCCGATGAGAAGAGCAGCCGCGATCAAGGCGGTTCCCGATTGCTGGGGGGCTCCAAAGAGTCCTTGCATCCGAAAACATAGAGAATCAGGGCTGATCGTGCCGTCCGAGATCAGACGGAGTCCCTTATAAAGGAGCCCTCCTCCTACGGCAAGCCAGAGGAACCCGGAAATAGCAATCCAAGCGCGATGCGTCATAACGCTCCCAATGAAGTGTTTATGGAGACAATTTTATACTACTCCCGCCCAAAAAGTGTGAATCTGCCGGCGTTGGACAGCCACTGAATTTGAGACCCGTATCGCCAAACTTTTCAAGTTTAGCTGCTTCGACGCCGGCTTCGCCTGGCTCAAATTCAGGTCTGCTTCCCTTGAAAAAGCTCGAACCCCCGAGCTTTTTCAAGTGTCCGCAGCCTTGGCATTTTTCACTCTTTTTGAACGGTCGCAGTATATCACATCATGCATACTGGGTATACATTAAAAAATTTTTAAGCTTGTCGACAAAAAATCCTCCGCGCGTCTACAATCCGCTATCTTTAGTAATTAAATAAGGAGTTCATTCTATGAATGTTGCGCTTGCTTTCACCCGTGCCCTATTCATGGTTCTTTGCATTTTCTTCATGACCTTTTACATGATTTCGGGGCCGGAGGGTTATACTTTGGGCAAATTAGGGCTAGGAATTCTGATCGGCGCCATTTTCGGTTGCGCATTGATCGGGTTCGATCTTTTTTTTAAAAGGTTCAATCTCAGATCGTTCAATGTAGCCGTGGTTGGGCTCTTTTTCGGGTATCTCATGGGCCAAGCGCTCGTTCTGATCTTTTCGGCCATCCTTGAAATCAGCGCCGCCTCAATCCACCTCTCTATCCCCGCCTTGGAAACCATCCGGATTGCACTTTTCCTTTTCGGCATTTATTTAGGCACCTTGATGACGCTCCGGTATGCCGACGAGATCTATGTGAGCGTTCCTTTCGTCAAATTCACTGCGATGGCGCACAAGAAAAAAGATCTCCTGATCGACGCTTCGGTTCTCGCCGACGCCCGGATCATCGATCTTTCCGCTACAGGCCTGCTCGACTGCCATCTGGTGCTTCCCCGGTTTGTCGTTAAGGATTTATATGCAGGTTCCGAGGTCATCGACGAACATGCCCGGATCAAAGCCAAACGGTCTTTAGACGTCATCAAAAAATTGGAAGGAACCCCCGAGCTTGAACTACGCTACAATGACACCGATTTTCCGGAAGTCAAAGACCCTTTGAGCAAAATGGTTCGCCTCGCTCGCCTTTTGGATGCAAACATTCTGACCGCTGACAATACCCAGGTCCAAATTCCCGCGATCGAAGGCCTCCGCTTCATCAATATCCATGATCTCTCGAAAGCCCTCAAACCTTTGATGCAAATGGGCGAGCACATCAAGATCAAAATTCAAAGGTACGGGAAAGAGCCTCGCCAAGGCGTCGGCTACTTAGAAGACGGGACGATGGTCGTCGTCAATGGAGGGGGAGAGTTCATCGGAGATCTCATCGATGCCCAAGTCCTCTCCGTCAAGCACACGACTTCGGGCCGGATGATTTTCTGCAACGCCGTTGTAGAAAAGGGGCATCCCCACAGTTTCGACGAAGACCACGAAGATCAATAGGTTGAGAATGACACAAGGCCTTGGCAGCGACATTATCGAAATTAGCCGGATGAAGACGAGCATAGAGCGGCATGGTCAGCTTTTCTTGAACCGCCTCTTTTCCCAGAGGGAGCAGGACTATTGCTCCAAATTTCAAGATCCTGTCCCCCATTTTACGGGAAAATTCGCTGCGAAAGAAGCTGTGGCCAAAGCTTTGGGAACAGGCTTCGGCGCTCATCTTTCCTGGCACGACTTGGAAATCTTGAACGACGAAAAGGGACAGCCGAAGGTTTTTTTCAGCGAGGCGGCCCAGCACCGCTTTCAAAATCCCCATGTCCTTGTCTCGGTGAGCCATTGCGCCGACTACGCCGTCGCGGTGGCTATCTGGAAGTGAGAGAGCAGTTTAGTTATACCGCGACCGTTCAAAAAGTGTGAAAAATGCCACTTTCTAAATGCTTTCAGAAACAGGAACGGGTTTTTGATTTTGTTGTTTTAGGCGATGACACACGTCTAGAATAATTCTATGGCTTAATAGGAATCCTCCGCACATCGCGCCTGTTTCTGGGCGGACCAACATGAGAGCTGCAATAGCTGCTGAATCTAGAATAGATCGAATTTTTTTTCTCTCAGTCTCTGTTTGGCTTTTATTTTCCGTTGCATGAAGAAATTCTAGTTTTTTGGTCCTTGATAAAGCAACAGCGGCTACCCACGTCGCTGAACATCCCGCCAAACCGACCAGAGCCCATTTTGGATTCACAATAATGGCCGTCGCACCTAAGGCAAGTTGGAGCACGGCATTTATTTTGGATAGCCTTTGTAATTCGGGCGACCTTTCGTGGATTCGGTCTGCGGTTCTTACTGGTCTATTATGGAGAGAAGCTTCGATTTTTACACTCATGTCCTTATCCTTTTAAAGATTAGGCACTATTGTACCATAACTTTAAGAAAAGTTAAAGAAAAATGAGTGAGTGCTGCGAAGACACCTTAAAGATGTATAAAATTTTATATTATATTGCTTAATTTTATCCCGAGGCGGGAAACCCGGCCCTTCCCATTTCGAAATGGGCCCCCTAGGGCCCCTGGTACTTTCAAAAGCTTTGGGAATAGGCTTCGGCGCTCATCTTTCTTGGCACGACTTGGAAATCTTAACCGATGAAAAGGGGCAGCCGAAGGTTGTTTTCAGCGAGGCGGCCCAGCACCGCTTTCAAAATCCCAATGTCCTTGTCTCGGTGAGCCATTGCGCCGACTACCGCCGCCCGCGGTGGCTATCTGGAAGTGAGATAATAGTTTAGCTAATGCCTATTGTCTAAATTTGGCTAATATGCAATGATTAAATCTGAAATCATATGGACCCAAGATTCATACCTCACAACTACCACTTGGTAAATCCTACCGAGTTCGATGCATTGGACCCTCAGCTCCTCCAACTTAAGAAGCAAAACTTAATATTTCATTCCCCTCTTATTGAGTCATTTCCGACTAAAATTCCGGGTATTTATATGCTATCGGGAGGAAGGCAGATTGGAAAGACCACCCTTTTAAAACAATGGATGTGGCAACTCCTCAAGCAAAAAGTAGCTCCCGAAGCGATCGCTTTTTTATCAGGAGAATTGATTTACGACCATCATATGCTCTTGCACCTTTTGCAACAGCAGCTCTCCAGCATGCCCAAGGCCATGAAATATCTGATCCTCGATGAAGTGTCTTACATCAAAGATTGGGACAAAGGGATCAAATTTGCAGCCGATACCGGTCTTTTAGATGATACAATTTTCATGATCACTGGATCTGATATGACCATCATTCAAGAGGCTCGAGCGCGATTTCCGGGTCGGCGCGGCAAGGCGCTGGTGCAAGATTTTCACCTATATCCTTTGTCATTCGGTGAATTTATCGATTTAAAAAAAATCGATCCAAATCATATCGATGACCTCTTTACCCAGTTTCATGAGTATTTAGCTCATGGCGGATATATGACTGCAATTAATGATATCGCAAAATTTGGTAAAATTCTGGAAGCCACTCTGATTACCTATTCTGATTGGATCCGAGGGGATATGCTGAAACGGGGAAAGCATGAAATATATCTACGCGAAATCCTCGGAGGTATTATTAAACGTTATGGAAGTCAAATCACTTGGAATACATTGGCTAAAGATCTATCTATAGATCATCCGAATACCGTTTCTGATTACATCCATCTGTTAGAATCAATGGACGCTATTTTTGTGCAATCAGCCTTGCTGGAAGATCGATTGGTCGCTGCGCCCAAAAAAGCAAAAAAATTGATGTTTGCAGATTCTTTTATTTACCATGCGGCGCAATATTGGTTGAAACCCGTTCAAGATCCTTTTAAAAACCAAATTCAATTAGCAATTGAAGATCCTCAAATCAGTTCCTATCTGGTTGAAGCATGCGTTGCAACTCATTATCGCAGATATTATCCCACCTATTATATCAAGGGCGATGGCGAAGTGGATATAGCCTACATTAAAAATAAACGTTTTTGGCCAGTTGAAGTAAAATGGACCCAGCAAATTCAAAAATCAGAGTTAAAACAACTTGCAAAATACAAAAATGGCGTTGTCCTCACGAAACGAAAAGAACCGATGTCCTTAGATCCATTCCCAGCAATCCCAGTGCCATTGGCTCTTCTGAATCTCAAAGAGAAAAAGGGAGCAGCCAGCTCACGATGAAGGTATTGACATTTTCAGGAGCTGTTTTGGCAAGGACGCGGTAGAGGTAATCGAGGCGGAGCGTTCCCCAAACGCCCATTCCATACCCGTACCGGATGCCGAGATCGATCGTTTTCTCACGGTATTTAGCGTAGCCGAAAAAATGGTCGACGTCGATATGCGTGCGCCGGCCATAGCCGTTGATTCCAGTGGCATAGATTGCCCATTTATGGACGTCATCTCGATTCATTTCGAGGCTTGCGATCCCTCGGACCCAAGGCGCTCCCCGATTGGCGTGCCCGGCCGCGCCAAAGATCCAAGCCCGAAACCGCCAGGTATCAGCCGCATCGATTTCCTTGCCGAGAGAAAAATTCAGCTCCAGGTCGACATTGCCATGAGAAGGGCAGCTTACGTCTTTTAAACTGCTCGTCGCCGTTAACCGGCCGCTTACGCCGGTTGCGAAACTGATCGGATCCCCAATGATATCGTCAAGCCAAAGATATCGAACCTGCAACGCTAGCGTGCGGAAATTAAATGAAGTCTCAGTCGTATCGGCGAACTGGATATCGCAGTCTACATCCCAAACGGGCGTTGGGGCAAACTCCAGCCCTGAATAAATCAGGTTGGATTGGAAAAAATGTTGAAAGTGAGGGCGGGAATTTTCGACCGAATGGAACCAGCTATAAGAGTAGGATTGGAGAAAATGAAATTCGTAAACATCGCCAAACCAGGGCTGTACTTCGATCGCCATTCCCCAAGCTGCGGGAAGCATTGCCGCGGCGGCTATATATACCCACGTCCACCGATTAGTACAGTTTTCTGCACCGATCTTTTGCCGCTGGAAGCGATGTTCGGCCTCGCCAACTTTCTCAAGTTTAACGTCGCCCTCCACATCGCTTCGATCGACAAAATCTCGGCACATAAATTCTTTACTTCTCATTGGACGCGGGTAATTTCCTCATTCGATTCCTTTTTCCGATAGCCACCGCTCGGCGTCGAGCGCCGCCATACAGCCTGTGCCCGCGGCCGTCACCGCCTGCCGATAGGTTGGGTCTTGCACATCGCCGCAGGCGAAAACTCCCTCTTTCGATGTGCGGGAAGTCCCCGGCTCGACAATCAAATATCCCACCGGATTCATCTCCAACTGGCCGTGCAAGAATTCTGTG
>Ga0364887_10726_pt1 | contig 13252 bp, 11 predicted proteins | sample ExccelJu500001D4_4_FD_206924 | JGI IMG/M metagenome (GOLD analysis project Ga0364887, IMG submission 206924) | Enriched cells from Trout Bog Lake Hypolimnion, Wisconsin, USA - BchlTB.July23.5000.01.D4 | ecosystem: Environmental > Aquatic > Freshwater > Lake > Hypolimnion/Profundal zone | place...
AAGCAAGAATAAAAACACTTACCTTCAAAAATAACGAACAGCCGGGCGAAACTGCCGATGGCAGGAAAGTTATCTTTGATATTTATTGCGAAAATGAACCTGGTGAAAAATTCATAGTAGAGCTGCAAAAGGCCAGGCAGAATTTTTTTAAAGAAAGGACAATTTATTATTCAACCTTCCCTATAAGGGAACAGGTAGAAAAGGGCGACTGGAGCTTTAACCTCAAAGCTGTTTACTGCATAGGTATTCTGGATTTCACGTTCAGGGATTATGGTAATGAGCCCGATCAGAGTAAGGTATTGCACGAGGTGAAACTAAAGAATCAGGACGGCAAAACATTTTATGATAAGCTGACCTATATATACCTTGAGATGCCCAACTTCGTAAAATCAGAAGCTGAACTGGAAAGCCGGATGGACAAATGGCTTTACTTTATAAAATACCTCGAAGATTTTCAAAATATACCGCAGATTTTTAAAAATGAACCCATTTTTGTTGCTGCGCTTGAAAAAGCAGAATTGTCGAAATTCAATATGCAGGAGTATGAACACTATGAAATGAGCCTGAAAACCTACAGAGACTGGCACAATGTAATAGAAACGGCTAAATCGGAGGCTGAAATGAAGGGGAAAAAAGAGGCCACAATAAAAGTTGCAAAGTCTTTAAAAGACAATGGTATCGCAAAAGAAATTATTACCAAATCAACAGGGCTTTCGGAGGAAGAAATTGAACGGCTATAAAACAAATCAATGCGCGAAGGTCAGTTTATAAAACAAAATCTGGGGCGATGGGAAGATTTCCAACAGCCTACCGAAGACCCTGATGAGGTAGCTAAAAGGTTTACCTACCTGGTTGATGACCTGTCATATGCCAAAACTTTCTACCCGCATGGCAATACAGTAAAATATATCAACGTTATAGCGGCCAACATATACCTGTCTATCTATAAAAACAAGAAAGAGAAAAAACACCGCCTCATTACTTTCTGGACCACTGAACTGCCACTGGTAATCAGGCGAAGGCACCGGCTGATGTTGTTTACATTTCTGTTCTTTATATCGTTTGTATTGCTGGGCGTTTTTTCAGCCTACAATGACCAGTCATTTATACGCTCTATACTAGGCGACGGATACGTGGATATGACGGAACGCAACATTGCCAATGGTGATCCTTTTGGTGTGTATAAAGAGGGCAACTCCATGACTATGTTCCTTAAAATCGCATTTAACAATATCAGGGTGGCATTTATGTGCTATTCTATGGGTATATTCGTTAGTATCGGCACTTTATATTTCCTCTTCAGCAATGGCGTGATGGTAGGGGCATTTGAGTATATGTTTTTCCATCACAATGTGGGCATTCAGTCTGTACTAGTTGTGTTTATCCATGGCACGCTCGAGTTGTCGGCTATAGTCATTGCAGGCAGCGCTGGAATGATGCTGGGCAACTCACTACTTTTTCCAGGTACATTTACCCGGTTGCAATCTTTAAAATCTGCTGCCCGCGACAGCATAAAAATTATTTTGAGCCTGGTGCCCGTGTTTATTGTAGCTGCTTTTTTTGAGGGATTCGTTACCCGGCACACAGGTATGCCACTGTGGCTAAGCCTTTCAATCCTTCTGTCATCAGCCGGTTTCATTACATGGTATTTCATCATTTACCCCATCAGGGTCAGCCGAAAAGTAAAAAACCTTCATGAAGACCCGATACTCTGATAGAATCTTATTGCTGCTGACATTACTTCTGCTAGGTTGTTTCCTGCATGTTACCGCTCAGCCGGTACAGAAAATAACGCCTGCAAAATGGCATCAGTTGACGGATGATAAAGCACTGAATTATAAAAATGACCGGGAGATGGTTACTCCTCAGGCAGATTATAACCAGGGTGCATTTCAGAAAGCAATTATAAAATTTATCAGTTTCATTTTCGGGCCTGCAGGGGCACTTATGATGTGGGTACTGGTTATTGGCCTGGTTGTTTTTGTTATCTACAAGCTTGCTGTCGGCAATGGGGGCTTTATGTTTGCCAGGAACAAAAAAATATCCGGAAATGCGATTGATCAGGGCCAGGAGGATGAAGATATAGAAGCCACCAACTGGAATAAACTGCTGCAGCAGGCAATGGCTTCAAATGATACAAGGATGGCTGTACGGTACAGATATATGTGGTTGCTGCAGCTATTGCAGCAAGCAAGTCTGATACAGTACCGTAACGATAAAACGAACTTCGACTACTATACCGAATTGTATGAAACCCAATACAGGCAACCCTTCAAACAACTATCACGGTTGTATGAGTATGCCTGGTATGGCAATTTCACACTATCCTCCACTGCCTACAATGACTACCTGGCGCACTTTGATCACCTCAAAAACCAACTGACTGCATGAGGATCAAAGCATGGAAATACCGTTTACTTCCTCTTATGGTTTTGGTGCTTACATCCTGTGGGGCAGATAAATTAATGAAGGAACGAGTAAAATGGCAGGTAAACCTGGAGAAGGATAATAAAAAGCCCTACGGAACATACCTGGCCTGGTCATCTCTTAAATACTTTTTCCCTGATGCCCGTATTGAAGCCCTCTCGCCTGGTTTCCGGTACAGCAGTATGGATAATACCATGAAGTATAACTACGAGGGCCACAGTCTGCTGATATTGCAGGGCCTCAACTTTTATATTTCGGATGAAGAATGGAGTGCGCTTAAGGAGTTTATCAATAATGGTAATGAGGTGGTTCTCTTTTGTAGCAGGCTGGACAGTAAAATAGAGAAAGAGCTGAACTGCTTTAAAGAAGAAAGAGGTAGTGAAGAATCAATACTGTACGATAAAGGCCATGAAAAAGAAAACCAGGGTGCGCTGAGCACCATCAGTTCTCCGCTTGTTCATTATGGTTTTGAAGGCAGATCATTGCAGGGTTATTTCAGCATCCGGCCCGATACATCTGAACAAGGCAGTGACTCTGGAATTACTTATTTTTCTGCTTATCCCGATACGCTTGGTTATGTAAGGAACCAGCCCGATTTTATACGTTATAAACTGGGCGACGGGCATCTAACCCTTCATGCCGCGCCACTTGTGCTCAGCAACTACTTTCTGCTGCAGGATGACAATGAGAATTACCTTACTGAAATCTGGCATACACTGCCTGATAATATTAATCATATATACTGGAATGATTATTTCAAACGGTCGGTAGAGTCGGCAGGAATAGGATTATTGTTCAAATACCCTGCTACGCGGTTGGCCATGTGGCTGGCGATTATTGCACTGATACTGTATGTACTTTTTGAAGGCAAACGGAAACAACGGATTATACCCATAATACCGCCTCTTAAAAACGATTCAGTATCGTTTGTAGAAACTGTAGGCAGGCTGTATTACAATAAGGGCAACCATACCAATCTGTCGCAGAAAATGGTGCAGCAGTTTCTGGAGTGGGTTCGCACCCATTACTTTCTGAATACCAACCTGCTGAACCAGGATTTCAGCAGGCAACTGACTATAAAATCGGGCCAGGCGGAATCAACCGTGAAGGGCCTGATGGAAATGATTCATGAAATAAAATTGGGAACAGCATATATTGATGACGCTTATCTTTACCAATTGTATACCACTATTCAGATATTTTATAAAAATAACCGTTTATAATGGAAGCCACAGAAGAAACGATACCACAGCAAGGCGAGGATGGTATGCAAACGATCCACAACAATCTGTCATTGCTTATAGAGCAGGTTCAGGAGCATATCCACCAGGTTATTGTGGGGCAGAATGGCATGATAGAGCAACTGCTGGCCGGCCTGCTGGCAGATGGGCATATATTGATAGAAGGTGTGCCAGGAGTGGCTAAAACACTCACTGCAAAATTACTTGCCAGGCTTATCGATACCCGCTTTTCGCGCCTGCAGTTTACCCCCGACCTTATGCCCAGCGATGTATTGGGCACCAGTATTTTTAACCCGCAGTCTTCCACTTTCCAGTTTAAAGCAGGGCCTGTTTTCAGCAATATTGTGCTCATAGATGAGATCAACAGGGCGCCCGCTAAAACACAGGCGGCGCTGTTTGAAGTAATGGAAGAGCGGCAGGTAACTGTGGATGGCATAACCCATAAAATGCAGTCTCCTTTTATGGTCATCGCTACGCAAAACCCTATAGAGCATGAAGGCACTTACCGGCTGCCAGAAGCTCAGCTCGACAGGTTTCTGATGAAAATAACCGTCGGCTACCCTACCCTTGAAGAAGAAATAAAAATACTGGGCCGCCACAACCAGCAGGCTATTACTGAACTGCTGCACAATATGCCCCCTGTAATCTCTCCCGAAATTCTGGAGAATGCTCGCTTGCAGGTAAGGGCGACACATATTGAGACCAAGCTGCTGGAGTTTATTGCCAGAATAGTATGGGAAACCCGCAACGACCGCTCCCTGTACCTTGGCGCCTCGCCACGTGCATCAATAGCATTGCTGCAGATAGCAAAGGCTTTCAGTGTATTGAATGGCCGGCTCTATGTAATACCGGAAGATATTATCAGGGCCGCCCCGGCAGTGCTTCGCCACCGTATCGCACTTACACCTGAAAGAGAAATGGAAGGCGCTACAACAGATGATGTGATTAAGGAGATCATTGCACGGATGGAGATACCCAGGTAATTTTATGGCATAAAGTATAGAACGGGAAGATTATGGGGGGCACTTAGTCATCGGTCCTGGTCAAGCTGTTTCTATATATTTATTCTCGAAAACCGTTCGTTGATAAGTTGTTTATAAGCCTCTTTAAAATCATCTGTCAAAAAGCTGATACTGATGAAATCCATCCATTTGGTTCTGGCATTTTCCATTTTCCTGAAAATGTTATACTGCTGTTTTGGTTCAAGTTTAAGTAGTGTAAACGCGGAAACAAAATCACTGGATTTTATTTTCCTTTTCTTAGCGTTTAATGTTAATGTCATATCTTCCTTATCATCAGGATTGACAAGGGTTGTGGCTACCATATCATAAGCTGGAGAAAGTACCGGCCCGGTCTGTGGCTGGTATATCAGGGAGAAATTCTTCAGATGCATATCTGCATTGCCGGTAAGGAATGAAAACAAAACCTGTTCAAAGAAATTGACAACATCCAGGCCCGGGTTTGCACTGTATTTTAAGATAGCCCTTGCAATTTGCTCATAGGAGCTCTGATACTTGTCTTCAGTTAATCTTTCAGTAAGCTGACACATGTCTTCCATATGCAACCTTATTTTTTTATGCCTGTCAATCCGTTTCGTGATATAAGAAAGATTACCGGATTGCAACCGGATCAGGCTATGTGGCACAACATTGATTTTAGCAATGTTGGCAAGATGCATAGTCAGGTCCTCCACTTCAGGCAATTGCGGGTATATTGAGTAGGGAGGTTTTAAAATGTAGGTCCCCCACAATCCAACTATTGTGAACCGTTTAGGTAAATTATTGCCAGGTTCAATATCCAGAGATAATTTGGGTTGAGCTCCGGTAACGGCCATTTGGCTCTTTATCACCTGAAGCCCAAGTTCCTCCAACATAGATTCTGTATATAGTAATTCCGGCGGCACTGTCTGTCCAAAAAACTTTTTGCTGCACTTTTTATGAAAATCAATTTCATTTTCCTCCAGTAGCTTGTAGCAATATAGGCATCGGTTCATAACTCCTCCTCTTTTACAGGGTGAACACTAACCGCACCAATGCAATCCCGGCAGCAGGACAATAGTAGTCCCATCCGATCCCGTGAATTTAATTTCCAGTTTTTTTCTGCAATATCAAGCAGCCAGCCTTCTGGTATCAGTCCATCGAAAAAAGGGAAAAGCGTACTGCTTATATAATGCATCTCGCGAAGCGGGAGAGTAAGACTGACAGCTTCAGCATTGTCCCGTTGCAGGTATGCATCATCATACACAAAACTGTAACCCTTATCATCCTGAACCAACCATCCTGCCGTTATCTCTTTCATTTTTATTTCAGCCTTTCTCATCAGTAATAGTATTACGGCTTAGGCGTACCGGGCCAAGTTCGTGACCAAATAATTGCAAAACCTGATTTACTTTATCTAAGCGCAGGGTTTCTTTACCTTGCTCCATATCACGAATGAAACGGAGACCAACGCCTGCCTTTTCTGCTAACTCAGGTTGTGTAAGTTTTGCGCTATTTCTCCTATCCTTTACAAAATCACCTAATAGCATTAATTATACCTTTTAGGGTATAAAAATAAGCTTTATTTTAAAAATATACCCAATCGGGTATAAAATAGTTGTTAAATTATTTTTTATACCTGTTAAGGTATAATTTGAGTTCTAAATATATTATTTTACTCTATCGGGTATAGAATTGAAGACATAATGTAATTGTTTATTCCATTCTTATCAGGCAAGAAAAAGTGGCCTTTTTAGTCAGTCGTTCTTTTCTGCCAATATCAGATCAAAAAGGGCTTCATGCTCTGGTATTATGCTAAAAGAAATAAGCTGAATTCTTAAGAATGCTCACTTCGCCCCTACATAATAATCAATCACCTTCTTCTGTAGCATCATATTAATAGATGCCTGTATCTTGTTTTGCTGCGCCTGGAGTAGCACTATCTGTGCGTTCGATTCTGTAATAAAATCTGTTACCCCTTCTTTATACCGCCCGTTCACTGATTCAAATGCCTTCTCTGCAGCAAACAGCCCCTTACCTACTGTTTCCATTTGCTGCACTGCATTGATATAGTCATTGTACGCCTGCTTCACATTGGCTACTATGCTTATTTTGGTATCCTGCAGGTCTATACGGGCATTGTCCGCATTGATCCTGGCTACTGCTACATTTGACCGGGTATAGTAACGGTCGAAGATGTTCCAGATTGCATTGACGCCTATCTGCCCGTAAGTGTATTTATAGAGTTGAGTGGGTAGGGCATCCTGGCTCAACGGCATTTCATTATTACCATTCAGGCTAAGAGAAGTAAAATAAGCTCCATTATTGAATATGCCCCCCGTGAGGTTGACCGCCGGCAAATAACCGCTCCTGTTTTTCTTAATCAGGAGGTCGGAATACTCGGTATTCAATTGCGCCGAACGGTAATCAGCACGGTCCTGCAATGCCTGCCCCACCAGTGCATCCCTGTTGCCATATTTACCTGCATCAGCATTGTCATCGATAGAAATATCAGCCAGTGCATAGGCATCAGCCGAATCAATCCGCAGTTTCTGAAACAGGATAATTTTATCGTTCAGCATCCTGTTTGTCGCATTAATAAGGGTAAGTTTATCATTGCTGGTCTGCGCTTGTTGCTGGTAAAGGTCTGTTTTCGATTTCCTGCCCACATCCGTAAGCACTGCCAGCTGGTCTTCCCGTTTAAGCGATGTAACCAGGTTGGCGCTATCCAGTTCCACCAGCTTCTGGTCAAGAATCACCTGCAGGTAAGACTGGGTCACATCAAGCTCTATCTGCTGCTTGGCTCGTTCCAGTGTCAGTTTCGACATCTGCTCATTGAGTTTTGACGATTTCCAGCTGGCATAATTATAATACCCGGTAAACAGGTTCAGGCTGCTGGTAAGCTGGTAGTTATACTGACTCCGGCTCATATTGGCCAGTTCAGGTCCTGCCGAAGAATAGAAGTTATTTCCAGCATTATAATTAAGCCCGCCCCCTGCTGCCAGATTCGGCAGATATTGCCCATAAGCGGCCAGCACCTGTGCGCCCGAGAGCGCTACACTATTATTACCCTTCAGCACCGTTGTCGATTTGTCCAGCGCCATTTTTATACAGTCATCCAGGTTAAGGACTTTTGTCGTTTGCTGCGCAGATAATTGCCCAACTGTAAAAAAAACAGCTACTATAATTAAGTTTAAGATTTTGTTTTTCATATTGCTCAATACTCTGAATAAAACGCTTAATTTAAATGTTCTTTCTTAGGTTCAAACTTCAGACTAAATACTTCAGACTAAATATTTCATACTAAATATTTAAGACTAAATATTTCAGACTAAATACTTCAGACTAAATACTTTAGACTGTTTTAAAGCTGCACCCTCACCTTTTGCCCCTCCGGCAACTCTGCGCTTACACTCATCCCTACCATATCGCCGGTATTGATACCACTCGCAATAGAAACCCGTACCCCATTGTTTTTATCTACCACCACAGGCTGGTAGTGAATGGTGGTATCCTTATTAATGAGTGGTACAAAATATTTCCCGCCCCTTACCACCAGTGCTTCCGATGGTATAGTGAGGTTCGTTTGTACGGGCGCCTGAAAAGTCACCTGCAGATAACTTCCGGGGATGATAGCATATGCCGTATTTACCAGATCAATCTCCGCCAGCATCATTCTTGTTTTTGGGTCCAGTTCACCAGCTATTCTGGTCAGGGTACTGCTTATTTTCACATCAGGCCTTTCGGTCATAGAGATCGTTACCGGATAGCCCTCTTTTAAAAATGCGGCATCTGTTTGCGCTACATACACATAAATCCTGATCTTGTCGAGCTGCGACAGCGTTACTACCGGCTGGGCGCTGGTCTGTGAATTAGTGGCATTCTGCACCAATGCTCCCGGATCAGCAAACCGGGCAGTAATGGTACCTGCAAAAGGAGCAATGATATTCTTATACTGCATCTGCTCCTTCAGCGACTGCACCTGGGCTTCGGCTACTTTTACAGCAGTAGCAGATGCTTCTGCATCCTCTTTCGATATGTAGTCTTTCTGCACCAGAGCTTCATCCCGTTTGGCTATTTTCTTTTTATTCTCCAGGTCAGCTACTGCTGCCTTATATGCCTGGTCTGTTTCGGGCGAAACGATAGTTGCCAGCAACTGGCCCTCTTTTACCTTATCGCCCTTATCCACAAATATTTTGTTCATATAGCCGCTGGTTTTGGCATATAAAGTAACCGACTGATAGGGCTTTGTTTCCCCAATCAGCATTAGCCCTTTATCCGCAGCCGACATCCCGGCTTTTATGACCTTGACTACAGGCCCGGCTTTAATTTCGTTTTTTCTGCTTTCGGTATCTTTTGCCAGGGAATCGGTCTGCTTCAAAAACAGAAATCCTAATCCACCGGCAGCCGCTGCCACTAACAGAACACCACCGATCCATACCCTTAACGCACTTCTTTTACTTTTTCTGCTCATAAAATATTTTTTGTTTTTACTGAATGTTTTAATGTTGTTCTGGTGTATTTACTGATACTGCCGGTGTCAGAATAGTATGCTCATCACTTACTTCATCATAACGCATGGTTTCCAGGGCAAACTGCTCGTCCAGTTTATTGCGCGATGGGGCATTCTTTCTTAATATTGAATAGATAACCGGCACTACAAACAAAGTAACTATAGTTGCCACAATCAACCCTCCCATCACTGCGCGGCCCAGCGGCGCGTTCTGCTCGCCACCGGCCCCTGTGCCAAGTGCCATAGGTATCATACCTAAAACCATTGCAAGTGCCGTCATCAGCACAGGCCGCAACCGGGTTTTGCCCGCCTCCAGTGCAGCCTCAATGGCATTCAGCCCTTTTTCTACCCTTACCTCATTTGCGAAACTTACCAGGAGTATTGAGTTGGATACGGCAATTCCCACAGCTACTATAGACCCCATCAGTGATACCGTATTTATAGTAGTACCTGTTATTGCCAGCATCCACAGTATGCCCACAAAAGCACCCGGCACTGCAAACAAAATGATAAACGGATCAATCCATGTCTGGAAGAGGATCACCATCAGCAGGTACACCAATACAACTGACAATATCAATCCCAGCCCAAGCGTCTTGAATGTGCTGTCCATTACTTCAGGCTGTCCGCGCATATAGATATGCATACCTACAGGCAACTGCCCGATTGAAGCAATCTTCTTTTCAATATCGCCGGCCACCGATCCCATATCGCGGCCATCCACATTGGCAGTAATATCCATTACGCGCTGAACGGTATAGTGGCTGATGACATCGTATTGGTTTTCGTAATCAACCGATGCAAGATTGCCCAGTGTCTGTGTCTCGGCCATAGGCATATCGGCAAGGTTGGTACCACCCGGCAGCGGAGCGCTGGATGTTATCGGCATGTTCAATATACTGGAAAGCGAATTCAGTTGCTGGTAGGGCACTTTAACAGCCACCTGGTAATTCACCTGGTTCACAGGGTTGATATAAAACGACGGCGCTACGGTTGAATTGGAGGATAGGGCCACAAGCAATGAATTGGCTACATCTTTCTGCGAAAGGCCCATTTGCTGCGCGCGTTCCCGGTTTACATTAAACATCATGGTTGGGTAATCCAGTATCTGCTTGATGTTTACATCGGCTGTTCCGGGTATGGTGCGGATAGCGTTTTTAAGCTTAATGGCATATTTATACGAACTGTCATAATTGTTGTTCATGATCTGTATATCAATCGGGGCCGATACCCCGAAATTCAGTACCTGGCTCACTATATCAGCCGACTGGAAATAAACCACACAGCCCGGGAAGTTATCATTCAGGTCCAGACGTATCTGCCTTAAATAATCAGCCGTAGGCTTGTGGCCTTTATTAAGCGATATCAGGATGTCGGCATCCATACTGCTGGTATTATCTGTTTGCACAAATGCCAGGTTGTAAAACAGCGGCACGCCTATCATGTCATTTACTGCGCCGAGGTCTTTCTTCCCTATTATTTTCTGAATGTGTGCCTCAGCCGAATCAACCAGCCGCTCTGTTTCTTCAATCCGGGTACCAACAGGGGCCCTGAAATGCAGCTTCATCATACCGGTATCTGTATTCGGGAAGAAGTCAGTGCCTATAACTTTAACCAGGAAAAGGGAAATAACCAATACAAAAAGGGCTATAACCAGCACAGCTGCCCTGTTCTTCAGAAAACTATGCAAGGCCCTTCCATAACGTTCCTTGAATTTATCAAACTGAATATCTCTCCAGGTGTTAAACCGGAAAGAAACCATTTTAAAGGCGCTTCCGTTTACGGGTGGGTCAATACCATGATGTTCGCTGGCCATCAGCATTCGGGCAAGTACCGGCACTAGAGTACGGGACAAAATATAGGAGGCCATCATCGATATAACCACCGAAAGCGCCATTGCCTGAAAAAGGTACTTTGAAGGGCCGGTGAGCAATACTACCGGGAAAAATACAATGCATATCGCCAGTGTAGCCATAAGCGCCGGCACGGCTATCTGCTGTGCCCCATCCAGTATGGCTATGGTAAGCGGCTTGCCCAGCCACCGGTTTCTATGTATGTTCTCCACCTCCACTGTTGCATCATCTACCAGCATTCCTATTGCCAGCGAAAGACCGCCAAGGGTCATAATATTCAGTGAGTTACCCGTCAGCTTCAGGAAGATAATACCGACAAGAATTGACAGTGGTATAGAAGTACACACAATAACCATGCTGCGCCAGCTGCCCAGGAAGAACATAATCATCAGCGACACGAGTATAGCGCTGATGATAGCCTCATGCAATACACTCTCAATAGAATTCTCCACGAATACCGACTGATCGAAATCCACCTTCAGGTCCAGCCCGTTGGGTGCTGTTTCCTTGATTACCGGTATCATTTCTTTTGCAGCTTCCACAACTGCGAGTGTAGAGGCATTCGATTTTTTGAGAATGCACAGGTAGGCAGCCCTTTGCCGGTCTATCCGGACCACGTTGGTCTGGTCGGCATAGCCATCACTTATTTTTGCCACCTGGCCCAGGGTTACCACCTGGCCGTTAACCCACTTTACGGGTATTTTCTCAAATTCCTTCACCGCATCCGGGCTCGAATTGAGCTGCACATTATATTCCCTGCTGCCTATTCGCGCCGTACCTGCCGGAATAATAAGGTTTGAATTCTGCAGGGCAGTCAGCAGGTCCACCGGCGACAGGCCATAGCCTTGCATCCCCTTCGGGTCGGCATCTACTACTATTTCGCGCATTTTCCCACCAAACGGAGCGGGTGTTGCCAGGCCGGGAATTGTAAATAAACGCAGCCTGATAAAATTCAGCGCATAATCGAATATTTTATCCTCACCCATGGTTTTGCTCGTCATGGTAATCTGTGCTACCGGTACATTGGTGGCATTGAACTGCAGGATTACCGGCAGCTGAATACCCGGCGGCATACCATGAATAGATGTGCCGGCTACTGCCGACATCTGCGCAATAGCAGCTCCTATATCCGTGCCTTTTTCAAAGTATATTCTCAGTATTCCTATGCCCGGCTGCGATTGCGACTCTATGCGCTCTACACCATTCACTGATGATGATATACCACGCTCACTGAGGTAAGTTACTTTCTTTTCCATTTCTGAGGCCGAAAGGCCCGGGTAGGTCCATATTACAGAAACAACGGGAATATCAATAACAGGGAAGATATCCACCATCATTGATTTTATAGCCATTATCCCCATAAGCAGTATCAGGAAGGCCATAACGCCAACAGTATAAGGCCGCCTTAATGCTAATCTTACTATCCACATAAATTTTTAAGTTGTACTTTATAATTAATCCAGATCACATTACCCGCAAATCATGGCGGAGATTGAGTGTAGAAATGCATATTGAATTAGGGTGAAATTGAATCAATTTCAGCCAATGCATTAATTACAACTGATTAAATGGGAATTTTTCAGACCTGCAAATGCCTTACCATAAGGTACCTCGGCATGGGGGAAGACAGATGCCATCGCTGGCGGGTCACAACTCGCGCATGGCTGTATTTAATAAATAAGGGAAGGAAAGCCATTGCCGCCACTCCGTTAAGGAAAAAAGCCTGGGGCATTTCGGGCATCCCGTCATTCAGGCAGGCAATCGGAATTGCAATACTCGAAATATCTACCCTTTCGGCAATAACGCAATCTTTTATATCGTGGGTGGATAAATGCGCTCCAGCAGCTGACCGTTCTGCAACAGGATTGTTCCTGTAAAGCTGCATCCTGATAAACTTTTTAACCGGAGACGAACAGAACAAAAGGAAAAACACAGCAAGCCCAAGCCATAGTGGCTTTGTTACTCTTGATTCTTTATGTAGGAAGAAATGCATGATACCGGATGGCAGTGCAAAAGTAATACTATTTCTATGTGCTTATTATTTTCCAGCCTGCAGAAGTCTTAATAACTTCATAAAAATTATTTATTAAGGGTGTGCAATCGATCAGTAATATTACACATTATTTAAGGCACATATCCTATCGGGAGTCATTGTTGTTTTCAAAAGAGTCAGTTTTCAACCCTGCCCTGTATCAGCTGATGGCCGGAAGATCCAGAATAAATGAAGTGCCTGCATTTTCA
>Ga0364887_10729_pt1 | contig 13232 bp, 17 predicted proteins | sample ExccelJu500001D4_4_FD_206924 | JGI IMG/M metagenome (GOLD analysis project Ga0364887, IMG submission 206924) | Enriched cells from Trout Bog Lake Hypolimnion, Wisconsin, USA - BchlTB.July23.5000.01.D4 | ecosystem: Environmental > Aquatic > Freshwater > Lake > Hypolimnion/Profundal zone | place...
TCCAGGTGCCCACGGCGCTGCTGGGTCCCCACGGTTGACTTCGGTTACACCTGGAATAGGATAGTTGACGTACTTCTTGTAGAAGGCTCCATCTACCCCCATCAGAGGCGCTGCAAGCGCATGAGCATGAACAACTTGCCCATCGCGGACATAAGGCTCAGACAGTCCAAGCTTGAAGCGCTGGATGGTCTTTTCCGAGTAGCCACGGACTTGCGTAAGGTATGTGATCGCGGCGGGATTCGCCATCAGGCGACGACGCGCCTTGGCATTGTTCTCTTCGTTCATCCGGCCTAAAACGACCTTCAAAGCGGAAGTCTGCGATGCAACTGCGGCCGCCTGGATAGTGGACCGTGCAGTTTTAACCTGGTCAGCCTCTTGTTGGGTCAAAGCACCCAAAGCAAAAAGGAAATCTGCGTAGTGCGGTGAGGCCTCACCAGAAGGGGAATCATGAGGATGCATGCACTTCACCGCGTGGATATAGCCACGGTCACCGGGGGTTTCATGGATACCACACTGGAAATTGTTGTGAGTATCTTTGCCATGACCACACCAGGGGCACCAAGACAAATTACTCCACGCTCCCTTCTTTTTTACTTTGATGCCGTACTGGTCAAGGACCTCGCCAACAGACCCGCGTACCAGGTCAAATGCAGTGTCCAATGACGTGCTCATACGATTCCCGCCTTGGTGCGTGAGCTGTTGTAGAGGTCATTCAAAGCCTGGCGCTCGTCCGAGTTCTTGACGTCCACATAAGCCTTGCTTGCAGTTTTTTGACTGTCGTTAAGAACAGCCTTCACTTGGGAAAGCGTTCCACCATTGCGGACTACAGAAGTCACATTGATGTTGCGAATGGCATGGGCACCGATAGCTGCACCAAGATATTTTTTGCTTTTGGTTCCCATAACCCGGGTCACAGTCGCTGACGTAATCCGGTGTGGGTCATCCGTAGGCTTCGTCACTGGATTGGTGATGTAACTTACAAACAGGGCATTGGTCTTATCATGACCTTCAAACATTGGCCGGTAGACAGTCATCCAGGTGCGCAAGGTCTGCTGTACATCATCAGGAAACTCACGGTCGATATCCTCAGCGTGGCCCCAGATGTTGTTCTTAAGCTCGTGCTTTGGGATAAAAAGACAAAGTCGACCATTGCGCTCGATGACGTGTCTTCCAATGTCCAGCAAAGCGACGTTCTTGATACGTAAACACTCAAAATTCAAAAGAGAAATCATGGCAATGTCACGCCAATGCCGAGCTTGCCAGACAGGTTGTGTATCCGCAGGGAACTCCTGCTTCATTGCCTCGACCATTTGCATGATTGTCACGCGCGGGTCCGCCAGGCGGAGAATGGGCTGAAGCAGCGCTTTGTTAGAGCGTTTGTTATGTTCTATTTTGTTCTTAGACAGGGCAATGAGTTTACAAATTTGCGCATTTCGCTCAATGCACCAAGCTTCCCACTTGTCCTCTGCAATCGGAGGACTCAGCTCGTTACCGAACTGAGGATTCATGCGAAGAAACGATGTTGGCTTGTTAACCAAGCTATTGCACAAGGCCAAAAAGGTCTCGATTGACGCTGGTAAAGTCTTAGGCGCATTAGTAGGTGGAGGAGGGAACAGCCCATTCCGTTTTGCCGCCACAATCGACTCGTAGTGCAGGAAATGCTCACGGTCGAAGGTTCGCAATTCACAAAATTTCATGTACGCGAAGATGGTTTTTGAGTCGACCAGCTGAGTAAAACGAATCTCAGCTAACGGAATCCCAAGGCCATACGTAATGGCTTTAGCCCAATCGTCATCCCCTTGCACTTGGAGTGATTTGGGCAAAACGAGTGCTCCGAAAAACCTCTCCATAGAAGAAATCCGCATCTTGGAGGTTGATGAGCTGTTCCAGACATGGCACCTATCCATGACAACAATTTCACCCGAAGAAAGGAAGTGTTCTGTTTGGCGTCTATGAGCAGTAAGTTCTTCGATGCTCTTTTTTAAAGCTGCGGGCATAGCATCGAGCTTCAAACCGTACTTACAAGTCAGGACCACTTCCAAAAATCGACGATGCGGAATGTCGTCGCTTAGCTGTGCAACCTGACCGACCTTTTTAGGCCAAGCACGAGACGTTAAAGCCTCCCGAGTGAGACCAAAAAGGTCTTCAAGTCGATGTAAAGCAGCAACATTTTTTTCTGTTTGACGAGGGGATGAAATGCCCTTTGCCCATTCAAGTGCAGAACGGTGCTCACTCTTAACGCTGCCTAACCAAGACACCGGCTTGTTTAGGCGCTTCAACATGAATTGGATGGCATCTTTCAAAAGCCTGGGAAGCCCATGCGAAAGTTTCGAATCCTCACTAGCTCGCTGTAGGACGCGCAAGCGCGATCCAAGGTTTTGTGCAGTCTTCTTTGACTTAGTCTGTGAGACCGTGTTTATGAAAAGAGTAAGGCTAGAGGTGAACTTAAGTTCAAATTCGTCCCCTACAGGGGAGTCGAGACTCAAGTCAAAAAAGGAGACCCATTCGTTCAGAACGTACCGGTCGTTGCGTTCTGACGCCGCTTCCCCTTGAGAAGCTGTAAATTCAGCCAAGAACTGACCGTAGGTCAAGTCTTGAGGAGGCGCAACCCCTTCATGCGGCCAAGACCAAGGTGAATCGCTAATGACATCGCCCGAGCTACCGGCGATGTCGGCAGACGAGCGTAAGCTCATGTCTTCGTATGACATCAATCATCCCCATTTGACGAGGAGCATGAAGCTGAGGGATAATTGCGCTGTTAACACCCAATTCACCCTATGAAACGGCTAACTCCGGCAAGAGTTGGCCGTTTCGCTTTGTGCGTTCAGTTCGACCGGCAAGTCGAACTGCCTCAGTTAAAAATCACTTGAAGGCGGTCACGATAACGCTGGCTGTCCTTGAGGTCGCGGCAACGACGTCAAGAACATGTCCGGTGTTGTTTCATCTCCTTCTTCAAGACCCATCTTTTCGACAGCTTCTTTGGTCAGCCTGATGTTGCGCTGAGCCAATGAGCGGTCACGAATCGCGTATCCCTTTTTCAGCAGCGTGTTTACCACTGCCGTTACAGCTTGCTTAGAAATTCCTAAATGAACCGCTATCTCGGTGCCCAAGGGGTAATCTCTATTGGTCAGAGCGTAGTGATAGATAAAGCGCAGGCAGTCTGACTGTCGGTCGGACAAAACCGGCAAAAGCATCCCACCATCGGGAAGCACTCTAGTCATGACATCTGGTGGCATTGTTTGTCCTTTCACACCTACTTAACCCATATCGTACCATGACTAATAGTTGACAGAATAGTTGACTGTTCATTAAAGCCATGTATCCGGCACTTTCCATCACGTTTCTGACCTACCGTATAGCGTCCAAATTCAGTTAGTCGAGCCAAATCAAAGAAAAAACTTCCCGACATTGTTTCCGCGGGTGCTTCCTTCAAAACCCAGGTTCTTCGCACCACCATGTCGGTTTCCGTGTCGGTTAGGCTGAAATCGTGTTGATAAAAAAGACTGACATTTCACAACCGACACGATTTTTTAGGAACCGACACGAACACTGACACTACTAACAATTTATTGATTTTGTATTCTTAATTGATGCTTTTCTCAATGATTTTTTTAGCTGTTGGAATCTAACCGGCATGACTACTGACACGGCTGGAAAGCACCTGTTAACGCCATTTTTTACAATTCGTGTCGGTTGATTGCAATTTTTTGTATCGAAAAAAAGAAAATTCTTAAAGACTTTTATCCGCCACTTTTCTCCACGCGTCGGGAAGCTTTTTTCGGGTTGTCGGGAAGATGGCTTAAAACAGCTCAAATGCATTGGCGCTTCGGGGCTGTTTTAAGCTCCTGCTGGATACGTTTTAAGGCCGCTTTGCAGCTTGTTTTGACGATGCTGCTGGGGTAGGTTGTCGCCATCATTTTTCGGTTCTTGATGAGTCGTTTGTGTACCTGGAATCGACACATAAAAAAGGGGGCCACAACTTGGTGTTGTGGCCCCTTTCAGAGAGAGATTTGCTATCCAACCGTGCGACGATTGCGTGTCAACATTGCATTGACAACTTCTTCGATGGTGTCCTTCACAATGTTCTGAGGGAAGTGCGTATGCATCTGTGCAGCGGACTCTTCCGAGCCTACGTACAGACCTACGGGCCAGATGCCATTTCGAGCAAAGAAGCCCTGGTTCAACGGAGCGTCACATATACACGAATCGGTATAAACAACACCTACAGCTACTTCCCGACGTTTTGCGGAAAACAGCCCAAATTAGAGGGAAATGGCTCACTAAAGACTGACAGTCACTTTTCTCTGTCGGGAAGCTACTACCGCTGCCTGAGTTTTCCGCGACTCTATGCAGGCCAGGCGAGAAGCGAGAGCTGGCCCCCGTTTTTGACCAGGGAAAACTGTCGAGAAAACCGAACTTCCTGGACTTCCAAGCCAGCTCCTGGATTGCCGACACTCCGACACGAGGTTGAATTTGGTTGTTCAGGGAATTTTTAAAAAAGGACTTTGGCAAGCGAAGCGCGTCAGGGCCGTAGGCGGTGCCCATGTGGGCAAGTATGGGTGGGAGGCGTGGGCATGTGGGCAACCCAGAGGGTTGTCCAAGCCGTAGGCGCCATGTCCATGCTGACCCCCTGCTTGTCCATCATGCAGATTGCACGGGTCTTTTGGAAGAAGGGTATCCCCCGTTTGGGGGGAGGGGGTCCGGGGGAGAGGGGCTCCTTGCTGTCCATTACGTGTTCAGTTCAATGGATAGGCTTATCTAGCTCGTCTATCTTGTCTATCTTGCATGGCTTGCATGGCTATGTGCCACTCAAGTTGGCCTGCATCTTCTTGATGTTCGCCTGGTGATGTGACCTGTCTTGCTCCAGGCGATCAATTTCCTGGTTAAGTTGAACTTGCCCTTCAGGGGATGCATGGTCACGCAAGACATGTGATTTACTCAGTTCTGCCTCTATGGATTCGAGTGCATCGGTAGACCGCTTAATTTCCATTTCGCAGGCTGTTTCGTTGTACCTAAAGTTGCTCATAATCGTGTGTATCGTTCGTAAGGTATTTATCGTATCTACTGATATTAAGCGTTGAGTAGGTCATCCGCTGATTTGCTCAGAGCACGATACAACGTAGTCCGGGACACGCCCAGGGTCTTCGCCACCGCGCCCACTTCGACCTTTGCAGCCAAGAGCTTGTGAGCAGCATCCAGCTTCGTGGCATCGAGCTTTGGCTTGCGGCCGCCAAGACGCCCGCGGGCCCGAGCTGCCGCCAAGCCGGCGTTCGTGCGTTCGCGAATCAAGTCGCGTTCCATCTCAGCCAAGGCGGCCATCATATGAAAGAAGAATCGTCCCGCCGGCGTCGAGGTGTCGATTCCATCTGTCAGGCTCCGGAACTGGATGCCCCGGGTCTTGAGTAGGTCGACGAGCTCGACCAGGCCCTTAACGGTCCGGCCGAGACGGTCGAGCTTCCAGACCACAAGGGTGTCTCCGTCGCGGAGGTAAGCCAGTGCCTGGTTCAAGCCCTCTTTCGCAGCCGCAGCCCCGCTGACCTGGTCTGTGTAGGTCTGGCCACAGCCGGCCGCCTTCAGTGCGTCCAGTTGGAGGTCAAGGTTTTGGTCTTCTGTCGAAATGCGTGCGTAGCCCACCAGCATGGGATTCCCTTCATGTTTCACAACTCAAAGAGAAGTATAGATTCGTTACATAGAAAACGCTACAGGCTTATGCAACACAAATCATGCAGGTTTGTGGTGTCTGACCAGGTCGAAAGCCAGTGGTGCAAAAACCTCCGTTTGTGAAACAGATGCGGTCAGTGGAATACGTTGACGAAGACGTTCCCAAAGAAGTTTCCAACGAGGGTTGCAAAGCCCACAGCCATCAGAAAAAGGGGTGTCCAAAAGATGATTAGAAGGACGATGAACAGAGGCCAGAGAGCGATGGCTATGAAAGCTAGAAGCATGGACGGCAGCCAACCAAGCCCGAAACCCAACAGAAATCCATACGTGAAAGTGCAGTAGGCCCAGCTGCTGAGGAATACGACTCCTGAAAAGGACTTCCCTATTTCCTTATAAAACTCCCCGACCCCCTCAAAGAACTTTTCCATGGCTTGGACTCCCTTGTTGTTTCGTGTTGTCGACTCAGTATTGCATCAAATATCACTACCGAATGACACTTGACACTAGCCGATACTATCAGGACAATAGATTCATCGCAATTTAAAGGGGGCAACATGCCGCAATTCAACGTCGATGAAGACCTCGCCGCTTTGGTTGAGCGTCTAGCTGAGCCAAAGCCATTCGAGCATCTCTCGTTCAACAATGCCTTGCGTCGTGTTTTGACTAGGTTTGGTCAGATTGCAGCAGCAAAGCCTGAGCTCGACTTTGACGAGTTTTTGGCTGAATCAATGGCACTAATGAAGACCCGCAAAGAGCCCAAAAAGCTCCCTTCCCCAAGTGCAAAAGAATGGGCTTCAAGCGTGTCTGCATTGAAGGGGAAGCCAGGATTAAGCAACTGGAAGGCAATCTGTGATTTTCTGAATATTGAGACGGGTGGCGACTCCGCCAGAAGGCGGCTGCGAAATTGGGTCAAAGAGAGCCACCCAAGCTGGCCACCTGTTCCGGAAATTAGTGGGGATTGAAACCACTGCCCGGCCGCGTGCCGGGTGCAACCAGCCGTCACCAATTCAACCGGAGATGGTTTCCCAGCAGTGTGGCGGGCACAAGACCACACCAAGGTACGCGATCCGCTTTCTACAATCCAGCACAATATCCCCGCATTGCATGTGAAGACTGGGGTACAAAAGGACGAAGGCCCCGGCATGATGAGCAAAGTTTCTATGGACGACCATCACGATGCTGTCGCCGAACACCACCGATTTTCGGGGGTTACCGTAGGCGATGAAGTCTGGCAGTTCGACCACCTGGAAGCGTTTGCCATGCGGGTTCCGCTTGAGCGCTCCCCCGGGAAGCCCATTGATATTGAGATTGTGGTGCTGTTCAGTAACCACTGTTTTTCCCGCGGCCTTAGCCCAGGCGAGGTGGTTGATGACGCTCTCACCGTCATGGACGGAAATGAGAAAAGGGTGTTGGATAAAGAGCGCTATGCCCTATCTCGCCAGTACCTCCCGCGTCTGATTTTGGAGCTGCCAACCAGGCACATCCTGGTCGCGGACCCAACAAGACCCAATTTCGTTACGTTCGAACTTCCCCCTGTTGCGGTAGGTGCGGAGCCGGTTCGCTATGCAGTGTTTTTTGAGGTGAAGAAAGACAGCGTTCGCCGGAGGCGCATGCTGCTGCGCGTACAGAGCGCCTACATCTTGGACAAGCCCAGCAAGCGGTTGCTGAAAGCAGACAAGATGAGATTCCAGGTCATCTTGAAGCGGGCATACGGCTAAACGGCCCCCCAAAGACAAACGGCCACCTAGGGGTGGCCGCTGCATGCAAGTCTCTCTACCCTTGCGGGACTCCCACTCCAGGTGGGACCGGTTGCCCGGCGGCGCTCTCTTTTGCACTTGCTCAGAGGAGTCTTTCTGGTGGAAATTTTAGCACGTGCTAAACCTTTTGGTTAATTCCATGAGCCTGCTGGTGGCATTGACTACGTATAGCGCTTGACCTCCTGTGGTGAATTGCACCAATAAAATACGATGTGTATCGTATTTACGATACTTAAGTTAAGTTGCATAAAATATGCTTTTTATAGATAAGCCCGGCAGGCATTGAAGTTTCTACTGTGTGCGGTTATCCAGCCTTCACCCGCCTCGGCGCTCGCTTGCGTTGCGCACGTTCTTCCCGTTCCATTTGAGCAATCGAGTTCGTTTTTAGCTTAAAAAGCGCGTCCAGTTCAGCGTCGCGACCGAGCGCAAAGGCCACGCGCAAAATGCTCTCCAACGTGCATTTCCCCCGGCTTTCTAGCTCCTGTATGACATAGCGGGACACGCCGGCACGCGATGCGAGTTCTGTTTGCTGCCAGTTTTTGACCAGCCGCAAAGCCTTTAGCCGGGCGCCAAGTTCGCAACCCATTTCGGAAAAAGAGGAAAGTTTAAAGTCAAGCATATCGAGCATTATCTCGATGTTAACCACCTAATGCATGGTTTTCTTTACTTTAAAAAACCGCTCACTCGTTTGTGACGCGACAATAACAATACATATCGTGTGTAGGATACATACGATATTCAGCAATGCAAGAAGTAGATCGCGTGCGGCTTGGGCCGTCCGGCTTTAGTGGTTGTCGAAGTCGTTGTAGGGGGTAGAACGAACAACGGCGACATAGACTTCCAACAGAGTTTGGCGGATGGGGTCGTTTTCTTCTACGAATCTAAGGTCCATCGCACGAACACGAGCCTTCGCCTCAATGAATGCATTTGCGAAGGCGGCGTTCTTCATCAGACCTTCGCGTGAACCTTCGCCTTGTTTGTACGTAGCGTCGAGATTGCCCGTGGCTTCTCTGGCAAGACGGAATGCAAATGCCGCCGTGCCTTGTTTCGCGCCAACCCGGCAATGTCCTCCGATACGGTTTCGAATGTCATTACTCCGGCCTACGTACAAGTCTTTGCCTGCCTCAGCCAGTAGATAGATACCGCGCTTAGGCATTTCGCGCGGGAGACTACTCGGTTTCACCGAATCCATTGCAAGCAATTTCTCTAGTTGTGGCCGAAGTGACTCCACATGGGCGACGAAGACTGCGTCCATTTTTATGTTCTCCAACTTTGATGCAGACCGGCGCCGGATGCCAGGCAATACAGGTACAAACCAAAGAGGCGTTGCCGCTTCAATTTTGAATTGATGTAAGCAAGCCGCCGTCGAAATACAGGTAGTTCCGGCCCCCCGGATAAACCCATTGCTCGTGAGTTCCATTCGCATTTGTCGTTCGATTGATGTGCAATGGCTTGCCCCATGAGCTTTGCAGCACTTGCTCTGTCGTCATGCCAACGGCAACGCCTTCGTGCTTTCGCTGTTTGGCGGATAAAGCGGCCTGGCGGTCATAGTAGTCAGCTTGTTCCTTTTTCAAGGCCTCGTCACGACCAACATTTTTACCTCTGATTTTTGCTAGCAGGCCTTTTTGCTCAGGCGTAGTCCAGAAATCGGCGCATTGGTCGGCGATGCGATTCGCGTTCATGTTCAGCTTGCGCTGCAAAAGTGATTCGACGGTGGCTTTGGTCTTGTCCCATTCCTGAATGCAGATTCGCTTGTCTGCTTCTTGAGGGTCCGGTGCTGCATGTGCTGCCATCGTTTGCACTATGACCAGGACAAAAAACACTGCTGCTTTGTACGTAGTCATTGTCAAACTTGTTTTCATGAGTTTTCTTCCGGTTTGACCTGGTCGCGCTTGAAGCACTCCCAAGCATCCGCAACCACAGCCGTACCGGCAGATGCAAGCCAATAAGCACGCGCCATGTGTGTCAGGCTGTTCCACCATTCAATCCCTGCCTTTTCGTCAGCAGTCATTGGTTCTTCTGTCATGGATTCGCTCATTGGAACCGCCTGGTGTTGATTTTTCGTCATAACTCGCAGCTTCCTTGGTCAGTACCAGGTTGATGATCTAAAACCAGCACCGGACCGGCACACGTCGCCTTTGATGTACCGGTATTACCGGGCAGCCGGCACGACGCCGACCTTGGTCATCAGCTCTTTCACCTGCCGCTCCAAGGAATCCACCTGCCCTGCCGCGCGCGCTGCATCTTCCCGCGCCTTGACCGTTTTTTCAGCTTCTTTAGCAACTTGCTCGGCCGCGACCCGAGCGCCAGTCTCAGCAGCCACCAGCCGCTCTTGCGCGGTATTTGTCGCACGTTCAGCAGCAGCCAGGCGCTCTGTCAGTTGCGCAAGCTCGACAGCTTGTTGTTGAATCGTCGTGTTGGATGCATCTAGCTTCGCAAGCAACTGTGCTTTCTCTTGCGCTGCCGCACCCAATTGCGACTCAAGCTCATCAACGGCGGTCGAGGCATCGGCAAGCTCGCGCTCGGCTTGCGCACGCTGCGCACCGACGGATTTAACGAGTTCCGATACGCGTTTCTCGGAGGCTTTCACCGCCTTATCGTTCAGCCCAACGGCCATATTCTGGAGCCGCTGAACGAGCCCATCAGTCAACTCTCTCAGCTCGCTGGCGACTTCATTCGGCAGCTCCGCCACCGGCTCAACTTTGGAGAGGGATTGGCTATTCAGATGGTCATCCCATACCTGGCGCAACCGAGGCGCACTGCCGCCGCCGAGGGCTTTGCGCAACGCAAATCCGGTCACATTACGGTTTGCTGCAATAAGGGCTTCGCCGGCCTGAACGACTTCGGCATCTGTTACTTCTGTTGGGCGCACAGGGACTCCTGGGTGTGAAGTCAATAGTTTAACGCGCTAGAAAGAAACAAAGAAAGAAACTAATTTCAATAGAAACAAACTCATACTTCAGGCTGTTGCCTTTGGTCTGCCGGACTTCATCTTCGGCACAAGGCCTGCAACTTTGCCGAGCTGGACGTCGTTCAAAGCGCTAAGTGCGGCGAGACCAGCCCGAAGTACCTCACTACGGTTCAGCAGAACGCCTTGCACTGCAACGCGCTTGCGCAATGCGTCAATTAAGGCGCTGTCGGCAGGCGGCAATGAGAAGTTTTCCCTGATTACCGAGCCTTCGGCGGGAGCGGTTTTCGCCGGCAATACCGAGGCTTTGACCGCTACGGCGGCAACAGGCTCTGGGCTCGCCATGGCCGGCAGCAAGGTCCCAGATGCCATTGCGGTATCAGCTGCTTTGAACTTGTCGGCAGGGGCAATCCCTGCTTTCATGCGGTCTGCGAGAGATTTTGTTGTGCTCATAAGCTATGTATTATACTTACGATACATATCGTGTGTATCGTATTTATGGTGTTCCAAGCATGGCCAGTAGCTCGTCCGTCAGCTCCTCAACCTCAGCAACAGCGGGCTTGCCCCCAGGCACGTCGTGCACTGTGCCGCCGAGAACTACGCTCTGGCCATAGGCCTGGCGCAGGTGAAGGGCAGTCTTCAGTAGGACTGCATCGAAGCCCGAAAGGATGTCGGTAGCATCGCGGCTCAGTTGGGTGTTGGGCTGCTTAGCGTTGAGCAGGATGGCGGTTTTGATGCCATCGTTAACAGTCTTGGCGGCGTCAATGAGCTTGATGGTGGCTTGCACCGCCCAGATGTCGGCCAGGCTTGGCCTGGTCGGGATGAGCACCAGGTCAGAAACAAGAAATGCTGATTGGGGTGTCGGCGCCGATACGGAAGGCGGGCAGTCAATCAGGATGTAGTCGTATTGGTCCGTGAACTTTTGCACTTCTCGGTGCAGCTTCCCGCCGGCGGCGTACAAGCTCACCACGGTAGCAGGGAATGGCGTCTCCTCTCCCATGGCAGCCCATCGCAGGGCGGTGGACTGCTCGTCGGCATCGACAACCAGGACTTTGAACCCGCGGCGGGACAGCGCGCCGGCCAGTTGCATGGTGGTAGTTGACTTCCCAACGCCTCCCTTTTGATTCCCGACCGATATGACTTTAGCCGCCATTTTTATCCTTAAGTAAGTTACTTATCGTGTAAATGATACACACGATAAATAGTTTTATGCCTTGTTGCGCAGCAGCTGCATGTCGCAATGATTCCGGTAGGGGCAGCTATCGCAGGCTTTGCAGAAAGCCTTGAAATTCTCAGACTTTGGAAGCTCTTCATTGAACGCCGGCGACTCAACTGCCAGCTTGTGCATGATGGAGGATAAGAAGTCTTCGGTCAGCTTATAGGCCCGCAGGCCTTTCCCGTACATGGTTGTGCGCTGCTTCTGGTCAGGGTCAACGTAACGCTGGATCAACGTGCGGCCGACCCACTCAGGCTTCTCCGTAACGGCCAAAGAAGTGGTGAACTCCTTGCCGTAGTTCACATCGACCAGGCTGGCCATCTCATACATAACCTGCGTCACAGTCACCCATGTAGGGATGACGCCGTCGCGCTCCATCGAGCGTCGGACGATGGATTGGAGCGCTTCCTTGAGGACTTCCTCTGGTGAAAACGGGTCTGTGGACACGTTCTTTTGACGGGCCAGAGCTCTATCCAGGGCCTCGACCACCGTGGAATCTCCAGACAAAGCGGCGATTACTTTCAAAGGCGCTTCGATTTCGTCTTGCCGGCCTGTCTTGTTCGGGAAGATGGCCTGGTAGGTCTCAGCGACCACCTGGACATTGCAAAAGGCCCAGGTGTGGAGTTGGTTGCGCAGCTCCGTTTGGGCTTCAAATGGCAGCTTCAGGCTCTTATCTATCGACACATGGCCAGGCATGTGCCGAGTGTTGATGGTCAACATCCGGCTACCGAGGATTGCGTCAGAACCACGAGTGTTGTTGATGACTTTGATGCCGAAGAAATTGAACTCGCGCTGGAAAGCCTGCCCGTTTTTGAACTCAGTAACCATTTTCATGGCCGTGGTCTTCTTGTATGACAGTTTGAGGGTCTGAGCCAGGTCGTCGAACTGGGAATCCTTGCTATTGCCCCCGCCGGCGATTTGCTCCAAATCGTCAATCACAACCATGCCGCGGGTGGCGTCGATATGCCGCGCCAACGTGGCCGCAGAGACCCTAGCCAGTACGTTCCGGCTATTGGCGCCCATCGAGCGCATGGCTTCCCCCAGCTCGGACTTGCCTGAGCCGGCCGGGCCGGTTACCAGCAACAACGGAACGGCGTCAAAGACCTCCTGGACATACGATGCGACGACAGCACAAGAAAGGATGGTGAAATCACTCTCATTGGGAAGCCAGACAGACCCGCGCAGGTGGTTCTGAACCTTTGCCAGTAAGTCGTTTAGATCTATTTTTTTGTCTTTATGAGAGAGCCATGCCCGCACAGAAGGCCAGGCCCAAGTCAGGTTCGGATTAGGCTCAGGCTGACGGGACAACAGCGTTCCATCCGGAACTAGACGCCACACCCGAGCGTGCTCAGGCGTACCTTTTGGTGCCGGCATCTGCTGTGCCCGGTGTTGGGTACGGTCGCTTCGGATAACGATAGTGTTGTAGTGCTCAACAACTTCTCCAGAAGACTCAACCATTTCACGAACCAGCGTTCGCACTGCCTCATAAAGGTAGCCATTACGATACTCGCCAACGATGGCAACAGGGTCCGCTGCGAATCGGCCAAACGAATTTCCGTCATCGTCCTCGACCTTTTCGACGACTGGAATGGGCTCCGCTTCTTCCAGGAGAAGCTTGAAATCTTCTATCGTGTGGCCGGCCAGAGTCCAGTCATTCCAATCTTTGACACCAGGCGGCGTGACACGCAGG
>Ga0364887_10736_pt1 | contig 13064 bp, 6 predicted proteins | sample ExccelJu500001D4_4_FD_206924 | JGI IMG/M metagenome (GOLD analysis project Ga0364887, IMG submission 206924) | Enriched cells from Trout Bog Lake Hypolimnion, Wisconsin, USA - BchlTB.July23.5000.01.D4 | ecosystem: Environmental > Aquatic > Freshwater > Lake > Hypolimnion/Profundal zone | place...
CTGTATTTGAGAATGTTGAACTACCATTGATCTATACCGGTATTAAAACAGCAGAAAGAAAGGAGAAAGTGGAAAAAGTGCTGGACAAAATGCAGATCATGCATCGGCGTAACCATTATCCGCAGCAATTGTCCGGTGGACAGCAACAACGTGTGGCTGTTGCCAGGGCAGTAGTAAATAATCCGAAACTGATACTGGCTGATGAGCCAACCGGAAATCTGGATTCATCCAATGGTAGTGAAGTAATGGAATTACTGACTGATCTGAATGAACAGGGTACCACCATTATCATGGTAACCCATAGTGAACATGATGCCAGGTTCAGCCATCGGATTATCAGAATGCTGGATGGACAAACGGTTACAGAAAATATACTGATCTGACAAGTACCTGATTAATGTTGAATGATAAATTAAAAACCCAATTCAGAAATGTTTCAGAACTATCTTAAAATAGCTTGGCGAAATATCCGGAAAAATAAAACCACTTCTGCCATTAATATACTTGGATTAACAATTGGGTTAACCAGTTGTTTTTTAATTGCGCTGTATATACAGCATGAATTAAGCTATGATAATTTTGAACAGAACCGGAACAGGATTGCCAGGGTTATAATGGAATATAGTTTTGATGGCAGTCCGGAATCTCAAAAAGGTAATTTTACAAGTGTACGGATAGCTTCTGTATTTAAAAGAAATTTCCCTGAAGTGTTGTCTGCGGTTAAAATGGTGGAATATGAACGGGTGATTAAATATGAGGATAAACTGATTAATGAAAAGAAGTTTATGTATGCAGATTCCTCCTTCTTTTCTGTATTTTCCTTTAAATTGTTATCCGGCGACCCACATACCGTATTATCGGCCCCTCATCAGATAGTCATTACTGCTTCAGCAGCAAAGAAATATTTCGGGGAGAATAACCCGGTGGGGAAAGCTATAAAAGTGGGTACTGACAGCAACTATTATCAGATTACCGGTGTAGTAGAAGATTGCCCGGCCAGTTCACAGATCCGGTTTGATTTTCTGGGATCATTTTCTTCTTTGGGTATACCAAAGGAATATGAAGACACCTACTGGGATGCCAATTATACTACTTATTTATTGTTAACTGGGAAAGATGCATTTACAGCTTTGCAGGGCAAAATTTCATCTTTTATGAAAAAGGAAATGGCCGGACAGGGAGCAACTATCCATTTTTACCTCGAGCCATTCAATAGTATTCATCTTTATTCCCCCTACAACAGTTTTGAGCCGAATACCAATATCAGTTATATCTATATTCTGGCTGCAGTAGCTTTATTGATATTACTGATAGCCTGTTTTACTTACATAAATCTGGGTACGGCCCGTTCTATGGAAAGAGCTAAGGAAGTAGGAATCAGAAAAGTTATTGGAGCCGGAAAACAGCAGCTTTTCTGGCAGTTTATTGGAGAGTCTGTTTTACTCTGTTTACTATCACTGATCTTAAGTATCTCCATTACCTGTTTGTTATTACCTTATTTTAATGCATTAACAGGAAAGCTAATTACTGCGCAATCAATGTTATCCTGGCAGATTATACTTTTTGCAGTCCTGATTATAACCAGTGTTGCCTTGCTGGCAGGCAGTTACCCTGCTTTGATATTAATAGGGTTCCGTCCGGCAAGTGTATTGAAAGGCAGTTTTAAAAATACAGGCCATGGACAGTGGCTCAGAAAATCATTGATTGTATTTCAGTTCTCCATTTCTGTATTCCTGATCATCGCTACTTTATTAATTCAAAAGCAATTATACTTTATACGGCATAAAAGCCTGGGATATGATAGAAACCATGTTTTGGTAATGCCGCTGGATAAAGAGATGCGTAAAAATATTAGTCTGATTAAACAGGAGTTTAAAAGCTATCCCGGCATTATATCTGTATCGGGTTGTGGAAGATCGCCTGTTGAAGGTGGGGGCGGATATAATATGCGTTCATCAGTCATGCCACCTAACCAGCAAATGTCTGTAACTGCCAATCCGGTTGATGAGGAGTATGTTAAAACCACCGGGCTTCAATTGATTGCAGGCAATGATTTTACGGAACAGGATATCAAAGATGCAGCGATTGAAGATCCTAAAAAAGTAGGGTATCATTTTATATTAAATGAATCCGCTGCTGCAGCATTGGGCTGGACAGTCAGGGATGCCGTTGGAAAGAAGATGTTCCTGGATGATTCCAGACCCGGAGTGGTAAGCGGGGTAGTGAAAGATTTTCATTTTCAATCTTTACATAACCCTATTAAACCATTTGTTTTATTTACTGAGCCGGGAGGGTATGAAATGCTGATTAAATTGAATGGCAATCAGTTACAAACCTCCATATCTTTTTTGGAAGGTAAATGGAAGAACCTGGTTACAAACCGGCCTTTTGAATACCGGTTTATGGATGAGGACTATAACCAATTATACAGTTCTGAATTAAGGCTGGGAACAGTAATGAATTTATTTGCCACACTTGCTATTATACTTGCTTGTATTGGAATGTTTGGAATGTCTTCTTATTCTGTACAGCAACGGTTTAAAGAAATCGGAATCAGAAAGGTACTGGGTGCTGGTTTGCTGAATATTATACTGAATTTATCAAAAGATTTTATACGCCTATCCCTGATAGCCATCATCATTGCTTTACCGGCTTCCTGGTGGGCGATGCATGCATGGCTGCAGGATTATGCTTATAAAACGGAGTTGGATTATGGAGTGTATCTTCTTGCGTGTTTAGTTACTTTAATACTGGTATCGTTGACGGTAAGCATACATGCCATCAGGGCAGCAGTGGCCAATCCGGTGAAGAGTTTGAGGAGTGAGTAAGAAGCGTTGAGAAAGGAGTTCAGAGAATAAAGAAGGGATTTAATTGTTGAATTATACAAAAAAACTCAGTTCAAAAATGTTTCAGAATTATATTAAAATAGCCTGGAAAAATATTATCCGGCACAAAGTGTATTCCTTTATCAATATTGCCGGGCTAACTGTTGGTATTGCAGCATGCCTGCTGATATTTGTGGTAGTGGAATATGAATTGAGTTATGATAATTTTCATGATAAAGCATCTCATATTTACCGGATCGTTACTCAAAACACCTACTCAGATGGTGCAGTATATGAAGAAGGCCTTACTGCTCCTGCTACAGAAGCTTTAAGAGTTGATTTGCTACAAGTAGAAAAAGTAACTGAAGTATTTTCTACCATTGGAAGTCAGTTTAACACATTGGACAGGAATGGCAATACCGATAAAAAATTTATTGAAGAAAAAGGGGCTTTTTTTATAGACCCTCAGTTTTTCAGTGTTTTCAGCACTAAATGGTTGGTTGGAAATGCATCTGTTTTAGCAGAACCCAATATGGTGGTATTAAATAAAAGCCAGGCCATTAAATATTTTGGAGAATGGAAGAATGCAATGGGGCAAACCCTGAAAATGGATAACCTGTATTCTTTGAAAGTAGCAGGTATACTGGAAGATCAACCAGCAAATACAGATTTTCCACTGAATATACTTGTAAGCTTTATTTCACTTAAGGCACATGGTAATGATTATGGTTACCAGCCCAATGAATGGGGTGCCAATACCAGCAGTCACCAGGTTTTTCTGCTGTTACCAGCAGGCCTTAACCCGAATAACATCAATACCCAACTGATTGGCTTTGTAAAAAAGCATTATCATCTGGATGGATTGAATATGAAAAAGACTTTGTTTTTGCAACCGTTAAAGGATATGCATTTTGATACCCGCTTTGGGAATTTCGGGGAACATCTCACCAGTAAAACTACAATCTGGACCTTATCCTTAATTGGACTGTTCATATTAATCATGGCTTCTATCAATTTTGTGAATTTATCAACCGCTCAGGCCACACAGCGTTCAAAAGAAGTGGGTATCAGAAAAGTACTGGGCAGTAGCCGTAAACAATTGATTTTTCAGGTATTTGGAGAAACTGGGATTATCGTGTTTTTTTCTTTAATGATGGCTGCTTTACTGGCTAAATTAGCTTTACCCTATCTGAATAATGTAGCCAATATTGCAGAAAGCACGCATCTTATGACTACGAGCAGCATATTGTTTTTACTAATAGCTGGCATTGCTGTTACATTTTTATCGGGATTTTACCCGGCAATGGTATTATCCGGATTTAGACCTGCATTGGCACTTAAAAGCAGGATCAGTCTGGAGAAAGTAAAAGGTATTTCATTACGCAGGATATTAGTGGTTACCCAGTTTACAATATCTCAGGTTCTGATTATAGGTACCATTGTGGCAGTAAGCCAGATGAATTTTATCCGTAATGCTGACCTTGGTTTTAATAAAGAGTCAATACTGGTTATCCCTAATAATACTGACAGCATCAGTTTGCAGCATATGGATGCATTGAAACTGGAACTGCAGAAATTACCGGGAGTACAATCTGTTACTATGATGTTTGATGCCCCTTCAACCGGAAATAATTGGGAATCAAATTTTAATTATGATCATAGTGATAAGGATCCTGGTTTTAATGTTTCCATTAAACAGGCAGATGCAGATTATTTTAAAACATTTGGATTACAATTTGTTGCAGGAAATACTTACCAACAAAGTGATACCCTGAAAGAAATGGTGGTAAATGAAACATTATTAAGAAAACTACTGGTTAAAAATCCGCAGGATGCCATTGGCAAAACCATTAAACTGGGAAACAGATGGATTCCCATTACTGGAGTGGTAAAAGATTTTAAAACGAGTTCATTGCGGGAACAAACCAGACCACTGGTGATTGTTACCCGTAAAAAATATTATTCTAGGATTGGCATTAAAATCCACAGTGCTAATTTTTCACAAACGGTTGCTGCTATTCAAACTTTATGGGAAAAGACCTATCCTGATTATGTATATACTCCGGAATTCATGGATGAAAGTATTGCCAAATTTTATAAACAGGAAAGCCAGATGGAACTGCTGTATAAAATTTTTGCGGCACTGGCAATATTGATTTCCTGTTTGGGATTATATGGCCTTGTTTCATTTATGGCACAACAGAAAACAAAAGAGATAGGTGTGCGCAAAGTATTGGGTGCAACTGTAAGCAGTATTGTGTATTTATTTTCTAAAGAATTTACCCTGCTGATACTGATTGCTTTTGCTATTGCATTGCCGGTTGCTTATTTTTTAATGAATGCATGGCTGGTAAATTTTGCTTACCGGATAGATCTGGGTGTTGGTATATTTTTAATAGCAATACTGGCGTCTATGTTACTCGCCTGGATGACAGTAGGGTATAAGGCCATTAAAGCGGCGCTGGCAAACCCTGTGAAGAGTTTGAGGAGTGAGTGAGGAGTTTTGGGAATAAAGTTGAGTGTTGGAGGTAGGAGTTTTACTGTTTGATGATAAATGGAGAATGGTGGAAGTTTAGTTAAAAAGTTACAGAAATAATTTAAAAACTATAATAAAGGGGATATGATTAAAAGCTTTTTCAGACTGGCAGTACGGAATCTCTGGAAAAACAAGGGATTTTCAGCAATTAATATTTTAGGACTGGCTATAGGAATGGCCAGTGCCATTATTATTCTATTATGGATTCAGCATGAAGTGGGATATGATCAGATTTATGAGAAAAAAGAACGGATTTATGAAGCCTGGAACCGGGCTAGTTTTGATGGAAAACTGATGTGCTGGAATACCACACCAAAAGTACTGGCAAGAACACTGGAAAAAGACATGCCAGAAGTGGAACAATCTGTTCGTGTAAACTGGCCCAGTCATTATTTATTCAGTATTGGGGAAAAAAGACTGACAGTTACCGGAAGGATAGTGGACAGTAATTTTCTGCAGGTATTTACTTTTCCTTTAATTAAAGGAAATCCACTCACTGTTTTGAATGATATGCATTCGATTGTGTTAACAGAAAAGCTTGCAGTAAAATTGTTTGGAAATAGTACTGATGCAATAGGTAAAATTATTAAACTGGATAACAAAGATAATTTTACTGTAACAGGTATATTAACTGATATTCCGAATAATACCCGTTTTTCTGATTTGGAATATTTATTACCCTGGAGTTATTCAAGGTACAGGGGAGAGGATGATAATAATTGGGGGAATAACAGTACCCGCACATATGTTCTGCTGAAACCCAATGCCTCGTTTATTACCTTGAATACAAAGCTAAAAACATTAAAGCCAAAATATGACCCTACAGAACCCAAATGGGAAATGTTTATATACCCGACAGCAAGGTGGCATTTATATTCCAGCTTTGAAAACGGATATGAAAACGGAGGAAGGATTACTATTGTAAAACTTTTTGGCATTATTGCTGCTTTTATTTTGCTGATTGCCTGTATCAATTTCATGAATCTGAGTACTGCAAGGAGTGAAAAAAGAGCCAAAGAAGTAGGCATACGTAAAGTAGTGGGTGCTCAGCGATCTTCCCTGATTAGCCAGTTTATTGCAGAATCTATTTTAATTGCTTTGATTGCAGGAGTCTGCGCCATTATAATTGTGCAGCTATTCCTGCCTGCCTTTAATACACTTACAGAGAAGAAACTGTTTATTGCATATGGCAGTCCTTATTTCTGGATAACCGGAATTGTATTTGTGGTTTTTACCGGATTTCTGGCTGGCAGCTATCCTGCATTCTTTTTATCCTCTTTTGAGCCTATTAAAGTATTAAAAGGAACCTTCAAAAAGGCTAATTCAAAATTTAACCCCAGAAAAATATTAGTGGTATTACAGTTTACATTTGCAATTATACTTATCATCTGTACCATTATAATTAAACAACAGATAGACTATGCCAAAGACCGGGAAAGTGGCTATGATAAAAATAGTCTGATTTATCATTTTCTTACCGGAGATATTGAAAAAAATTACCAGTTAATTAAACAGGAATTACTGGCTACCGGTACTGCTGTTTCTGTAACCAAGACCAGTGCGCCGCTAACAGAAAGCTGGAGTGACGGATGGGGGCAGGATTGGGATGGAAAGGACCCGAATGATAAAACTGATTTTAACAGGTATAATGAAGATGGGGGACTGGGAGTTACTGCAGGATTGCAGTTTATTGCCGGCAGGGATATTGATTTGCAACAATATCCAACCGATTCACTGGCTATTATTTTGAATGAATCTGCATTGAAAGTGATGAAGTTTAAGCAACCGATCGGTCAGATTATAAAAGATAATGGCAAACAATGGCATGTTATCGGTGTGATTAAAGACTTTATTTTAACCTCTCCGTATGAACCCACTAAACCGATGCTGATATACGGGCCTAAAAGCTGGTTTAATACTATTCAGATAAAACTGAATAATAAAAATACCACTGAAAAGAACCTGGCAACTGCAGAAACTATATTTAAGAAGTATAATCCGGAATACCCTTTTGAATACAAATTCACTGATCAGGAATACGCAATAAAATTTGAAGACGAAAAAAGAATTGGCATTTTGGCCAGTCTTTTTGCCGGACTAACTATACTGATTTCGTGTCTGGGTTTATTTGGACTTTCTATTTATATGGCTGAAGCCAGGATTAAAGAAATTGGAGTTAGGAAAGTATTAGGTGCTTCTGTAACTGGCATCACAGCTTTGTTGTCTATTGATTTTCTAAAACTGGTGAGTATTGCTTTTCTGATTGCTACACCTATTGCCTGGTATGTTATGCATCAATGGTTGCAGGATTATCCATACCGTGTCAGTATTCATTGGTGGGTGTTTTTACTTGCAGGATCTGTATCAGTTTCCATATCATTGATTACTGTAAGTTTTCAATCCATCAAAGCTGCAATTGCCAACCCGGTGAATAGTTTGAGGAGTGAATAAGAGAATTTGAATATGGCAGTCAGGAGGCTGGAGTTGAATATTTGAATTAGGATGTTGAAGGATAGATGATGGATGTGATGATCAAATACATAGTATTTTTTTAAATAAATATATTATACTATACAATGATTAAAAATTATTTTAGAATTGCCTTTCGGTCATTATTGAAAAATAAAGTGTTCACCCTGATTCATATTTTGGGGCTGGCCATTGGTATTTCTGCTTCCCTGGTGATTTATTTACTGGTCAATTTTCATCTAGGTTTTGACAAGTTTGAAAAAGATGGGAATCGGATATACAGGGCAGTTTCGACTTTTAGTTTTTCAGGGGAGGTTTTCCGTAATTCCGGGATCACTTCACCCATGGGTGAAGCTATGCGGAAAGAACTTACAGGGCTGGAAGCTATTGCACCTTTCAGGACATATGGGGAAGATGTAAAAGTATCTGTGCCGTATAAAAATGAAAACAACCCTGTTGTTTATAAAAAACAAGGGGAAATTATTTTTGCAGATGAAAGCTTTTGCAAGTTGATTGGATATGAATGGATAGCTGGTTCTCCGGTTATTGCTTTAGCAAAACCCTATCAGGTGGTATTGACTGAAAGTATGACTAAGAAATATTTTCCTGGTCTTAAACCGCAGGATGCCGTAGGGAAGTATTTGTATTTTAACGATACTGTCAGAACAATTATTAGCGGTGTATTAAAAGATATCAAAGCCAATACCGATTTCACATTTAATACAGTTATATCAATGGCTACGCTGGATAGTACCAGTTTAAGGCCTGATGATTGGTATGAATGGAACAATACAAACAGTGCTTCACAATTACTTGTAAAACTGGCTGCTGGAACACCAGTTTCCAGAATTGAAAAAGAAATGCACAGTTTGTATGATAAATACAGAAAAATAGATAAGGACGACCATAGTACGGTATCCTTTTCTTTGCAACCACTGTCTGATATCCATTTCAATGCAGAATTTGGCGGTTATACTTTACCCCTGGCCAATAAATCCACATTATACAGTTTAATGATAGTAGCTATATTTTTATTACTGCTGGCCTGCATTAATTTTATAAATCTATCAACTGCCAATGCATCCGGGCGGTCAAAAGAGATTGGTATCCGTAAAACTTTAGGCAGCACAAAAAAACAGCTCGTCATTCAATTTCTTAGTGAAACTTTTTTATTAACATTATCAGCAGCAGTTTTATCGGTGCTTTTAACTCCTTTTTTATTAAAGATTTTTGCAGATTTTATTCCAAAAGACCTGCATTTTGACTTGTTGAGGCAGCCCAGTATTTTTTTATTTTTGACAATACTCATCCTGGCAGTAACCTTATTTTCCGGATTTTATCCGGCATTGGTACTTTCAGGATATAAACCTGTGCTGGTTTTAAAGAATCAGGCCTATTCCAATACAGGGAAAACCAGGTCGGCCTGGCTCAGGAAATCATTAACCATATCTCAGTTCATTATAGCACAGGTATTTATCATGGCCACCATACTGGTGAGCAAACAAATTAACTATTCAATTCATAAAAACCAGGGATTTCAAAAAGACGCCATTTTACATCTCAATACTAATTTTTATGATACTATACAAGGACATAAATACCTGTTGGCTGATAAAATAAAAGCATTGCCAGGTGTTAAGATGGTAAGCATTTGCACAAATCCTCCTTCTTCAAACAGTACATGGAGCAGTACCATGAAATATAAGGATGGTAAAAAGGAAACAGAAACCAATGTTGAGCAAAAGTATGGAGATACCAATTATATTAAGTTATATGGGTTGAACTTGATAGCCGGGAATAATTTGGAACAGTCAGATTCTGTCATTGCTTTTATTATGAATGAAACCTATGCACATATCCTTGGTTTTCATCAACCCGAAAAATTAGTTGGCAAATATATTGAATGGAATAACAAACAAATTATCATCAAAGGAATAGTGTCTGACTTTCATGAAAGATCCCTGCATGAACCTATTAAGCCACTGGTTATTGGAAGTTGGGCAAAAAATACCAGGAATATCAGTATAGCCCTGCAACCACAGAACGAATCAGGAACTGCATGGAAAAATACTATTGGCCAAATTGAGAAAGCCTGGAAGGAAGTGTATCCAAAAGACGATTTTGAATATCATTTTTTTGATGAGCAACTGGCAAAGTACTATGACTCAGAGCAGCATATAGCAGATTTACTTAAATGGGCCACAGGGCTGGCAATTTTCATCAGTAGTCTTGGTTTGCTGGGGCTGGTTATTTATTCAACCAATATTCGCACAAAAGAGATTGGTGTGCGTAAAGTATTAGGAGCTTCTGTTTCGCAAATTGTGATAATTATTTCAAAGGAATTCATCATGTTGATTGCATTTGCCTTTATCATAGCAGCACCAATTGCTTATGTAGGGATGTACAGGTGGTTGGAGAATTTTGCTTATCATACAGAGATCAGCTGGTGGATATTTTTACTGGGTGTTTCGGTTATGATTGTTATTGCGATATTGACGCTTGGTTATCAAACCATCAAGGCTGCAAAAGCAAACCCGGTGAAGAGTTTGAGGAGTGAATAATACAGGTGTCCGAAAATGAACATAAAGTGTCCGATATCGTACAATATTGAAAAGCAGGTATTGTTTAAACTCTTATCTGTAAAGGATTTAAGCTTCTGGCACGGCATTGGTACTGATTGGTTGAAATTTTATAAGTATTAGTTAAAATCATAAAAAAATGTTCAAAAATTATATAAAAGTAGCCTGGAGAAATTTATTGAAAAATAAAATATTCTCTTTGATTAATATACTGGGACTGGCAACAGGTTTATCCTGTTTTCTGCTGATATCCCTATATGTTTTGGATGAACTGAGTTTTGACCGTTTTTTTAAAAATGCAGACCGGATCTACCGAATCAATGCTAGCATAAGGTTTGGGGGAGGTGATTTTAATTATCCGCTTTCTTCAGACATGATGGGACAAACTTTGAAAAAAGATTATCCCCAGGTGGAAGAATATGCACGTATTTATAATTCTAACGGAAATAAACTGGTAAAAAAAAGGCAATGACTTTATTAATGAAAAAAATGTATGCCATGCCGATTCTACCTTCTTCAGGATATTTGATTTGCCAGCCATTGCAGGAAATCTGAATACAGCTTTAAATGATCCGAATACAGTTGTTATTACAGAAAAAATGGCCATTAAATATTTTGGCAGTGCAGCGGCAGCTTTTGGAAAATCACTGGAAACCAATGATGAAAAAAATAAACTTTATAAAATAACAGCCGTATTAAAAGATATTCCGGATAATGCGCATTTTAATTTTGATTTTTATTTCTCGATGAAAAATGCGGGATATGACTTTGGGCAATACATGAGCCATAATTTTCATACCTACCTGTTGTTAAAACCTGGTACTGATTACCGGAATTTTGAAAATAAATTTACTGAATATATTAATAAATATTGTATTCCTGCATTGAAACAGGTAATGCAGATCAATAGTATTGAAGATTTCAAAAAATCGGGAAATAAACTGGAGTATAATCTTACCCCTGTAACTAAAATACATTTGTATTCTGGTATGTTGTATGAATTTCGGCCAGGAGGTAATATACAGTACATCTACATTTTTTCTATTGTAGCTCTGTTTATATTACTGATTGCATGCATTAATTTTATGAACCTGACCACTGCCAAATCGATCAGCCGGGCTAAGGAAGTGGGTATACGCAAAGTGCTGGGAACAGAGAAAAAAGACCTGATTGCACAATTTTTGGTAGAATGTATAGTAATGGTACTATTATCAATGGTTTTAGCCATTGGAATAACCTATCTTATTTTACCTGCATTTAATTCATTGGCAGATAAAACGATGACCCTCAAAAGCTTATTTTCTCCGATGCTATTGCCCTTACTGATTTCTTTGCCTTTTATAGTAGGGATGCTGGCAGGTATTTATCCGGCATTTTTCATGTCATCTTTCAAACCAATAGAGGTTTTGAAAGGTAAACTAAAACAAAATAATAAAAGTATTAGCTTAAGAAGCCTGCTGGTAGTTTTTCAGTTTACCACTTCCATCATTCTGATCATTGGTACTATAGTTATTTACCGGCAATTGCATTATATACAAAACAGGAATGTAGGATTTAATAAAGATCAGGTCTTGATTATTAATGATACTTATGCCTTGAATAATAACCTGAATGCTTTTAAAAATGACATGCTCCAAACAACAGGGATTAAAACTGCCACCATCAGTGGTTTTTTGCCGGTACCGTCTAACAGAAGCGATAATGTGTTTTCTACAAGTTCTGTTATGGATACAAAGAATGGTTTTGATATGCAAACCTGGAATATAGATTGTGATTATATTAAAACGATGGGAATGGAGCTGGTAAAAGGCAGATCATTTCTACCAGGATATATCAGCGATTCGAATACAGTGATTATTAATGAAACCGTTGCAAAAACAATTGGGATGGAAGACCCTATTGGTAAAAAATTATACAGTACCTATTACAGCAATAACAACCAGTTGATTCCATATACCATTATTGGAGTGGTTAAAAATTTCAATTATGAATCTCTTAAGCAGTCTGTAGGTGCACTGGGATTTTTTTTAAAAAAAAGTACCGGTTCTGTTTCATTTAAAATTAATGCATCCCATTCGGAAGATATAGTAAAACAGGCGAGTTTAAAATGGAAAGCAATGGCACCAGGAATACCATTTAGTTACCGGTTTATGGATGAAGCGTTTAATGATATGTATAATGCAGAACAAAAAATTGGTAAAATTATCCTGATATTCTCTATACTGGCCATACTTATAGCCTGCCTGGGTTTATTTGGACTTTCGATATTTATTGCAGAACAGCGGAAAAAAGAAATAGGTATTAGAAAAGTACTGGGGTCCAGTATTATGGGAGTTGTGCAATTACTATCCTTAGACTTTCTGAAACTGGTTATATTTTCATTTGTTTTAGCTTGTCCGTTTGCCTGGTATTTTATGCATCAGTGGCTGGAAAATTTTGCTTACAGGGCTGAAATAAGCTGGTGGATATTTTTACTGGCTGCATTTTTAGCTGTGTTTATTGCTTTGGCAACCGTTAGTTTTCAGGCAGTAAAAGCAGCAATAATGAATCCGGTGAAGAGTTTGAGAACAGAGTAATTGTGAAGGAGGTAGTCGGGAGGCTGAAGTTAAATTAGTAAGGTTAGCTGAAAAATATTGGTTAGTGGTTATTGATTAA
>Ga0364887_10530_pt1 | contig 13051 bp, 10 predicted proteins | sample ExccelJu500001D4_4_FD_206924 | JGI IMG/M metagenome (GOLD analysis project Ga0364887, IMG submission 206924) | Enriched cells from Trout Bog Lake Hypolimnion, Wisconsin, USA - BchlTB.July23.5000.01.D4 | ecosystem: Environmental > Aquatic > Freshwater > Lake > Hypolimnion/Profundal zone | place...
TTACTTTCAAATGAGGCCAAGCAGCTCTTGTGCAGCGGACGGTGCTAAAGAACTTAAGAACAAATCCATCTTTCCAGTCCGCTTCTGTAAGTTCCAGAAAGTCTCCGCGCTTTGTGGCACCTGCATTGTTTACAAGAAGATCAATTCGACCAAAATGCTCAGCCGAGATTTTTATTAATCGTTGGGGGGCCTCTTCATCACGCAAATCTAACGCGACAGGTATTACGTTGGAATTGCAGGACTTTGCCACTTCATCCAGCGATTCGCCAGACCGGGCTGCAATAACGAGATGCATGCCTTCAGCCGATAGGAACTGCGTAATCGCGCGACCTATACCACGGCTTGCTCCAGTGATGATCGCCACTTTATTTGTAAGTTGCAAATCCATTCGATAATTTTCTTTAAAACAATTAGGTTGTCAGTTAATTATGGGCCAATTGATCGGTGCCACCAAAGGCTGACGAAATAAATAGTCACTGAATCTTTGCATGAATCTCAGATCATTGCCTCAGAGTCAACCCTTTAAGCAAAGCCTGATGAAAGGCTTCAGGATCCTGAATTTGCGGAGCATGACCCAGATCCGGAAACTCAACGAGCGTTGAATTTGAGATGCGCTGTACCGTTAATTTGCCAAGTTCCGGATAATGGCCCAATTTAGAACGCACTTCTGGAGGTGCGATATCTTTTCCAATTGCGGTTGTATCTTTATCACCTATAAGGATCAGTGTAGGCATCTTCAAGAGATTTAATTCGTATACGACCGGCTGAGTGAAAATCATGTCGTAAATTAGCGCAGAATTCCATGCTACGCTGTCGCGGCCTTGTCCACGATACATGCCGGCAAGCATTTGAACCCATTGTTCATATTCAGGCTTCCAATGGTTGACATAGTAGGTTGCCTTTTCATAATTGCGAATGCGTTCTGCTGACGTTTGTAATTCGCGTTCATACCACTGATCGACACTTAATGAGGGCACTCCCAAGGCCTTCCAGTCTTCAAGGCCAATCGGGTCAACCAGTACAAGTTGCTCAGTCTGGTTCGGAAACATCAGCGCATAGCGTACAGCAAGCATACCACCGGTGGAGTGACCAATTATGGTTGCCTGTTTAACCCCTATAGATTCAAGAAGATCATAGGTATTTCGCGCAAGTTGTTGGAAGCTGTACTGGTAGTGTTCAGGCTTGCTCGATTTGCAAAAACCTATCTGGTCCGGCGCAATCACGCGAAATCCTGCATAGCTCAGAACCTTGATGGTACTTTCCCAAGTTGCTCCACAAAAGTTTTTTCCATGCAACAGCACCACGGTTCGTCCATTGGGTTGTATCGGATTCACCTCCATGTAGGCCATGTGAATCTGCATCCCTTGAGAGGTAAACTTAAATTCTTGAATCGGTTCCGGATAGTTAAAACCTTCCAACTCAGATCCGTAAACAGGTTCATCAACAGCAGCCAAGGCAACCTGAAATAATGAATTAATTACAGTGAACATGATAGTCACGAAAAACATGCCTAAGAAACGTTTGGAGGAGTACATTTTTGTGAGCGTTTTAGAGTTAAATAACTATATGAATAGTTGATAAATTAAATTTCGGTAGTTGAGCCTTGATGTTGGGGCCAAATGGGATTCGCAGGTGTTACCTGACAGAGCCACGTAGGCATTACCAGATTGTATGTTCTGAGCACCAATGCTTGTCTTCTCTTGCCAAGCAGTTTTGATAAGGTGAAGCTATGTAATAAACAACAGTTGTCGCAACTGCAATAGCGACAATCCAAATCAGCTTTTTTATGAAATGTGTATTTTTTTCCTCGTTATCCTTAAACCCATATTCAATATGTCTGTTCGTTTTTTCACTATCAACGAGACTTGCTCCTTGATTAAGGTGACTATCGCCAGAATCAGAAACAGACGGGGAAGGGCGCTCCTCGCGGCCAAACAAAGCAGGAATCAAAAGAAAAACAATTACAGCCGCAGCCAAACCTATAACAATTATCAGTGTTTGCAAAAGAACTCCTTTAATCGACCGATCTGGCGGACGCTTTTAACTGACCTGAAGCAATGAGGTCTTCAACAGTTATATCATACCGTCTTTCCACGGGAAGCTGTGTGAGACATTTATTCTATTTTTCCCACTTTCAAAATTGAGTGGTTAGAGTTTTATAAGGGGGAGTTTTATTGAATGCACTATCTTGTCATCTCTTTGACTATCATACCCATTCTTAACTAGATTGAGAAGGAAGTGTCAATCGGCATTTACATATGGGAAAATTAACATGTTGCAGGATTCGACTCGCTGCCCGGTAAAGTAACAAAAACTCTTGGGTTGATAATTCTGCCACTATTCATTACCCTAAACGAAGGTGCTTCCCTTGCATAGATTCTGGCAGCAAGAAAATAATTCTGATATGGCAAGAAATATAACAATTCGGATACTCCGTATATTTTTATACCTTGCTGCAATTTTCTTTTGTTTCAGTAAAGGTTATGCGCTTGAGTTATCGCCGGCTCCTGAGAACAGCGTGCAACAAAAATCTGTTCCTTTTATCACATTGCCATCCAGTCAATATCAGTCACAAATCCAGCCCATTTTCGACAAAAGATGTGTGGTTTGTCACTCCTGCTATACCGCACCCTGTCAGCTCAATCTGACAGCATTCGAAGGCATGGATCGGGGGGCAACCAAGGCACTGGTGTACAACGGACAACGACTTAAGGCCGTTCATCCTACCCGTTTGTTTGAGGATGCAAAGTCAACCGAGGAGTGGCAGCATCAATTGGGATTCTTTCCGGTGCAACAGCAGATGTCACAATTGCTGGCCCTGAAAATGTCACATCCCAAAGTGACAGTGCCATTCCATACCGAAGATGATTTATTTTGTGCGAAAGACACAGCTGAATTAGATAATTATTTTCAAAAAAAACCTGAAGGGGGAATGCCGTTTGGTTTTCCGGCACTTTCTTCTTCAGAATACGAGACTTTAACTTCTTGGATAGATGAGGGTGCTCAAGGCCCCGGCACGGATTATCTTGCAAAAATTCAGCACCCATCAAATGGCGAGAAGGGGGAAAGAACACTTTTAAAATGGGAAGAATTCTTCAATCAACCTGATGCCAAAGTGCGCATTTCGGCACGTTATATTTATGAGCATCTTTTTCTGGCGCATATCCGCTTTGAGGAGAACCCAGGCGATTATTATCGACTCGTTCGTTCCAGAACACCCGCACCTCAAGCAATTGATGAAATCGCAACCGCGCTACCTTATGACGATCCCGGAGTGAAGCAGGTTTATTATCGTTTTCGCCGCATCACGCAGACAATCGTTCGCAAGTCGCATATTAATTATTTACTCAACGAAGCCAAGATGAATCGCTTCCGCGAACTTTTTATTGATACGACCTGGGAAAATAAGGAACCGCAGTTTCCATCCTACAATCTCAATGTAGCCTCCAATCCTTTTCTTACGTTCAAGGATATTCCCGCTCGTTCACGCTACCAGTTCTTGCTTGATGATGCCTTTTATCATGTGATGAGTTTTATTCGGGGGCCTGTGTGCAAAGGTAATGTCGCGTTGAACGTGATTGAACCCCACTTTTACGTCATGTTCATCAAACCTGAATCGGATCTCACGGTCACCCATACTGACTTTCTTCCCCAAGTCGCTCCACTGCTTGCCCTTCCGGCGCGTGGAGAAGATCTGGCAAGTACACTTTATGTTCGTTACAAAGCAGATCAGTTGGAATACGAAAAAAAACGGCGGTCGCTTTATCAGCAATTCGGGAAGCAGGGCCGGATGTTGAGTGATATTTGGGATGGTGATGGAACTAATGATAATGCGATTCAGACCGTTTATCGCCATCTTGATAGTGCGGATGTAATCAAAGGTGCTTGGGGCGGGATACCCAAAACCACACTGGTTTTGGATTATCCGATTTTCGAACGAATTTATTATGATTTGGTAGCCGGATTTGATGTGTATGGAAACGTGGTGCATCAGCTTTCGACACGCATGTACATGGATAACCTGCGTATTGAGGCAGAAGATAATTTTTTAGGTTTCCTGCCCAAGGATCAACGCTCAAAACTGCGCAGTTATTGGTATCGGGGGACCTTGAGCGAATCCATGATGTATCTGCTCAACCCGCTTTACGAAGATACCATCGAAACTGGTATTCAGTATCTGGATAAGGTTCATGCCAAAGATGAGTTTCTGGGTAGGGTATTGAATGAGCGTTTGAGTCCATTGGTTCGCGGTCCCATTGATACTATCAATTTACACGAATCCCATTCTGAGGTAGCGCAAGTTTCTCAGACTCTGCATGCAGAACAAGACATCGTTCAAGAATTTTCCAAAATCACAAAACTACGCGGGGCATTTACTCAGCCATTTCCTGATGTTTCCCTGATCCGTATTCACAAGCAAAACGGTGAGGGGGCGGTTTACACGATGATTCACAACAAAGAGTATTTAAATGTGAGTTTTATTTTTCTGGATGAACTGTACCGTGAGCCTGAGGCGGATGATCTGCATATAATCCATGGCTTTCAGGGAAGCTACCCCAACTTCTTTTTTGATGTTCCTTACGAGAAATTGGATGAGTTCGTCAGCAAAATAAAAGTGCTAAAGGTGAACGACAACTCCTTTGGTGAATTGATCGGTGAGTTTGGCATTCGGCGACTCGATCCCCGATTCTGGGAGATTTCAGACTGGTTTGCTGATCAGTATAAGAGTTTAGATCTTATAGAATCAGGGATACTCGATCTTAGCCGTTACGAAAACTTTTAGCACGACGACCTATCTAGTCACTTTGAAGCATTGTTCCCGTTTCCCTAAAGCGGATATGCCATGAAAGTGCTTGTTCCAACATGTGCGGAGTATGTCCTCCGCGCAGATTAGCCCCGTCAATATAATCGAAGAGCATCTTTCGGTAGGGTTCAGCGACACAATTTTTAACGATGACTTGCGCTCGTTCCCGAGGGGCCAGTCCTCGCAAATCAGCCAAACCGACTTCTGTCACCAATATATCAACGTCATGTTCAGTATGATCGACGTGCGATACCATGGGCACTATGCTTGAAATTTTGCCCCCCTTTGCAACCGATTTAGTGGCAAAAATAGACAAATACGCATTCCGGGCAAAATCGCCCGAACCGCCAATGCCATTCATCATGTCTGTCCCCATTACGTGGGTGGAATTCACATTTCCATAAATATCAGCTTCCAGCGCTGTATTAAGCGCAATAATTCCAAGGCGACGTATCAACTCAGGATGATTACTCATTTCTTGCGGACGCAAGACCAAGCGCGATTTATATTTTTCAATATTATTAAGAACCTCTACGCTTTTCTGCGGGGACAAGGTAATCGACGAGCCGGATGCAAAGTCTAACTTACCCGAGTCAAACAATTCGAAAGTTGAGTCCTGCAACACTTCGGAGTACATGGTCAAGTGTTCAAACGGACTATTAATAAAACCGTTCATCACCGCATTGGCAATGGTTCCAATGCCGGCTTGAAGCGGCATCAGGCTGTTGGTCAAGCGTCCGGCCTTGATTTCGTCTTTGAAAAATTCAACCAAGTGGCCGGCAATCGCTGCAGTTTCTTCATCGGGTGGCAGAATGTTCGATGCGCTATCCGATTTATGCGTAACCACAATTGCTACAATCTTTTCCGGTGGAATTTCGATCGCGAAGGTGCCTAGCCGGTCACTTGGCGACATCAGCTGGATGGGCTCACGCCGTGGGCGGTGCTTGGGTATATTAATGTCATGCAAACCTTCCAGGGTTAGAGGTTGCGCCAAATTGATTTCCACGATGACTTTGGGTGCGAGTATCGCGAAACTCGCGCTATTGCCGATTGAAGTCGTTGGGACGATGGCGCCAGTCTCGGTAATGGCAACCGCCTCAATGATTGCAATGTCAATGGGGGCAATCTGTCTGGTGCGTAGCATCTCGACTGTTTCCGATAAATGCTGATCGACAAACATGACTTCTCCGCGATTGATTGCTGCACGCAACACTGGGTCGCTTTGGAACGGCATGCGGCGAGCCAGCGCTCCCGCTTCCGTCAATGTTTTATCAACATCGTTGCCAAGTGATGCGCCGGTTAGCAAAGTGATTTTTAATTTCTCTTTACGAGCCCGTTCTGCCAAAGCCAAGGGAACGACTTTTGCGTCTCCGGCTCGTGTAAAACCACTCATTCCAATCGTCATGCCATCTTGTATCCACTCGGCCGCTGACGTTGCACTTGTCACTTTTTCACGCAAAGCAGGCATACGAATTCTGTCTTTATAATTATCAGTCATGGAAATCTCCTTTTGTCGAAATAAATGATAGTGAGCTACAATTATTTTTCCTAAATATTAATTAGGACCCTAACAATATGAGTAAAAAAACTAACGCATCCTGTGGGCATTCCCGGATAATTCGCTAATATTTTTAACCATTGATTCACGCTGTATCTCTGTCAGGCAAGACATCAATGCCCCAACTTTTTTGTAGTAATCGGGCATGACTTCATCCAGCTTCTCTTGACCGGAAGGTGTCAGCCGCACTAAATATTTCCGCCGATCTTCTGTATCCATCAAGCGTCGTACTAAGCCATCTCGTTCAAGACCATCAATGAATCCCGTCATAGTTGCCTTGGTAACACCGGTTTTCTTTGCTAAATCAGTGGGGGTTGAAGTCAAGTTATCTTGTCGCATCAAAAGTACAAGCACCCACCATCGCCCCTGATATAAGTTGTGCTGTGCAAGCATGTTGTCGAGCGAGTCGGAGAGGTCAGAGCTGGCTCGCAATAAAGTAGCGAAATCAGATATGGCCTTGATATCCGCATCTGGATAACGATTGAGGAGTTTTTGAAGACTTTTGGAGTCGGGTAATTCTTTAAGTAGCAACATAGTATGGTTAATGATATTATGGTTCCGTACTAATATCAAGTAAAAAAACGTGATGACGAACAATAATTCAGTCAGGTGATCTCATCTCAACAATGTGTCCATTGCAACGCATAAAGGCATATTTTGTGATTTGGTTTAATCTCATAATTCGGAGACATAATCCGCAAGTGCTTTTATCTCATCATCTGTCAGTCTTTTGGCAATGTTTTGCATCATCCCATCCGGGTCGTTATGACGGTAACCACTTCGTAGATCAGCTAATTGTTTAGCAATGTAATCCTTGGTTTGACCTCCAATTACAGGGTAGACAGCATTCTCATCCAAACGACCTTTGCCATTTTCGCCGTGACAATCAATACAAGCAGTCACACCTTTGTCAGGTATACCCTCACGAAAAATAGTCCGACCAACTTGGTTGGCATTATAACTACTCATTCGTTTACAACTTCCAAAGAAGGCAGCAATGTCTTTAACATCTTGGGTTGATATTATGCCTTGCGAAACACCCGTCATGATTGAGCCAATACGATTTCGTGTCTTGAAATCCAGAATTTGCTTTTCGAGGTAATCAGGGCGCTGTCCAGCAAGATTGGGGCAAAGAATATTGATGCTATTTCCGTCGCGTCCGTGGCAAGCTTGGCACAATTTTGATTTCTCTTTCCCCGCGATAGGATCACCAGTCTCTTCTTGGGCTATGACAACCTTAATAAAAGCCACTAAAAATAGGCAGGCAGCAAATTTTATTCTATACATGTGTCACCCCATATGGCTTATCGTATTAACAAACTTGTTCAATTAGAATATTCTATCTCACTAGAACAAACATCGCACGCTCAATCCCTATAAAAAAAGTTGACAGAATTGCGTGGATACTCGGTGATGAAAAATGTAAATTTCGTCTATCGACAAACAAAAATCAGGTATGGGTTTATAATTGAAATAGGTCGATAATTAGAGAATTATCACTCAGAATTGTCGTATGTCAGTATCCTGGGCTGTCAGTTAATATAAATACAAGAACGACTGTGAGAGGAAAATACAATGAGCAACAATCCATACGCTTTGGGGTTGGAAAAAAATCCGGCAAATTTCGTCCCCTTGTCACCTCTAAGCTTTATCAAACGATCTGCATTTATCTATCCAAACAGTATTGCGGTTATTCAAGGCGACCGGAAATATACCTGGAAAGAAACCTATACACGCACCCGGCAACTGGCCTCCGCGTTAGTCCGCCGTGGGATCAAGAAGGGGGATACTGTTGCTTGCATGCTTCCCAACGTTGCACCCATTTATGAAGCCCATTTCGGTGTTCCCATGTCTGGTGCTGTTCTGAACACGCTGAACACGCGCCTTGATGCGGAAGCAATCGCGTTCCAGCTCCAGCATGCGGAAACCAAGATTTTGATCACTGATCCCGAGTTTTCGAAAATAGTGAAGGCTGCATTGGCCTTACTGCCAGGTACCAAACCACTGGTGATTGATGCCCTCGATCCGGACTACCATGAAGGAGAGCGACTGGGCTCATTGGATTATGAAGCATTTTTAAGCGAGGGTGATCCTTCGTATGAATGGCACTTGCCCGATGACGAATGGGATGCCATTGCACTTAATTACACATCCGGGACGACTGGAAATCCAAAAGGTGTGGTCTATCACCACCGGGGGGCTTATCTTAACGCCGCCTCCAACATCATTTCCTGGGGAATGCCCCCCCAATCGGTTTATCTATGGACTTTACCCATGTTTCATTGTAATGGGTGGTGTTTTCCATGGACTATGGCAGCGAACGCAGGTACCAGTGTTTGCCTTCGCAAAATTGACACCGCAGCAGTCTTTGACTTGATCAAGGAACATCATATAACTCATATGAGCGGCGCACCGATTGTCTATGGCATGCTGATTAATGCTCCTAAAGAACAACGCACGGGAATTAGTCATACGATTAATGGACTGATTGCGGGAGCGGCGCCTCCGGCTGCCATTATCGAAGGTTGCGACCAGATAGGGCTTAACATCACTCATGTTTATGGCCTCACTGAAACTTATGGTCCAGCGTCGGTATGTGCAAAACATCCCGAATGGGATACTTTGCCGTTGCATCAGCGCTCGATGCTGAATGGACGACAAGGTGTGAGCTACCACTTGCAGGAAGCCATTTCGGTATTAAATCCGAACACTATGAATCCGGTCCCTTGGGACGGTGAAACCATGGGAGAAATCATGTTCCGTGGAAATATCGTAATGAAAGGCTACCTGAAAAATCCGAAAGCGACCGAGGAAAGCTTTGCAGGAGGCTGGTTTCACACCGGTGATCTAGCGGTCGTCCATGCAGATGGTTACGTAAAAATCAAGGATCGTTCCAAAGACGTCATTATATCGGGTGGTGAAAATATTTCATCGCTGGAGGTTGAGGAAGTTTTGTATAGACACCCGGCTGTGATCATTGCTGCCGTGGTGGCAAAACCCGATGAAAAATGGGGCGAAGTTCCCTGTGCCTATATCGAACTCCGTGAAGGAGTCGAGGTGACCGAGGAGGATATCATCCAGCATTGCCGCGAGCACATGGCCAGATTTAAGGTACCCAAGCAAATTGTATTTGGTTCGATACCCAAAACCTCGACAGGAAAAATTCAGAAATATCTGTTACGCCAGCAGTCAAAATCTGCAATGGCGATAGAATAAGTTTCTGATAGAGATAAGTGAACGGCTGATTATTGGCTATGAGCCAAAAAAATCCTTCACTTTATCCATCCATGATTTTGCACGCGGACTGTGTCGAGCTGCATCCTTTTCGTTGATTGACTCAAATTCGCGCAATAATTCTTTTTGCCGGTCAGTCAGATTGGATGGGGTTTCAACCATGACATGACAGTGTAAATCGCCGTAAGTTGAACTGCGGACTCCCTTGATGCCCTTACCTCTCAGGCGGAATATCTTGCCGCTTTGAGTTTCAGCGGGAATTTTGATTCGGGCTGAGCCATCCAGTGTCGGTATTTCTATCTCTCCACCCAGCGCGGCAGTCGCAAAACTGACAGGCATTTCACAGTGCAAGTCATTATGGTCGCGTTGAAATACGGCATGGGCTGCAATGTGGATAACCACATACAGGTCACCCGTCGGGCCGCCATTGCTGCCAAGCTCACCTTCACCGGAGAGGCGAATGCGGTCATCGTTGTCAACGCCTGCCGGGATTTTTACCGAAAGGGTCTTGTGTTGCTTGATTCGGCCTGCACCGTGACAGGGAGCACAGGGCGATGAAATCACTTTGCCACTACCGTGGCACCGTGGACAAGTTTGCTGGATTGAGAAGAATCCCTGCTGCATACGCACCTGTCCATGTCCTGCACAAGTGGTGCACGTGGTAGGACTGGTACCTGGTTTTGCGCCACTGCCTTTGCATGTTTCGCATTCGGCCATGGTTGGCACACGGATCTGAGTCTCGGTACCCCGCGCAGCTTGCTCAAGGGTAATTTCGAGGTTGTAACGCAAGTCTGCACCGCGATGCACATTGCTGCGACCACCACCACGTCCCCCGCCAAAAATATCTCCAAAAATATCTGAGAAATCAAAACCTTGAGCGCCAGCCCCACCTGCGCCACCCATGCCGCCTGATTCAAATGCGGCGTGCCCATACTGGTCATAAGCTGAGCGTTTTTGACCATCACTCAAGGTTTCGTAGGCTTCTTTGGCTTCCTTGAAATGTTCTTCAGCTCTCGGGTTATCCGGATTCCGATCAGGGTGGTGCTTCATCGCCAACTTGCGATAAGCTTTTTTGATTTCATCGTCTGAAGCGTCGCGATTAACGCCCAGTACTTCGTAGTAGTCTTTTTTAGCCATGACCGTCAAATATGGAATGTAGAATCTAGTTTAAACGGCAAAAACATGTCCAGCCGTGGCTGGACATGCGCGAATGATGAAAGCATCAATATATACCTTCTACCTGTAGCAAGGCGGGCTTTGAAGCAGGTTATTCAATAAGATTGCGCCTTGCAAATTACCTTCACTCATTTCACCCTTACTTCTTGTCCTTAACTTCAGTAAATTCAGCATCCACTACATCACCCGCGTCTTTGGCTGGTTCTGTATGTGCAGCACCCGGCTCACCACCTGCCTGTGCCTTGGCTTGCTCGGCTGCATACATCTTTTCTCCCAGCTTTTGCGCAGCAGTTGCCAGTGCTTCTGCCTTGGCATCAATCGCAGTTTTGTCATCGCTCTTCACGACGTCTTCGGCTGCCTTCAAGGCAGATTCGATGGCTGTTTTCTCTTCAGCAGTCAGGTGTTCGCCATACTCTTTAAGCGATTTTTGCGTGGAGTGAATCAATGCATCTAACTGATTGCGGGAAGTTACCAATTCAATAGCTTTGTGATCTTCATCGGCATGGGCTTCGGCATCCTGCACCATACGTTGAATTTCCGCTTCGCTCAAACCGGAGCTAGCCTGAATCTTGATCTTGTTTTCCTTGCCAGTAGCCTTGTCCTTTGCCGATACGTGCAAAATACCATTGGCATCAATGTCAAAAGTGACCTCGATTTGTGGCATGCCGCGTGGTGCAGGAGGAATGTCGGACAGGTTGAATTGGCCCAAGCTCTTGTTGCCGGATACCACTTCACGTTCGCCTTGCAGTACGTGGATGGTCACCGCGTTCTGATTGTCATCTGCCGTGGAGAAAACTTGTGATGCCTTGGTCGGGATGGTGGTGTTTTTCTTGATCAACTTGGTCATCACGCCGCCCATGGTTTCGATACCCAGTGACAACGGAGTGACGTCAAGCAGCAGCACATCCTTAACTTCGCCTTGCAGCACACCACCCTGAATGGCTGCGCCAACAGCCACGGCTTCGTCCGGGTTAACGTCCTTGCGAGGCTCTTTTCCGAAGAATGCCTTAACTTTTTCCTGTACCAGCGGCATACGGGTTTGACCGCCTACTAGAATGACGTCGCCGATGTCGGAAGCTGAAACGCCCGCGTCTTTCATGGCAATTTTGCAGGGTTCAATGGTGCGTGCAACCAAGTCTTCAACCAGGCTTTCCAGCTTTGCGCGGGTGATTTTTACGGCCAAGTGTTTCGGGCCGGTTGCATCGGCTGTGATGTACGGCAGGTTAACTTCAGTTTGTTGCGCGGAGGACAGTTCGATCTTGGCTTTTTCTGCTGCATCTTTAAGACGTTGTAGCGCCAGCATGTCTTTCTTCAGATCGATGCCGCTTTCTTTCTTGAATTCTTCGACCAGATGTTCGATCACGCGCATGTCGAAGTCTTCACCGCCGAGGAACGTATCACCGTTGGTCGACATTACTTCGAACTGATGTTCGCCATCAATTTCCGCGATGTCGATGATAGAGATATCAAAAGTACCGCCGCCCAAGTCATAGACTGCAATCTTGCGATCGCCTTCTTGCTTGTCCAAGCCAAAAGCCAGAGCCGCTGCGGTGGGTTCGTTAATAATACGTTTAACTTCCAGTCCCGCGATACGACCGGCATCCTTGGTAGCTTGGCGCTGCGAGTCATTGAAGTAAGCGGGGACAGTAATCACGGCTTCGGTAACCGGTTCGCCAAGGTAATCCTCGGCGGTTTTCTTCATCTTTGCCAGGACTTGGGCGGAAATTTCAGGGGCAGAAATTTCTTTGTCGCGCACTTTGATCCATGCGTCTCCGTTCTTGGCCTTGACGATGGAGTAGGGGACCATACCGATATCTTTTTGCACCATGGGCTCTTCAAAGCGGCGACCAATCAGGCGCTTTACACCGTATAAGGTGTTTTTCGGATTAGTAACTGCCTGACGCTTGGCCGGCGCGCCAACCAGCACTTCGCCGTCTTCCATGTAGGCGATGATAGACGGGGTGGTGCGTGTTCCTTCGGCATTTTCGATGACCTTGGGTTTGCCATTTTCCATAATGGCAATACACGAGTTCGTGGTGCCCAAGTCAATACCGATAATTTTTCCCATGATTTTTCCTTTCAGTTGAATTCAGTTAAATATTTAAAAACCGTTGTCGTCAAGATGCGGGCTGTTGGTTGGAATTTCAAGTGCTTATTCTTTGGTTTTTGCCACCATCACCAGTGCCGGGCGCAACACGCGGTCATGCAACGTGTAGCCCTTCTGCATGACAGTCACCACCGTATTGGGTTCCTGTTCACTTTCCAGCATACCGATGGCC
>Ga0364887_10744_pt1 | contig 12971 bp, 2 predicted proteins | sample ExccelJu500001D4_4_FD_206924 | JGI IMG/M metagenome (GOLD analysis project Ga0364887, IMG submission 206924) | Enriched cells from Trout Bog Lake Hypolimnion, Wisconsin, USA - BchlTB.July23.5000.01.D4 | ecosystem: Environmental > Aquatic > Freshwater > Lake > Hypolimnion/Profundal zone | place...
GTGCACCTCTATCAGGTAATTATACAATTGGAGGAAATGCTCCAGATTATGCCACATTCAACGCTGCTGTTAGCGCTTTAGTTTCAGCTGGCGTAAGCGGGCCCGTTACCTTTAATGTTCGGCCTGGTACCTATAACGAACAGATTAGTATCACCGCAGTTACCGGAACGTCCGGTACAAATACAGTTACCTTTCAATCGCAAACCGGAAACAGGACTGATGTAGTGCTAACCTATGCTGCAACAGGCACGGGTAATAATTGGGTGGTAAATCTAAACGGAGTCTCGCATATTATTTTTAATGAAATGACATTGCAAAGCACAGGTGTAACCTTCTCTAATGTAGTTATAATGGATAACTCTGCCAGTTATAATAAGCTTACAAATTTAATAATCACAGCACCCGTGGCTACAACCAACAACACCAACCAGATTTTGGTAAACCTTACAGAGGACGGAAGTTGCACCGGTTATGACGCTGTGTACAGTTCAACTTTAAATAATGGCAGTTATGGTGTTTACAATAGTTTCGGTTATTCGTGCGGACAGAGTTACAATTATGGAATGGTAGTTGAGAATGATTCATTTAATAACCAGTATGCCGGAGCAATTTATGAGGTTCGCTGTTTAACCGGCGCCTCTATTGAGTTTAATAATATTACCACCAATTCAACTGATACCAGTTACAATGCAATTTTTATAAATATTCAGGAGGATACTATTTGCTGCAATAAAATTATTAATTGCCCTGGCACGGGTATAAACTTTGCAAACTGCAGCCCATTCATTTTTAATAATTTTGTTGAGATAGTTGGCACAGCGGTTAACTACGGAATAGAATTTGACTGGGATAATTATTGCGCCGACTTTGTATTTGTTTCGGCCAATACAGTTTTGGTGTTGAATACTAATAGCCAATCCTCGGCCTTTTATTTGCCCTATCCGGGATATAGCTGGAATTTTCCGTTTAATAATCTTAGTGATAATGTATTTATAAACAGGGGAGGGGGGTACGCGGTTAATTTGACAAATAATGGTTCGGTTAGCGGTACTCCTTATGGTCAAACCATTGTTGTTGATTATAATGATTATTATACTACAGGGGCGTACATCGGTGTTTGGGGTTCAACTAACTGTACTACGCTGGCTAATTGGCAATCTACCATAAGTGGATGTAACTGCGGAGCTGATGCGCATAGCAAAAATATTAACCCGGACTTTGTTTCAAATACTGATTTACATTTAACTGCTGATGATTTAAGATACGGAACATCTGCTAATCAAGCCTCAACGACGGATATAGATGGACAACTGAGAAATTCCGGTACCCGTGATATGGGTGCCGATGAGTACAGCATTAGCCCTGCCACACCTCAATTTACTGCCAGCAGCACTAATGTTTGTGTCGGAAGCCAGATTACTTTTACAGATCAGTCCACTGGTTCTCCGCTTAGCTGGAAATGGAGTTTTACCGGGGGAACACCCGATACTTCATCTGCCCAAAATCCTTCTGTTACTTATAATCAACAGGGTACTTATAATGTAAAACTAGTAATTGCTAATTCTATTGGATCTGACAGCCTTACTAAAACCGCTTATATAACGGTTATGCCTTTACCGGTTGCGGGAACAGTAAGCACCGGATCCGATACTATTTGTGCAGGAGGAACTGCACAACTTAATGTAACAGGCGACACGGGAAATATTCAATGGCAATCTTCGGCAAATGGGAATTCGTTTACGGATATCCTGGGTGCTCAATCTTCTACCTATAATTCATCTGCCCTAACACAGACAAGCTATTACCGGGTTAAAGCAAGTGGCACTTGCGGAATAGATTCATCTAATGTAAAAGAGATTTTTGTTTTGGCCAAACCTGTTGCGGGCACTTTAAGTGCTACACCTGCTGATACCATCTGCTCAGGAGGCAGTGTGGAATTGTCTGTAACCGGAGATACCGGAAATATACAATGGCAATTTTCGTTGGACGGGGGGGACTTTATAGCAATTTATAATGCTGACAGCATTGTTTATTTTACACTTTCGCAAACCAATTTTTTCAGATTAATAGCCTTTAATGATTTTTGTTCTGATACTTCTCAGGTCATTGCGGTAATTGTAAATCCATTGCCACAGGTACCTGTTTTATCGGTAAACGATTCTATAATCTGTGCTGCAGATTCTGCACAAATTCAGGTTTTAGGTAACTACTCATCTTATGTTTGGAATGATGGAGATACCACTAATACAAATTCTGTTTCATCGGCCCAAGCATACTGGGTAACTATTACTGATGCCAATGGTTGTTCGGCAGTTTCGGGTCATCAGAATATTTCTGTTTATCCGGCTTCATCTGTTTCTATTGCTGAGCATGGCGATACCTTAACTTCAATTAATTCTATTTCTTACCAATGGCTTTCGAGTGATACGGTTATACCAGGCGCTACTGACTCTGTTTATGTTGTGCATGAAACAGGTGATTACGCGGTACAGGTAATTGACACCAACGGTTGTAATGCCACCTCCATGTATACACATGTTGTTATTTCGGGAATTTCGTCACTTTCCAGAGAAGGGCAGCTAATTGCCTATCCTAATCCCGCAACAGATATTTTGACTATTCAGGTAAATAATTTTTCGCCTGAAATGATTTTCATTTACGATGTTACCGGAAAATTAGCGATAGAAGAAAAATTTATGCAGCATATCAATATAGGTAACCTGCAACCCGGCCTTTATTTTATTGAAGTAAAGGGCGAGGGCGTAGTGGGCAGAAGAAATTTTCTAAAGCTTTAGAACGTTATTGGCCAAAATATTTTGGAATCTCTGTTTGCAAGTATTCAAAATCGGCAAACCGGGTAATTATTTTACCATGTTGGTCAATCAATAACATTGTTGGAGTATTAGTTGTATAGTATTTCCACGATGAATTTTTGCCATGGTCATAGTCAAATACATTGGTCCACTCTGAGGTTCCTTTGGTTTTAATAAAATCAACCCATTCCTCAGTAGTAGCTTCAAATCCTGCTGTATAAATTTTTAATCCTTTGCTTTTAAATTGATTCCATATAGGTACAATTTTGGGTAATGTTTCCTGGCAATGGCTGCAAGTGGGGCTATAAAAAATCAATAAGGTTAATTTTGCAGAAGCAACGGTTTCACTAAGTTTTCGCGTTACGCCATTAGGGTCGTTCATGGTTAACTCAATATACGGCGAGCCTGCAATACAGCCTGAAATATTTTTAAGTTGCGCCTTAACTACCTGGTTATACATTTTATCAGGATTTAGCTTTGCCCAATTAATATATCCCCGCAAAGGCGACTCTTTGTGCTGGTAATATGTAGCGCCGTATAAAAGCTGTTCGAAAAGCTTACCGGTTTCCTGATTTCTGCAAGCTATATTTAATGCCTTATTGAATCCGATAAATGTTGTATCATTTTTATCGAGAAGAAGAAAATACTCGGGTAAGGCCCATGATGTGATTGCGTTAGTGTTATAAAGTAACCGGTTCGAAAAAATATTTTTTTCCAAAAATGTATTTCTAAGTTCGTTAATGGATGAGAAACTTTGCTCCGGTAATTTTTGAAAAGGACAAAGAACTTGTGCCGTAAAAGAGTTAGGATAGTTTTGAGCAATAGCCGCAACTTTAACCTGGTATTCTAAAAAAGTGCTTTTCAGCTTTTCGAAAGTTGCTTTATTTTCAACATTCGATTTTGATATTTCTTTGAGTGAATCATATAGCGCCAGACTTAATTCGGAAAGCTGTGAGAATGCATTATTTTCATACGAATTTTGAACTGTTATTTTTATACCGTTTGTACAGCTTATTTCGATGTTATATATTTTTTCGCTTGGGGTTGCTATAAACTCGCATTTGGTTTGATTATCTCTAAGCACAAATTGCTGCGGGCCACTAATGGCCGCGCGATAACTAAACTCGCCATTTTTATTTACAGGCACCTCGTCTCCGCCAATCATTACATCCCAAACGCTATAGCGCCAAATTTTTACTTTTTCGGGTATGTAACATGGAGCGATAACTTTGCCGGTAATGGTTATTGAATCATCTGGTATACTGGGCGGTATCGGAAAAGACAAAAAGTGAGCAGCGTTGCAAGCCGCAAAAACACAAGTTGTAATAATAAAAGAAAGGGAAAATTTCAAAATAACTCTTTTCATTTTTTTCGGTTTTACAAGTGCAATTTTATTAAAATAATCCACCCTAAGAAATCTGAGTTGCTTTTCGCTATGCTTACAATGCCTGCTTTTGCATATTTTACAATAGTCATATGCCGGGTATAGCCATACCAAGCATTATTGCTACTATTATTAACACTTTTATAAAAAATCAATTGCCCTGTCGGCTGGATTTAGGCTATACTCAGACAAAAGCCGCGCGCTTACGGAAAGAGTAGCTTTTTAGGATTAAGATGATGGAGACGCGTAAATTGTTGCCCGGGTTAATATATCGGAATGCAGATATTGATATGTTCTTAAAATTAATTCATGAAAAGATGAAGTTCAAGCTTGCTGATTGAGGGTCTCATTTTGACAGCGATAAAAGTTTGAACATATATTAATTTAAATTGCTACCCATTGATTATTAGTTATTTTAAGTTTGCTGAATAGATGCAATGTGTGTGGGCTTTTGAGTATAAACGCGATTTTCTTCAAAGAGTTGGTTTAACAACTTTGAAAATATTTTTTAATATTTTCTTGACATTTCGTTGAAATGAGTTTACATTTATGTTATAACATACTTCATCTGGGGTATGGACACATTTTGTTTTCGATAAATTGTTTAGGAGTTTTATTTAAATATGTGATGTTGACGCACAGATAATTTGTATCTGCGCAACCGGTGGCTTGATACCGGTGTATATCTCTGGTTTTCCTGTTATGTAGAAGTTGAGGATTTGTTGACTTTGAATTTTCTGGACCTAATAAATAAAATTTTTCACACCCCAAAATTAAGCATCATGAAATATGTTTATTCTAGACTAAATGTAAAATTAGTTATAGCAATTTTATGCCTTCTTGTCGGCATGATGGTTACACCTAAGTTGCATGCGCAAGGCGGTTGTACCGATCCAACAGCTTGTAATTATGACCCGAGTGCAGCTTATGATGATGGCTCTTGTTCAGGTCTGTTAGGTTGCACCACTTCCACCAGTTGTAACTACAACTCATCGGCAACTTGCGATGACGGCTCGTGTCAGCCCTGGACATGTTCAGATCCTAGTGCCTGCAACTATGGTGATTGTGCGAACAGCTGTTCTTACCCGGGGTGTACTAGTAATTCTACTGCTTGTAACTATTGTCCCAGTTGTGGTTGCGATAATGGCACATGTAGCGGTACCGCTGGTTGCACAAATTCATCTGCTTGTAACTACAATTCTAGTGCTTCATGTGACGATGGTTCATGTATAAGTGGTACTCGCGGTTGCACAAATTCTTCTTATTGTAATTACAATTCAAGTGCCACTTGCGATGACGGTTCGTGTTCAGGCAGTGCAGGGTGTACCAGCAATACAAGTGCTTGTAACTATTGTTCTAGCTGCAGTTGCGATAATGGTTCTTGTTCAGGTTCCGCTGGTTGTAACGATGGAAGTGCTTGTAACTATAATTCAGGCGCAAATTGCAATGACGGCTCTTGTACTTATCCGGGTTGTACTGATCCAAGTGCTAACAATTACAATTCAAGTGCCGGATGTAGTAACGGCTCTTGTACCTATACCATATATGGTTGTACCAATTCTGGCGCTTGTAACTATGTTCCAAGCGCTAATAGTGATGATGGTTCGTGTCAATATATTAATTGTACTGATTACAGTGCTTGTAATTATAATATATGCGGTGGTGGCACCTGTGTTTATCCGGGTTGCACTGATGCGACCGCTTGTAACTATAACTCAAGTGCAGGTTGTGATAACAGCACATGCACCTATTCTGGTTGCCAGGACCCAAGCGCTACTAATTATTGCTCAACATGTGGCTGTGGTGATTATTCGGGATGTACATACAGTATAGGTGGTTGTACTGATGGAAGCGCCTGTAATTATAATTCTAGCGCTACTTATAGCGATGGCTCTTGTACATATCCCGGTTGTACGGATCCAAGCGCTAACAATTATAATTCCAGTGCCGGTTGCAGTAATGGTTCATGTACCTATAGCATAGGCGGCTGTACTAACCCTAGCTACTGCAATTACAATTCGAGCGCCACCTATGATGATGGTTCTTGTTCAGGTACTATTGGCTGTACAGATGGTAGTGCTAATAACTATTGCTCATACTGCTGCAGCGGTGGCTCATGTACCTATAATGTATACGGTTGCACTAACTCAAGCGCTTGTAATTATGACCCAAGTGCTAACTATGATAATGGCTCTTGTCAATACTATCAATGCCAGGATCCAAGTGCTTGTAACAACTCTTATAGCGCAGGCTGTGCTGACAACACATTATGTACTTACCCAGGCTGTACCGACGCCAGCGCTTGTAACTATAATCCAAGTGCGGCTTGCAGCAACGGCTCATGCCAGTATGCTGTATGTCAGGATCCAAATGCTTGTAATTATAATAATTGCGGTGCAGTATATACTCAGTGTACTTATCCGGGTTGTCAGGATCCAAGCGCCAATAACTATAACTCAAATGCCGGATGTTCCGGTACTTGTACTTATACTGTTTATGGTTGTACTAACCCAAGTGCATGTAATTATAACTCCAGCGCTACTAATGATAATGGTTCTTGTACATACCCTCAATGTACCGATGGCAGTGCTTGTAATTATAACGATTGCAATAATTCTTGCTATTACCCCGGCTGCACCGACCCGAGCGCTACTAACTATTGCAGCAACTGTTGCAGTGGTGGTTCTTGCTCGTATAATATAGGTGGATGCACAGATGGAAGTGCTTGTAATTATAATTCAAGCGCTACTTATAGCGATGGTTCATGTACTTACCCTGGTTGTACTGATCCAAGTGCTAATAACTATTGTTCAAGCTGTGGTTGCAATCCATACAATGCTTGTACATATAATAATCTATCGGTATATATTAATGAAGGTGATGATTATTGCTATCAGAATAGTGGCAGCGTTTCAGGCTATGCTTCAGGCGGTTCTGGATACTATAATTTCACTTGCTCTTGTGGACAGTCTACTACCGGCTACTCGTATGACTTCACCGGTCTTTCAGGTAATAATTACTATACCGTTTATGCCAGTGACTATTACAATGGCAGCAATACAGGTTCCAATTATATAAATGTAAACGAAAACTCCAATTGTGTTTCAGTTTCTATCAGTGAAAGTGATGATAATTGTAATTCAAATAGTGGTAGCGTTTCTGGTAGTGCTTCTGGCGGTTCCGGATATTATAATTTCAGTTGTTCATGCGGACAGTCCACTACGGGTAATTCGTATGATTTTACCGGGCTGTCGGGCAACAATAGTTATTCGGTAACGGCTACCGATTATTACAATAGTGGAAATTCAGGCTCTAATTCCGTATATGTAAATGAAAACACATCCAGCTGTTTATCGCTTTCTTTATATGAAACGGATGATAACTGCTCAATGAACCAAGGAAGTGTATACGGTAATGTTTCCGGTGGTTCGGGTTATTATAATGTATACTTATCCAATGGCCAGTCAACATCTACGTACTATTGGGAAAGCGGTTCTTTCTCTTTTGGTGGGCTTAGTTCGGGTTCTTACTCCGTTACGGTTACAGACCAATACAATGGCAATTCTTCCACTTCAAATTCTACTTATGTAAATAATGGCTCTAATTGTCTTTCTCTTTCCGTTAACGAAACAGATGATAATTGCTCCGAGAACCAGGGAAGTGTATATGGTAATGTGTCGGGTGGTTCGGGTTATTATTATGTGTATTGTTCTTGTGGCCAGTCCACTTCAACATACTATTGGAACAGTGGCTCATATTCATTTGGTAGCCTTAGTTCAGGTTCGTATACCATTACTGTTTCAGATCAATATAACAGCAATGTATCCACTTCAAATTCTACATATGTAAATAATACCTCGAATTGTATTTCGCTTTCTGTTAACGAATCTGACGACAATTGCTCAGAGAACCAGGGAAGTGTTTCTGGAAATGTATCAGGAGGTTCGGGTTATTATAATGTGTATTGTTCTTGTGGCCAATCAACTTCAACCTACTATTGGAACAGCGGCTCGTACTCTTTCACAGGCCTCAGTTCAGGTTATTATACCATTACAGCCCAGGACATGTATAATGGTAGCTATTCCAGTACAAATTCCACTACAGTAAATAATAACACTTCAAATTGTCTTTCTCTCTCCCTATATGAGTCAGATGATAATTGCTCACACAGCCAGGGAAGTGTCTATGGCTATGCCTCTGGTGGCTCGGGTTATTATAATGTGTATTGTTCATGCGGCCAATCAACTTCAACCTACTCCTGGTATAGCGGCTATTTTTCATTCGGAAGCCTAAGTTCAGGTTCTTATACTGTTACAGTAACAGACCAATATAATGGCAGTTCTTCCACTTCAAATTCTACTTATGTAAATAATAGCGGCAGCTGCGGTAGCCAGATTAGTTTCTATACCGATGGCAGTTCAAACGCTTCATGCCCATACCAGGATAATGGCAGTCTTACCTTATATGCATCCAATGGTGATGGAACTAATAATTTTAGTGCTTCAGCCTATGTTTACAGCAATGAGTACGGATGGGAAACAGTTTACAGCAATTCAAGCAGCGGAAACTATATTTACTTCAACGGCAACTTCCCTTCAGGCGAAGTTGAATATATCCAGGTTTGGGATGCCAGCAATCAAAATGATGGCTATGAGGCAACCAATTATTATTGGACTAATGAAGTAGGTACAAATAACGGTTCTTGTGGCAGCCAGATTGGTTTCTATACCGATGGCAGTTCAAACGCTTCATGCCCTTACCAGGATAATGGTAGCCTTACCTTATATGCATACAATGGTGATGGAAGTAATAATTTTAGTGCTTCAGCCTATGTTTACAGCAATGAGTACGGATGGGAAACAGTTTACAGCAATTCAAGCAGCGGAAACTATATTTACTTCAACGGCAACTTCCCTTCAGGCGAAGTTGAATATATCCAGGTTTGGGATGCCAGCAATCAAAATGATGGCTATGAGGCAACCAATTATTATTGGACTAATGAAGTGGGTACGAATAGCGGTTCTTGCACTAGCCCGATATCTGCGTCAATTACCACTAATAACGCCAGTAATACCTGTTCATATGATGGCAGCTTTACAGTAAATAGTGTTTCAGGAGGCCAAGGAGGCCAATACGAGATTGATATTGACGGTGGTAGTTTCGGTGTTTTTTACTCTTACCAGCTCCCACTGAGCTTTGGCGACTTTTCATATGGTTCAAGCCACACGGTTGCAATCAACGACGCCGGTGATACTTATAATTCATATGGCGATGAGTATAATGATGGCAGCCAGTACATTTCGTATAATTACGGCGGTTGTGTTTCGCAGATATATGCTTCTGTTACTACTAATAATGCCGGCAATGTCTGTTCAAATAATGGCAGCTTTACAGTTAATAGTGTTTCGGGAGGCGAGGGAAGCGAATATGAAATTGATATTGACGGTTCTAATTACGGTTATTTTTACTCCTACCAGCTTCCTATGACATTTGGCAACTTTTCGTATGGTGGGTACCATACAGTAGTAATCAATGATGCCGGTGATACTTATAATTCATATGGTGATGAGTATAATAATGGCAGCCAATATATATCTTACAATTACGGCGGTTGCATCAGTTCAATATCTGCTTCTATTACTACTAATAACGCCGGTAATATCTGTTCAAATGATGGCAGCTTTACAGTAAATAGTGTTTCAGGAGGCGAGGGAGGCGAATATGAAATTGATATTGACGGTGGTAGTTTCGGTTATTTTTACTCTTACCAGCTTCCACTGAGCTTTGGCGACTTTTCATATGGTTCAAGCCACACGGTTGTAATCAATGACGCCGGTGACACTTATAATTCATATGGGGATGAGTATAATGATGGCAGCCAGTATATTTCGTATAATTACGGCGGCTGTGTTTCGCAGATATATGCTTCTGTTACTACTAATAATGCCAGCAGTACCTGTTCAAACGATGGCAGCTTTACTGTAAATGGTGTTTCAGGAGGCGAGGGAAGCGAATATGAAATTGATATTGATGGTTCTAATTACGGTTATTTTTACTCCTACCAGCTTCCTATGACCTTTGGCAACTTTTCGTATGGTGGGTACCATACAGTGGTAATCAATGATGCCGGTGATACTTATAATTCATATGGTGATGAGTATAATAATGGTAGCCAATATATTTCATATAATAATGGCAGTTGTTACCAGTTACAAGTAAGCGCATATGACGCGGCTGATAACACCGGTTGTAACGGTAGCTATAATGGACAAATATCAGGCTATGTATCGGGTGGAAATACGTATTACTGGAACTATTATGATGTTAGCTGCAATGGCTGTGGCCAAAGCGACCAGCAAGGCTATGGCTATGGTGGTAATTTCTATTTTACCTTCTCCGGTGTTCAACCTGGTAATTGGACCATTACTGCCACTGATAACGAAAGCGATCCCTCAGCTTCCTCGTATCCTTATTCAGCTTCGGTTACCATCAATAACAACGCCAGCAATTGTAATCCTTTAAGTATTTACTCCACTTCCTATACTAACGCTTCCAGTCCTTGTAATAACAATGGTACCCTTAGCGCATATGTATCCGGCGGTGATAACGGAGGTTATAGTTGGTCTATTTATGATATTAATAATAATTACATAGGTAGTAGTTCAAGTTACGGTAGTAATTCAGGCGTTACGTTCAGTGGACTTGCCGGAAATACCTATTATAACCTCTCGGTAAGCGATGGTTCGAATGATAATGGCAGTGACAATAGCATTTATGTAAGCGTTACCGATTACAATTGCCCTAACCCAATAACGGCCACTGTAAATGAAACCGATGCTGATTGCGGCGGAAATGATGGAACAATAACTATATCGGGCATTTCGGGTGGAGACAACTACGATGGAGGCTATTACTATCTATATATCAATCAACCTTATGCCAATGGAAGCCCAACAACATGGTTTTATGGGCCAAGCGGCTGGTCAGGATCGGGTTACGCACCCGGAAACTATCCGGTTATAATTACCGATGGCGATGATTTGTATGGCTATAATGGAAACGAGTTTTCTACCTCAACAACCATCAACAACCTGTGTGTTTTAACGGTGGGCTTAACTGAAACCGATGATAATTGTAACACGAATACCGGAAGTATAACAGCTAATATTTCAGGCGGCTCCGGTAATTATAATATTAACTGTTCTTGCGGCCAGTCAATAAGTGGTTTTTATAGCAGCTATACCTTCAGCAACCTTGCAGGTGGTACCAATTATACCATCACAGCGCAGGATAACGGAGGCACATCGCCAACCGGCACGAACAATATTAATGTAAATGAAACTTATAACCTTTGCGGCGAAAGCCCAATATCGTTTGTTGTAAATAGTATTTCACCGGCAAGCGACCTTTGCCCGGGCACACAAAATGGTGGTATTTCGATAACTGCAAGTGGTGGTGATAACACAAATAATTACATTGCTGTGGTGTGGTTAAATGGTTCACCTACTTATTCTGCGCCTTCGAATGGCAGCAACACCATTACTTTCAGCAACGATCTTCAAAGCGGTGGTTATACCATTTCGGTTTATGATGTTAGCAATGGCTACCCATATGCTGATGGCTTACAGGATATTGATAATACAGTTTATAATGTAGGCGCAACAATTAATGGTTGCCAGATTGGTGCCGAGTTGTATACCTACGGTTCTCCATCATCTCCATGTAGCAACGATGGTAGTATGAACATACTTGTTTACTATGGCGATGGCAGCGGCAATTATGAAGTAGATGCTTATCTGAATGGTTCTTCTTCACCGGTTCAAACGGTTGATGCTTCTGGTGCCTCGTCGGGTACTTTCGTAACACTAAGCAATCTTGCTCCGGGAAATTATGTTATTGATGTATTTAATCAAGCCAGCCCTAATGGCGCCGACGGCATGATGGGCACATTCAGTTATAATTTACAGCCATCTGTTGGTGTTTGCCCAATAACAGCCAATGTTGTTCCAACAGCGCCAACTACCTGTGGTGGCAGCGATGGCAGTATATCTGTTACCGTAACCGGTGGTGGGGCTACAGCTAACAATAATTATGAAGTGGATTTATACGACAATACCAATACTCAACTATTGGGAACACAGTTCACTACTTCTAATCCGAATGGAACCGTTACCTTCTCGAATTTATCGGCAAACAATTACAATATTTTAGTAACCGACAACTTTAACGGTTTTGATGACCCTTATGACGGAGCGGCATTTTCTGCCCTTACTACTGTAAACCCAGGCAGTGGCTCACTAGTTGCCACGATTAGCCCAGCTACAGCAGTCTGTGCTAACTCAACCGGTAATGTTTACTCCACCGCAAGCGGCGAGAATAGCTATGCATGGACAGTCACCGGTGGCTCTATTACAGCAGGTGGCACAGCTACCGACAATACAGCTACCATTACCTGGGGCGGTTCGGGTACCGGCAGTGTACAGGTAACTTACACAGACCCGATTTCTGGATGTAATAGTAATGTTGACCAGAATATCACTATTAATGCTAATCCAACATTATCACCAAGCAGCAACAGCCCTGTAGCAGCAGGTGGCACTATTGATTTAACGGCAGCTGCAACAGGAGGCAGCGGTTCATATACTTATAGCTGGACTGATTTGCCATCATACACTAGCGGTAACGTAAATACTGACCCAACGCAAATAGCAAATGCTACCTCGGCAATGAGTGGCACTTATGATGTGACGGTAACTGATAACAGCACCGGCTGC
>Ga0364887_10745_pt1 | contig 12934 bp, 7 predicted proteins | sample ExccelJu500001D4_4_FD_206924 | JGI IMG/M metagenome (GOLD analysis project Ga0364887, IMG submission 206924) | Enriched cells from Trout Bog Lake Hypolimnion, Wisconsin, USA - BchlTB.July23.5000.01.D4 | ecosystem: Environmental > Aquatic > Freshwater > Lake > Hypolimnion/Profundal zone | place...
CCAGGTGAGCGCCGAAATAAAGGGGGTGTTCTGGTCGAACAGCTACCGGCAGATAGAATTGTTTGAAGGCGCCACCCAGCAGGCTTTTACCAGCGGACTGGAGATAACCTGTAATGTGGCAGTGAAGTTTCATAAACGATACGGGCTGACGCTTGAAGTAGTGGAGATAGACTTTGCATATGCTGTAGGCAAGCTGGAACTGGAACGCAAACTGATCATAGACCGGCTGCTGCAGGAACAGGTCATGGTACAGGATGGTACAAGCGGCCTCTATTACAGTAGGAACAACAGGATTGGACTGCCACTGGTGATACAGCGGATAGCCCTGATTACAGGTCCTGATTCGGACGGGCAGCGGGATTTTAAGAAAGTGATCGGGAACAATAAATATGGATATGCTTTCAGGATTACCGAATTCCTGACGCGGATACAGGGCGATGAAGCCAGCGGCCTTGTGGCTGAAAAACTGAGGCTGATAGAAGCTGAACAGAATAAGTATGATGTGGTGGTGATAGTGAGAGGCGGCGGATCGGATACGGATTTTAAGTCGTTTAATAACTATGAACTGGCACGACAGGTAGCGCTGTTTCCGGTGCCGGTATTAACAGGCATAGGTCATGACCGGAACACCAGTATTACTGACCTTGTGGCCCGGCAGAACAGAACACCTACAGAAACAGCTACCTTTATTATAGACTACAATATGGATGTGGATAATGAGCTGGAATCGCTGAAAGAACGGTTTTTCAGCGCGGTGGATAACCGACTGCTACGAACCAGCAATGACCTGGAAAATTACCGGCAGCGGATCAGAAACCTGAGCCCCGAAACAATACTAAAAAAGGGTTTTGCCCTGATAATGATGGACAATAAGATAGTTTGCGACCCGGCACATATACCTGAGAATGCCTACACTCAAACCCTGCTTAAAAACGAAATTATTCACAGCAAAGTAATAGAAAAGACCTCCAATGGAACAGCAAATGACATTTGATAAAGCCTTTGCAGAATTGCAAAAACTGGTGCGGCAGATAGAAACTGAAGACATACAGGTAGACACCCTTGCTGCCAAGGTGCATGACGCCAATGAACTGGTGAAATATTGTGAAACGAGGCTGAGAGTGATAGAGGAGGATGTGGTTAAAGAGCGGGAGTAATAACCCTATAATTAGGTGTGCCCTACCTGCAAATTGTGGCGGACCTATTTATATGGCAACACAGTTTTCCGGGGCATTGAACGGCATTTTTTTATAAATAACCAATAAGTCATATGACCATAATTGCTGTATCCATTATTACAGCTATTAAGTAAGCTCTGCAAAATGATCTCAGGTTGTACCTGAAAGTAGTATATACACTTTGTTATGTACTATCTTTGAAATGAACTTAGTGACGATGATTAAATAATCTACCTGACTTAACCGATAAGTTGATGGAAATTTATATTGAAACTGAACGGCTTTATATCAGGCCGCTTTCGTTAACGGACTTAGATGGTATGTATGCAATGGATTGCGACCCAATTGTTCATAAATTCCTGGGCAATAAGCCCTATACATCTATAGAACAGAGCAGGGAAACAATAGAATATGTGATGAGCCAGTACCGGGATTATGGAATTGGCCGCTGGGCTGTACTGGAAAAAGGGACCGATGATTTTGTGGGCTGGACGGGACATTAATATATTGTAGGGCCTTTGAACAAGCATACCAATTATTATGATTATGGCTACCGGTTGACCCGCAAACACTGGGGGAAAGGTTATGCTACAGAATCGGGTAAGGCATCGCTGCACTATGGTATTGAACAACTTGGATTCAAAGATATTTATGCCATGACGGATATCAACAACGGGGCATCAAGGCATATTCTGGAAAAACTCGGATTCCGGTATATTGAGGATTTCGCGTATGATGCGCGGCCTGACTGGCGGGAAACCGGACAGATGACCACATGGTATCAATATATGTCAGAGGAAAATCCATGAGTATAAAATCAGGGAAAGGGTACTTATAAAAAGCCAAGGGAATTTTTTATTCGTGCCGGTAAATCAAAAAAGAGCATGGGCAAGCCCAGCCTCTATGATATACAATTAATATATTATCATTAATTTTACTGTTTTCATATCGGGTATTTTTATTAAATTTGAACTTTATATTTGATCAGGTCATTGCAACAACGCCTGTTTGCAAAACAGGTAGGGTGTGCAAGCCAATGTGATTACCGGAAATCTATGAAGCAATTTGTTACGCCTGTTTTAGCGGTATTTTTTTTTCTTTCTGTATTAATGAGTGGTGGCCTATATGGCCAGCAGCAGACGGTACATGCCATAAACGGGATGAATGCCACGCCACGGAATTATACATCTTTCGTAATACCCGCTCAGCATATAACTGCTGAGGCTAAACAAAATAATCCAGGATATGAGCAGTACGCTGAACTTGGTATGCTGTTTGCAGAAACCCCTTGCGATAATTGCTATGAACTGATAGGCAAGCGCACCGAAATATCCAAAACGTTTATTAAAGAAGGAACAAACGGCAGGGACATAATGCAGCAGACGGGCTCTAAAGCTATGCATTATAAAGACGCTGATGGCAACTGGAAGACCATTAAAACGCGGCTGGAGCCGGGAAATAAAACAGGCACTTTTACTGCTGCCGAACAGGAAACACCGGTATTAATAAGCCCACAGGAAAAGTTGGCATCCTTGGGTAATGGCGATCTGTTGCTGCAATTTAATAACAACCTGGAACTGGTTTATGAAAAGCCTGATGGCACGCAGCAATTAATTGGCGCTGCCGATTACAGCCATTATACCGCAGGCGATGATGGCTTATACATCACCAATGCCTGGCCCGGTATTGATATTGAAATGTATGTGGCGAGGGGGGCAGTAAAAACCAACTATATCATTAACAATGCGCTGCCAGCATATGCTGATGGCAAGTTGCTGGTACGCGACCATATCAACTGGAACAAAGGCTGGTCTGTATACGTACCTGGAGATAATAGGCACAAGTATACAGGTAAACTGGAAATAAGGGATGAGAATGGCAAAACCGAATACAATATCTCTGCAGCCACAGCATATGAGCAAAAGGAATCAAGGAGCACTTTACAGTATCTGGAATATGCCATCAATGGAAATGTGCTGGATATAGAACTGCCAGGGAACTTCCTGAACAGGCCAGCAGCATCATATCCGGTAATTATTGATCCGCTGATGTCTTTTGCTACAAGTTCGACAGTAGCAGGTGGTTCCGACTATAGTCCTACTTGGCTGGGCTCTTGCCCTTATTTCAATTCTGCTATTGTTCCGGCAGGCGTAACAGTAACTGATGTTCAGTTTACCTTCAGCTATACTACAAGTGGTGGAGCACACATTGATAACGGCGCTTTTGACTTTTACCTTGGCGCCTGCCGAAGCCCAACACCCTCCACTCAATTCTGGACGTGCACAGATACCGGGACAGGTACCTGCAACATGATTAATACCACTATTTTCCCTGAAATACATACCTGCTTGCCTACTGCATCTTGCACTTCTTATGCGCTCAATTTAACGATGTATTTTGCACAGAACTATGCGCCTACTCCAGGTTATCCTTCGTGCAATAATCTCTATATCTCAGCACTAGGTGATTTAACCATTACTGTATTCGGACATACTGCCGAGGCTGGCACTATTGCCACAAGCCCCTCAAGCATATGCCCGGGCCAAACTGCCACAATGACCGCAACATCACTATACGGGGTAGGCCCCTTTTCCTATTCCTGGTCGCCGGGAGGTGGATCGGGAGCCACAGTTTCGGTAAATCCCACCAGCAGTACCACTTATACACTCTCAGCTACTGATGCCTGCGGCAATGCATATACTACAACCAATACTGTTATAGTAAACTCAGCAGGCAGTGTGAGCGGGCTATCGGTTTACTGCATTGGCGGGTCATCGACACTTACCGACCCTGTGGGGCCAGGGACCTGGAGCAGCAGCGCGGTAACAAAAGCAACGGTGGGAAGCAGCACCGGACTGGTAACGGGTATAGCATCCGGCACTGCTACTATTACTTATACCTCACCGGCGGGATGTACTGCCACATATCCGATACTGGTAAAACCAGATGTAGCGCCGATAGCCGGTGCAGTAAGTATGTGCCAGGGAAGCACCACCACCCTAGATGACACCACGGCCGGCGGAACCTGGAGCAGCAGCAATCCCGGAGTTGCAGGTATCTCCGGCAGCGGAAGTTTAGGTGTTGCAACAGGAGTTTCAACCGGCACGGCATTTATCACTTATACTGTAAACGGTGCAGGTTGTTATTCTGTTAAGAACCTGACGGTAAATGCACTTGCACCGGTATTGGGAATATCCTCCATTTGCGTGGGAGGCAGTACTACATTTACAGATGCAGCGCCGGGAGGCACATGGACTGTATCTAACCCATCTATAGCATCAATAGGTTCTTCATCCGGCATAGTAAATGGCTTTGCTGCCGGAACAGACACCATAAACTATGCATTGCCCAGTGGCTGCACTACGAGCAGGTCGCTATCGGTGTATACGCTTGCGGCTATAACCGGTACAGCAGTAATATGCCAGGGAGCAACTTCTTTATTAAGCCATCCTGTATCGGGAGGCACGTGGTCGAGCAGCAATACCTCTGTAGCAACAATCAACGCCACATCGGGAATGCTGAGTGGTGTTGCAGGCGGCACCACTTTAATATCTTATGCGCTGCCCGGAGGATGTTATGCAACTGTTGTTGCCACTATCAATGCAAATCCGGCCATTTCAGGCAGTTCTTCTCTGTGTGTGGGTGGCACTACAACGTATACCGGCAGCCCTTTGGCAGGTACATGGGCAAGCAGTAACTCAATGATAGCTACGGCCGGCACCTATACGGGTGTAATTACAGGAGCGGCAATCGGTGTATGTAATATATCCTACACCAGCTCTGCAGGATGTACGAGTACAACACCACTGACAGTCAGCCTTGCATCACCTGTTACCGGCGTTACTTCTCTCTGCCCAGGCGGCAGTGTCAGCTTGTCGGATGTAACACCAGGAGGCACCTGGAGCAGTTCCAATGCTTTAATTGCCACTGTGGGCACATCGACCGGAATAGTGAGCGGATTAACAGGCGGTGTTGTAAATATTTCCTATACCAATCCATCGGGCTGCACAGTATTTATACCAGTTTCTGTAAACTCTATATCCCCTATTACAGGTGCCACTGAATTGTGTGCTGGTAATACTGTGTCGCTTAGCAATACAATTCCATTTGGCACATGGAGCAGCGGTAGTCCAACAGTAGCAACAATCGATCCGGGACTAGGAACGGTTACGGGAGTATCTTCAGGTACTGCAGCTATAACTTATGCCACACCATCAGGGTGCATTGCTACAATAACTGTAACTGTTGATAATCCAGCACCGATTTCGGGTACCACTTCGGTTTGCCTGGGCAATACCTCGGTTTTATCTGACCCGGTAACAGGCGGTTCATGGACTAGCTCTGATCCTACAGTTGCACTTATCGGAGGAACTTCGGGACTGGTAAACAGTATTGGCCCTGGAGTAACTACTATTAATTATACAACTTCAGCGGGTTGTGTTTCTACAGTGAATGTTACCATCAATCCGGTTGCGCCCATTTCCGGTACTCCATCAGTTTGCGTGGGCAATTCAGTAACATTAGGCAATACAATTGGTGGTGGCAGCTGGTCCAGCGTCAATCCATCAATTGCAGCTATTGGGCTTACCAGTGGTAATATGACCGGTATAACTTCCGGGATTACAGCAATAAACTATACCACACCGGCCGGATGTACTTCAACTGTTACTGCTACAGTTAGGGTTACCCCTTCTGCCATTACGGGCAGTGCACTTATCTGCAACTCTACAACATTTACCGATGCAATAACCGGTGGCAACTGGGTAAGCAGTGATGCTACAGTAGCCACTGTAGGGTCAGCATCAGGCATAGTAACGGGAGTCGGGGCCGGCACAATAACGATTACCTATACACTACCCGATGGCTGCTTTGCCACAATACCTGTCACTGTTGATCCTGTAGTTTCCATAACCGGCACAACCACGGTCTGCCAGGGCAGCACAACACTATTAAGTTATCCGTCAACCGGAGGAACATGGAGCAGCCTGAGCCCTGCTGTTGCCTCAGCAGGCGCTGCAACCGGTGTAGTTACCGGGGTTAGCGGCGGTGTTACCATGATCAGTTATACCAAGCCCAGCGGATGTGTGGCAACAATTATTGTAACGGTTAATCCTGATCAGCCCATAACCGGATTAACCACTGTATGCCAGGGCAGCAGCATTATACTCAGTGATGCCACACCCGGAGGTACCTGGTCTTCTGCCGACATAACTATAGCTATGGCAGGGCCTCTTACCGGTGTTGTTGGTGGTGTAGCTGCAGGGACTGTAAACATCAGTTATACAACTGCGGCGGGCTGCAATGCACTTACTACAATTACTGTCAATCCACTGGAAGCAACCACAGGCAACCACACTGTGTGTGTTGGCAGCAGTATAACCTTGAGTAACACAACAACCGGCGGCGGTTCATGGAACAGCCTGTTGCCATCTGTTGCAAGTGTATTACCGTTGACCGGAATTGTAACCGGAGCTCTGGCAGGTACCGCTACAATTCAGTTTATTTCCAGCCTTGGCTGTATAGCCAATTTCAGTGTAACAGTAAATCCGCTGCCATCCGCTATTATCGGGGCACTGGGTGTTTGCCTGGGAAGTACTACATCATTAAGCAATTCATTCCCTGGTGGCACATGGAGCAGTGCCAACACAGCAGTAGCCACCATAGGCTCTGCAACAGGCGTACTGACAGGGGTAACCCTGGGTACTGCATCTGTATCCTATACCACAACAGCAGGATGCCTTGTAAGCGCAGTAACCACAATCAATCCTTTACCTCTATCTATTACCGGCCTAGCAATCTTTTGCCAGGGATCGACCAGCAACTTATCTGATGCAACTGCGGGTGGCTCGTGGAGCAGTGTTACTCCGGCAATAGCAACAGTGGGAACGACAGGGGTGGTTTCAGGGGTTTTACAGGGTACCTCTTATATTAAATATACAACACCGGCAGGCTGCTTTGTGGCACGGCTGGTAACTATAAATGCATTACCTTCTCCTATCGCAGGAACAACCATATTATGTGTGGGCTCCACATCACTATTAACAGACACACTGCCGGGCGGAACATGGAACAGTACTTATCCTGCCTCAGCTGCAATGGGTATGGCATCCGGCCTGCTATCGGGGGTTGCAGCGGGCAATGCGGTTATCACTTATATAACCTCAGCCGGATGCTTTGTAACTGCGAGCGTTACCATAAATCCTACACCTGTTATCAGTGATTACAGCTTTACCAATCCCACTACCTGTATCAACAATGATGGCTCAATAACTCTGAATGGCTTAACACCGGGCGAGAGTTTTACTGTTCATTATACTTTGGGAAGCCTGCCTGTTACTGTTAGCCTTACGGCCGATGGATCGGGGAATATAAATATCACCGGCCTTGCAGCAGGTGCGTATAGTAATTTCAATGTTACTACATCGCTTGGCTGTACATCCAACATCATTGCCGGTCCTGTTGTTTTATCTATGCCACCTACACCTGCTACACCGGTGGTAATGAACAACACACCCATCTGCGCAGGATCAACTATTAAATTTACAGCAACTGATGCCACTGGCGGAGTAACTTATCTTTGGGCCGGCCCGGGCGGATATTCGTCTACGCTTCAAAACCCCCAAATAGTATCTTCGACGGTAACGGAATCGGGTACTTATACGGTTACTGTATCAAAACTATCCTGTGTGTCGGCACCGGCAACAACAGTAGTTGTTGTGCACCCGATACCTGATATTCTAAAAGTTATCTCTTCTAATCCATCCACCTGTGCGGGATCGGATGGGACAATTACGCTGGAAGGCCTTGCTCCGGGTGTATCTTACTCCATAAGCTATTTACTCAACGGAACAGGCGGCTCACTGACCAAGCTAGCGGATACAGCGGGCGACATAACAATAACCGGGCTGAGAGAGGGTTATTACAGCAGTATTTATGTAAGTTCATTTACCTGCCTTTCGAATATTGCAGGGCCAATAACATTAAATGACCCTCAACCACCACCTGCTCCGGTAGTATGGAGCAACAGCCCTGTGTGTGCAGGAAAGACATTGTCCATTCATGCCACCGACAGCGCCACCAATCTTACATGGGATTGGCAGGGGCCCAATGGTTACAGCTCTACAGAACAAGACCCTGTAATACCTGATGTCTCGGCTGCTGATTCCGGGTTGTTTACACTAACCATAAAGCGCCTGAATTGCGCCACTACTGTAGCTGAAATTATTTCTGTTCATCCATCAGTAGTATTGACCAATGTTACCCAAAGTCAGGTGATGCCATTGGGCGGCAGCATAAAACTGAATGCAGACGGAGCAGAGTTTTATTTGTGGCTACCCGATGATGGCACCATAAGCAATCCGCAGATAGACAGCCCGATTGCGAATCCCGAAGTTTCAACAGTATATTCCATTATAGGTATGAATACATGGGGATGCCCGGATACAGCATATGTTAGCCTGACAATTGATGACAACATTGATGAGTACATACCCAATACATTCACACCCAACGGTGATGGTAAAAACGATATTTTCAGGTTAGTGAATGTGAAATATGACAAGCTGGTTGATTTCACTGTGTATAACCGGTGGGGGCAGTTGGTGTATCACAACAGTCTGGATGTTGAAGCAGGATGGGATGGCAAATATCATGGCGTAAACCAGGATATCGGCACCTATTTTTACAACATTACTGTAACAAGGCCTGATGGTAAACCCAAGACATTTAAGGGTGAAGTATTGCTGATAAGATAATGGTCTTGCATTATCGTTTAATGGCGATTAATACCATGTTCAACTATCTTTTTTGTTTAACCTGCCAATTCAATGCAAATCACACCGACAATAAGAATCCTCGCCATTTCAGGCAGCTTAAGAGCAAATTCAAGTAACAATGCTGTGATCAATGCTGCATTAAACTATTTTCCACCTGGTGTTAAAGTCAGCATTTATGAAGGATTGGGAAGCCTTCCTCACTTCAACGACAGCAAGGATCCGGCTCCGGAAGTAACTGTTTTCAGGGACCAGCTCAGATTGGCTGATGGCATCCTGATATGCTCTCCTGAATATGCATTTGGTGTGCCCGGCTCTCTCAAAAATGCACTTGACTGGACTGTGTCTTCAGGCGAATTTGTTAACAAACCCCTGGCGTTAATAACAGCTGCCACCGGTGGCCAAAACGCACATGCTGCCCTGCTATTGATCTTTACGGCCTTATCGGCCAATCTTACTCCGGAGACTTGCCTTCTTATCTCTTATATAAGGTCAAAGATGAATGCATCCGGAATTGTTGAAAATCCCGGCACTTTAAATGATATTGAAAATGTGGTACTGGCGCTATATTCTCTGATATGCAATAAGGAAAACGAGGATCAGTAGTAAGTAATTACATATTCTGCGAAGGTAGCAGGCACCCGTTTTCCGCCCTTCCATCTTATCTCGGTTTGCTTTATAATGTTACCGGTTTTATCGTACTCATTTTTGTAGGAGTAACTTTTCAGTTCATCAAGGGTGCCATCTCTTTTGTAGGTGTTGTATTCAACGGGAAAATTGTTCTCGTATTTTATAGTGCGCTTTTCCAGCAAGGTACCATCGGGCAGGAAATAATCGGTTTCTATGCGCCGGCCCATTTCATCATTCTTCTGCACCCATTTATTCTCCATATCCGTATCCGAACTGTAATCGGCCCCTCCGGTTTTGTTTCCGTTATCATCATATTCACAGGTCAGTTTTGAAAACACTTCGCCATCAGGCCCTTTTTCAAAGTAGGCCCTCTGAAAATTTCTCTTGTCGTACTGATAGCTGATCACCTGTTTCAACTGTCCATCCTTATCAAAAATGGATGTTTCAATAACATTACCCCTATCATCATACTTATAGTTTATTTTGCCCATAAGTTTCTTATTGGTATCAGTAGTTACTTCTTCCGTTTTATTCCCTTTGGCATCATATTTAAAAGTGGTTTGGGTAACCATTTCATCATCATAAATATTCAGGTTCCATTCATTGGGTTTATTTTGTGCATCATACTTATAAATGCAATGCCATTTAGGTTCATTATCATCAGAGTATTCATTCTGGTCTACGAGGTGCCCTGCCTTATCATATACATTATAACCGCTGTCTACCAGTGATTTTGAGGTATCGCCTTCCTTATCCGAATACTCAAATTCTTTGTAACTAACCGACTTTACTGACCCTATCAATCCATTCTCCACAGCGGTGAGCGGTATCTTCACAATATTTTCCTTCTCCCAGATTTTCCCTTTCCTGGGATTAAGCCAGGTTGCAGAGACTGTATCTTTTGCAGTTGCTTTATTCTCCTTAGTTGAATTGCTGGAGCAAGAAGAAATACCAACAGATAACGCAATAACTGAAATAATAAAATAGCAATTTGATAATTTACTCATGAACTATTTTTTGAAACTAGAATTAATGCAACAATTCCACGAATTTTCAACCTATCAACATATCAACCTCTCCCCTACCTCGCTGTCTTAAACTCCGATGTAAAATGAAACTCAACCTTCGGGTTATTCTGCCGTTCGGTATTCAGAAACCATTCGCTCTGCGCCAGATACACGAGGTTACCGTCCTTATCTTCCATAATATTGTTCTGCTTAAAGCGGGCAAAATCCTCCACAGCCTTTTTATCACCGGTAATCCAGCAGGCTTTATAAAAAGCCAGTGGCACAAAGCTGCAAGCCGCGCCATACTCCTGCAGCAGGCGGTATTGTATCACCTCAAACTGCAGATCGCCTACGCAACCAATTATCTTCCTATGGCCACCATGTTGGGTGAATAACTGCGCCACACCCTCATCGGTCAGCTGCCTGATGCCCTTCTCGAGTTGTTTGGTCTTCATAGGGTCTTTATTCACCAGTTCCTTAAACAACTCCGGAGAGAAGGTAGGTATGCCGGTAAATTGTAGTTGCTCGCCCTCAGTAAGCGTATCGCCGATCTTAAATGTACCGGTATCAAACAATCCGACCACATCTCCCGGAAAAGCCTCTTCTATCACATCTTTTTCCCTGGCCATGAAGGAGTAAGGATTACTGAAACGAACATCTTTATCAAGGCGGGTATGCCTGTAATAAGTATTGCGCGCAAACCTGCCCGAACATACCCTCAAAAATGCAATCCTGTCTCTGTGACGGGGATCAAGGTTGGCATGTATCTTAAATACAAATCCTGTAAATTTTTCTTCTCCCGGAGCAACATAGCGCTTATCGGTGTCCCGGCCCTGAGGCTGGGGCGCTATGCGGATAAAGGTATCCAGCAACTCCTTTACGCCGAAATTATTCACCGCGCTACCAAAAAACACAGGGGCTATCTTACCCTTCAGATAACTCTCTGTGTCCAGTTCACCATATACACCCTGGAGCAATTCTACATCTTCCCTCAGCTGGTTGGCATCACGCTCCCCTATCTTGTCATCCAGCAACGGGTCGCTCAGGTCATCAATTGGTATGCTGTTTTCTTCGGTTGATTTCTGACTGGCTGTAAAAAGGTTCAGGCTACTATCGTAAAGGTTATAAACCCCCTTGAATTCCTTACCCATATTGATTGGCCAGGACAGCGGATGCAATGACAACTTCAGTTCCTTCTCAATTTCATCCATCAGATCAAATGGGAATTTACCATCCCGATCCAGCTTGTTTACAAACACAATAACCGGCGTATCGCGCATCCGGCATACTTCCACCAGCTTGCGGGTCTGCTCTTCTACCCCATTCACGCTGTCTATAACCAGTATTACGCTATCCACGGCGGTTAGGGTCCGGTATGTATCTTCGGCAAAGTCCTTATGCCCAGGCGTATCCAGCAGATTGATGAGCGATTTATTGTACTCAAAACTCATTACCGAAGTAGCCACACTGATACCCCTCTGGCGCTCTATTTCCATAAAGTCGCTGGTAGCATGTTTCTTTATCTTATTGCTCTTTACGGCACCTGCCACCTGGATAGCCCCGCCAAACAGCAGCAACTTCTCCGTAAGCGTTGTCTTACCTGCATCCGGGTGCGATATAATGGCAAATGTCCTGCGCTGAGCTATTTCTTTTTCGTTCATTATTTGTGGAGTAGATAGTCGTTAGTATATAGTCTAAAGACTCATCAGATTATTAAAAGTGTGCAAAGGTACGGAGAAAAGGATTGAGGAGGAATGGGGAATTTTAGGCGAAATCCGTGTTTCAGATTGCTATGACACAAATATACCATGACTTTATCTTTTGAAGTACTATACAATATGGAGACAATTACAATAAAAACCAATAACGCTAACGCATTGAAACTTCTGGAGGATCTTGAAGCCTGTAATTTGATTCAAGTGATAAAAAGGACTGTTGTAAAAGGTAAACGAAAAAAGTTGTCTGAAAGGCTCGCAGGTAGCCTGACGTCCGAGCATTCTATTGTAATCCGAAAGGAACTGACTGAAATGCGCAACGAATGGGACCGGAATATCTGATCGACACGAACATTGTAATTGATTTTTGGGAAAATAAATTGTCCTAAAATGGCAAATTTTTCGTTTCGGCTATCATAGATTCTAATCCAATTTTTTCTATTATCAATAAAATTGAATTACTAGGATTTTCAGCAGTAATGAAGAGATTGTTGAGTTAGTCGGAACGGCTTTAATTTTACAATTGACAGATTCTATAGTAAACAGGACAATTGCCATCCGTAAATCACGAAGCATAAAATTACCTGATGCTATTATTGCAGCTACAGTATTAGATCAAAAACTGATTTTAG
>Ga0364887_10519_pt1 | contig 12708 bp, 9 predicted proteins | sample ExccelJu500001D4_4_FD_206924 | JGI IMG/M metagenome (GOLD analysis project Ga0364887, IMG submission 206924) | Enriched cells from Trout Bog Lake Hypolimnion, Wisconsin, USA - BchlTB.July23.5000.01.D4 | ecosystem: Environmental > Aquatic > Freshwater > Lake > Hypolimnion/Profundal zone | place...
TATAAAAGACTTGCTTATGGCTAAAATACTGTTATCAGTACTGTCTGTTTTCCTGAATTCAACAGAATATGGGTTGATACGTACCACTTTTGCAAGTATCGTATCTCCGCTCTTTTTTACAATTGCATCCTGGCACATTGCAACCTTGTGCGTACACATGAAAAACAACAGGATACAAAAAAAGAAAGGTTTATTCATAATATGGGTAACATCTAAACGCTAAATTAATTTTTTTATTTTACTGTTGCTATAACCAGCGTCAATTAAGTTTGATTACAGCATTAATCGTGCCAGATTTTATGAAAATAAAAAAATATTTGAGAATTATTTTCTTATACAATTGGTGCTACCGATCATGTTAATTTTTTTTCTGGTGGTAACCTTCTACTTTTGATATTCTACAACTGAACAATGAACAACTACGAAATAGCCGACCAGTTCTCCTTGCTTTCCAAACTGATGGACATACATGGTGAGAACAGTTTTAAAACGAAATCATACAGCAATGCGGCTTTCAATATAGAACGGCTGCCGGCAGAGATTGCCACTATGGATGATGTTGAGTTATTTAATGTGCGCGGGATAGGGGAGGCGACCGGTAAAAAAATAAGGGTATTACTGGCTACAGGTAAACTTCCTCAACTGGAAGAGTTGATTGCCAATACACCGCCCGGCATCATTGATATGCTTCAGATAAAAGGCCTTGGGCCGAAAAAGATAGCCGTTATCTGGAATGAACTGGGCATTGAATCGTTGGGTGAACTGGAATATGCCTGCCAGGAGAACAGGTTGGTAACACTGAAAGGCTTTGGTGCCAAGACCCAGGAGAGTGTGCTGCAGAATATTGTTTATTTCAAGCAGAACCTGGGTTTCCATTTATGGGCTGAGGTGGAAGTGTTTGGGAATTCAATGGTAGCACGGTTACAAAAATCGTATCCTGATAATCTGTTCTCTCTGACTGGCGATACAAGGCGGCAGAACGAAACAGTGGAATATGTAGAACTGGTAACCGACCTGGATAAAGAAGAAATAAATGAGGAGTTTCAGGAGACAGAGGGAACCGAGGTGGAATATGATGCCGATGACTGCCTGCTGGTAAAGGTGCCCGGGCAACCCCGCCTGCGGTTTTATCTTGCCGAAAGGGATAATTACTATCAAAGGCTATTTACTTCTACAGGTAGTGCTGAATTTATAGCTGCATTTAAAAGCAAATATAAAATACCAGAAATCGTATCATCTGAAGAAGAAATATTTACTGCAAACAAGCTGGAATATATTCCAGCTTGTTTGCGGGAAAATACCGGTATATTGGATAAGGCTGCAGCTAATAAACTTCCAGTGCTTATTCAGCCAAATGATATCAGGGGTATAATACATTCGCATTCCACCTGGAGTGATGGGGTGAATACCATAGAACAAATGGCTAAGGCAGCAATAGCCAAGGGACTGGAATACCTGGTACTGAGCGATCACTCCCAATCGGCATTTTATGCCGGGGGCTTGAAGCCGGACAGGATAGCTGCTCAACATCAGGAAATAGATGCGCTCAACGCAAAGCTGGCGCCTTTTAAAATATTCAAAAGCATTGAATCGGATATTCTGAGTGATGGCAGCCTGGACTATAGCGACCAGGTGCTGAGTACCTTCGATCTGGTGATAGCTTCTGTACACAGCAACCTGAAAATGAGCCAGGAGAAGGCGATGGAGCGTGTGCTTATGGCTGTGCGCAACCCATATACCCGGATATTAGGGCATCCTACAGGCCGATTATTATTATCCCGCAAAGGATACCCTCTGGATTTCAAAAAACTAATAGATACCTGTGCTGAGCAAAAGGTAGTAATAGAAATTAATGCCCATCCCCGCCGCCTCGACCTTGACTGGCGTTGGATAGAATATGCAATGGAGTGCGGGGTATTGCTGAGTATAGATCCTGATGCACATGCTGTTGAGGGATATCATGACACTTATTACGGCGTAATGGTAGCCCAGAAGGGTGGGCTGACAAAAGAACAGAATCTAAGCAGTTTTACACTGAAAGAATTTGAGAAGTTTATAGCCGCCAGGAAACTCACCCCAAACCCCTAAAGGGGATTCACCGGTGAATAAAGGTTCAACAACAGATCATTATTGAGCTAAGAAATCAGGATATTCATTAAGTCAGTAAAAACAATTTAACTCAATTACTAACTGAATAAAAGTCGGGCAAAAGAGCTACATCCTCGGTTCCCCTTCAGGGGACAGGGGTTTCACATAACTATCAATATTCCCAAACAAAAACTCGGGATACTCATTGCTGAATTTCATTTTTACAAAACCACCCAATAAAGGCCGCGCCGCTGGTTGGTTCATTTCGGCAGTGCTGATCGGGATAAGATCATATTCGGCATCGGGGAAGTAACTGAGTACACGGAGTGCCAGCTCAACCCGGTTCATATAATCAGTGCCGCCTATGTTGTAAACGCCATGTTTGTCATCTCTCAGCAAAACAAACATAGCCCTGGCAATATCCCATGCATTGGCTGGTGAGGCATACTGATCGTAAGGTAGCTTAAGGGTAAGTTTTTGTTTGTTTTTGCATTGGTCTATGATGCGGGCCACGAAGTTTTTGCCACGCAGTTCGTTGCCATACACATTGGTTACCCGCAGCACCAGCGACTCAGGGCTTTCTTTCAATACCAGTTGTTCGGCTTCCAGTTTGTGGCGGGAGTACACACAAAGAGGATTAAAAGGAGCATCCTCGCGGTAGGGGCCGTTCTTGCCATCAAAAACATAGTCGGTAGAAATATACACCATACGGGCTTTACACTCTTTAGCCAGCTTAATGAGGTTAATGGTGCTCTGCACTGTTTTCTCATAGCTTTCCTCTACATGGGTTTCGCAATAATCCACATGGGTCAGTGCGCCGCAATGCACAATTACATCGGGAGCAAAAGCCGGCACGTCGAAATTGAACGGATGGTCCGGGTTCAGGGTGTCATAGAAAACCGTATTATCAGTTTCGAATGAGTAGTAGGAACCCACCACCTCCCAACCCTGTTCTGTAAAATGCTTGAGGCAATTGCCGCCCACGAGGCCGGATGCACCGGAGATAAATACTTTCATAATTCTAAGGTCTAAAGATAAAACAATTTGGATTAAGGGTGGATTATACTATAATTGATTTACGCATCTTTTTTATAACATATAATTGATGGGTATGCTTGATTTACACTAATGATAGCACCTCAGTTTTTAATTTTAAGTCCATTTCACAACAATTAACTTCCAAATCCAATTTCATTTTATCCCTTTGCGGTTATTCTATTATATTTGTTGCCATGAAACGACCATGCTGAAGTTGAAGTTTTGCACCCGGAACATAGAAGATTCTGGTGCTTGCAAAATTCAAAAGCATCTGGGAGTTCCATCAGACAATTAAAAAGACAATAACAACTGATGAAAGTAGTCATTTTTGCAGGGGGCAGGGGAACCCGTATCTCGGAAGAATCTTCATTGCGGCCAAAGCCTATGATAGAAATAGGCGGTAAACCCATACTGTGGCATATCATGAAGATATATGCGGCCTATGGGCATACAGAGTTTATTATCTGCCTGGGCTATAAGGGCTGGATCATAAAGGAGTATTTTGTGAATTACTTTATGCACAATGCTGATGTCACGGTCGACCTCTCGAACAATTCGCTGGAAGTGCACAGAAAAAACGCAGAGCCATTTAAGGTGAGCCTTATTGATACCGCACTGGACACCATGACTGCCGGAAGGCTGAAGCGGGTGCTGCCCTATGTGGGCAATGAAACCTTCATGCTTACCTATGGCGATGGCGTGGCCGATGTGAACCTGGATGTGCTGCTGGAATTCCATAAAAAAAGTGGCAAGATCTGCACCATGACTGCCATACAGGCCACCAGCAGGTTTGGCGTTATAAAAATGGAAGAGGACGGCACGATAGATAGTTTTGAAGAAAAACCGGCCGATTCGGGTACCTGGATCAATGGCGGTTTCTTTGTAATAGAACCTGAAATTGCCGAATACCTGCACGATGATGCCGATGATATTATGTGGGAGCGCCAGCCTATGGACGATCTGGCTGTAGATAAGCAGATTGCGGCCTACAGGCATCATGGTTTCTGGAAATGCATGGATACATTACGCGACAAAGAAGAATTAGAAAACCTTTGGGAAAACGAACCTTTATGGAAAAAGTGGTAACTGCCGAATACCTGCGGTCGGTATTTAATGGCAAACGGGTGTTGCTTACCGGGCATACAGGTTTTAAAGGCTCGTGGATGCTGCAGACACTGCACTGGCTGGGTGCGCAGGTGAAAGGATATGCTCTGGCCCCGGAAAAAAGCAATGATCTGTTTAACCAGATAGATGGCAGCAATCTCTGCTACAGCAGTGTAATTGCCGACATCTGCGACAAGCAGAAACTACAAACCGAAATTGTGCGGTTTGAGCCCCATTTTATCTTTCATTTTGCTGCACAGCCACTGGTAAGGAGAGGTTATGAAATGCCATCTTATACCTTCCTGGTCAATTCGCAGGGCACGGCCCATGTGCTGGATGCCATGAGAAGCCTGGTACCACCATGCGTGGGGGTGATGATAACCACAGATAAGGTTTATGATAATCCGGAAAGGGGAGTACCCTTTAAGGAAGATGATAAGCTGGGCGGATTTGATCCATATTCGGCAAGTAAGGCTACAGCCGAGATAGTTATTGATTCTTACAGGCGCTCATTTTTTAATCCTAAAGATTATTCCAACCACGAAAAAGCAATTGCATCTGCACGCGCCGGAAATGTGATAGGCGGCGGCGATTATGCAGATGACCGGATTATACCCGATATTGTAAGGGCCATATCCTTTGGCGAAACAGTGGGCCTGCGCAACCCCGGCAGCATAAGGCCATGGCAGCATGTACTCGAGCCATTGGGCGCTTACCTGCTGCTGGCGGCTAAAATGAGCGAAGACTCAGTTCGGTATAGCACAGCATATAATTTTGGCCCTAACCCCGAAGATATGCTTACGGTAGAGGAACTGACAAAGGTATTTATTGAAAGCTTCGGCGCCGGTGATTATAAGATATTTAAAGAAGAGGGGGCGCCCCATGAGGCCAAATTACTGTTGCTGGACAGCTCACGGGCATTGGAGCACCTGGGCTGGAGATCGCAGATGGACGCCCGGACTGCAATCAAATGGACTGCTGAATGGTATGCAAATAAATATCAGACTGCACATGAAAAATGCTTAGCGCAGATAGAAGCGTATTTTGAGGATTAACTACCCGGTTTTAGAAAAATATATAGGTATTAGAGTATCAGATTCATGAAAATCACAGAAATATTCAGCGGTGCAAAATTGCTTGCATTACCCAATTCAACTGATACAAGAGGAACATTTGTAAAAGCTTTTCACGAAAGCACTCTAAAAAAAGAAGGAATAGAGTTTACCCTCCGGGAGAGTTATTTTTCGTTCTCTAAACGCGATGTGATACGTGGCATGCATTTCCAGTTGCCCCCATTCGATCACAGCAAGATTGTTTTTTGTCCGCAGGGGGCAATAATGGATGTAATTGTTGATTTAAGAAAAGAGTCACCTACGTTTAAACAATTCTTTACCCATGAACTTTCAGGTGAAAATCATAAGGCGTTATATATACCGGATGGTTTTGCCCATGGTTTCAAATCGCTTACCGAAGATGCACTGACCTATTACCTCGTATCAACCGAGTATAACAAAGAGCACGATACAGGAATCCGGTACGATAGTATAGGGTTAGATTGGGGGGTAACAGAACCCATACTTTCTGCCAGAGATTTATCGTTTGTTGGCTTGTACGAGTTTGATAGTCCGTTTTAAATCGAATATTGTTAATGGAAATTTGATTGTTCGTATGAAGAAACTCAAAAAAAAAGTTTGGCAATTAACGACTAAAAAAAAGATGCCAACTGATTCTGAAAAGAAACTAATTACTTTAGCTTTTTGCGATATAGTGGATGATTTCCGCCAAAAATTTATCCAAAAAGAACCTGATAGAAAATACAACTATGTTATAGATATCTTTTCAAAATGGCACAGGAATTTTTTTTACCTCTGTGAGCGATTTAAATCCGAACATCCTGATAGAATTGCCGATGAATTTGAATCACCATTCGTGAGATTAGAGTATTTAGACAAAGATTGTTTTACCTTTTCTTACTTAAGGCATACTGGCTCCTGGCACATTGTTGATCAGAGAATTTCTAGTAACGAGTGCAAGGATTTAATATTATCTAACCCCAATTTTCAACCATTACCAATTGCTTAATTTTGAACTGACTGCTAAAGACCCCTCAACATCTGCCCGCGCAGGCACATTAACTACCGATCACGGTATAATAGAAACACCTATATTCATGCCGGTAGGCACTGTGGGTAGTGTAAAGGCGGTAACTCAGGCGCAACTGAAGGAAGAAATCGGGGCTCAGATTATTCTGGGCAATACTTACCATTTGTACCTGAGACCGGGAATCGAAGTGTTGGAGCAGGCAGGAGGATTGCACAAATTCAATGGATGGGACCGGCCGATACTGACGGATAGCGGCGGTTACCAGGTATTTTCATTGGCTGCCAACCGGAAGATAAAAGAAGAGGGCGTATTGTTTCAGTCGCATATTGATGGGTCGAGGCATTTATTCACTCCCGAAAGTGTGATCAATACCCAACGTAGTATTGGTGCCGATATCATTATGGCATTTGATGAATGCCCGCCGTATCCATCTGAATATGCCTATGCCAAAACATCTATGGAACTCACGCACCGCTGGCTGGTAAGGTGTGTGAAACAAATGAGTGAAACTGAACCTAAATACGGTTATAGTCAGTCTTTATTCCCGATAGTGCAGGGGAGTACTTATAGAGATTTGCGGAAATTATCGGCCGAATTTATTGCGGGTATGGAGTGCGATGGCAATGCCATAGGCGGCCTGAGTGTAGGGGAGCCCGAAGAAATGATGTATGAGCTTAGCGCTCTTTGTTGTGAAATTCTTCCTGAAAACAAACCAAGGTATCTGATGGGTGTAGGAACTCCCTGGAATATTCTGGAAAATATTTCGTTGGGCATAGATATGTTCGACTGTGTAATGCCTACCCGAAATGGCCGTAATGGTATGCTGTTTACAACAAAAGGTGTAATTAATATTAAGAATAAGAAATGGGCCAATGATTTCAGTGTGCTGGATGATGGGTTGGATTGCCCTACAAGTCAGTTTTATTCAAAAGCCTATCTGCGTCATTTGTTTATTGCAGGTGAATTTACAGGTTTAACAATTGCTAGTATTCATAACCTTGCATTTTACCTACATTTGGTGAAAGAAGCGAGAACTCATATCCTTGCCGGTGATTTTGGGCAGTGGAAAAATGATATGATACCCTTATTGAAACAAAGGTTGTAAATTTTAAAACAAGCTTTTTCCTCGGGCAGACTAATATGGCGCAAGCAGACACTGTTACTGATATTAATGAAAATCCTTCCGGCAGGGAGAATATATTTGGCTATATCGGAATTAAAAAACTGGACCGCTATATCATCAGGAAATTCATTTACACTTTTCTATTTGCTATAATGGTCCTTGCCGTTATATCATGTGTTATAGATTATTCGGAAAAGGTAGATAATATAGTTTCTAAAAAAGCTTCTGTACTTACTGTTCTTAATTATTATAAAAATTTTGTTCCGCACATTACTGCTTTACTTTTTCCCCTTTTTATATTTATTGCTACTATTTTTTTTACTTCAAAACTGGCGTATAAGTCTGAAATTATTGCTATTCTGTCCTCCGGAGTTTCCTATCAGCGGTTTTTAAGGCCATACGTTGTTGGGGCAGGCTTATTGTGTACTATTTCCCTGATTGCCAATCACTGGATAATACCTGTGGCAAATAAACAGCGCATTGCGTTTGAAGATAAATATATAAATGATGATATGCTGAGGACTGCCAGCGAAAATATGCATATGGGCATTTCCAAAGACACCTATATATACCTGCACGATTATAATTACAGTACCAATTCCGGAACACATTTTACAGAAGAAAAGATCGTCGGCATTTATCTCAGAGAAAAAAAAATGGCCGATTATGTAACCTTTGATACGGTGAAAAAAATCTGGCATCTGCATAATGTAGTTATCCGTACCAACGATTCAAATAAAGAAACCATTACCAGGGTACCGGAGATGGAAATGAAATACCCGATCACCCCGGGAGACCTGAACCGCACTGACGCTATAAAAGAAGCTCTTACCACACCTCAGTTAAACCAGTATATTGCTGCTGAGCAACTGCATGGACGGGAAAATCTGAGCACCTATTTTGTTGAAAAAGAAAGAAGATCGGCACAGCCGTTTGCCGGCTTTATACTTACAATAATTGGTGCATGCATTGCCAGCCGCAAAATACGTGGTGGTAGTGGCTTGCATCTGGCTCTGGGTATAGTTATCAGCGCAGTCTATATTATGTTTCTTCAGGTATCTACCACCTTTGCTACTAAAGCAGATTTAAGTCCTTTTCTTGCAGTTTGGATACCCAATTTCGTTTTTTCTGGTGTCGCTTTGTTTCTTTTCCGTAGACAAATCAAATAGGCTCAATTCATTACTCTGATGAATTTTATTAAAATTTTACCTCTAAAATTTTGATTCTTGGTTTTTTTTATTTAAGTTTATATCCCCTCTTTTCTATGAGAATTAATCTATACTTCTCCTTCTCGAACAACAATAGTATTTTATTTACTACAAGTCACCTATAAGTTTCAATTTTTATTATTAATTATAATTTAAATTAAAATTAAATTATATTGTTAATGATTAACCCTTTATTTGAAAATAATTAACAAAATTGTTTGCGAATCTCAATTATTGAAGTAATTTGCACCAGAAATGCTAATCATTAACAATTAAAGTAAAAACAATGGTTCAATTTTTACAAAAATTAGTAAGGAGTAACGTACTTTATTTATTTGTTATTGCAATGGTTGTTTGCGGAACAGCTTCTTCACAGACATGGACGCCAGTTACTACACTGGCACCACATTTTACTGGCGGAGTGATGCTTTTGTTAACCGATGGCAGTGTGATTTCAAAAACAGTATATGGTGGTTTTGGCAGTACTCCTGGCACTACTTGGGATAAACTCACCCCCGATTCCACTGGTAGCTATGTAAATGGCACCTGGTCATCCATTGCTTTAATGAATAATGACCGTCTGTATTTTTCGTCCTGGGTAATGCCTGATGGTCGTGTTTATGTGGGAGGAGGTGAATACGGGACTGGTAATGCCGCAGAAATATATAATCCGCTGGCAAATACATGGACTTCGCTTTCAACACCTTCTGGAGTTAATTTTGGTGATGGTGTTAGTGAAAATCTTCCGGACGGCAATTTATTATTAGGTGCTACTGATTTTACGCATGGTGTTTATATTTATGATCCGGTAGCCAATACGTATACTACTACCACAAATACTATGCTGCCTCATGATGAAGTGTCATGGCTTAAGTTGCCGGATAACAGCATATTACAGGTAGACCTGGCGCTTACTTCTACTGAGCGCTACATACCTTCTTCCAATACTTGGGTAGCTGATGCGACAATTCCCGTTCAGCTATACGACTCTTTTGACCTTGAGTCTGGTGCTGCACTGATGTTGCCCAATGGTCAGGGCTTTTTTGTGGGCGGAAGTGGACATACAGCCTACTATACTCCTTCTGGTGATACCACCCCCGGGACCTGGACAGCTGGCCCGGATTTGCCAGGTGGTTACGGTACGCCCGATGCGCCTATGGCTATGCTCAGCAATGGTAAAATATTGATGACTGTTTCTCCAAGGCCTACGCACTCAAATGATTATCCTGCACCTAGTTTTTTTTATGAGTTTGATTATACTACAAATACATTTACTGCTTTATCAGGACCTAATGGCGGTGACTCAATTAATCTGCCTACTTATGAAAGTAATATGCTTGATCTTCCTGATGGCTCTGTTCTATATCAGCCACAGGGCTCCAAACGGTATTATGTATACACTTCCGGCGGATCGCCGCTATCTGCCGGGAAGCCTGCAGTAAGTAGTATTATTAGGAACAATTGTGATACATTTACCGTAACAGGTACTTTATTTACAGGGATTTCAGAGGGGGCAGCTTATGGCGACGACTGGGCCATGTCAACCAATTATCCAATCATTAAAATTAACGGCGGTACCAGGTCATGGTATGCCCGGTCATTCAAATGGAACAGGCCAGGAACTATTATGACTGGTTCAGCTGCCGATACCGTTCAATTTGCATTACCTTCCGGCCTTACACCAGGAGCATATACGCTACAGGTAATTGTTAATGGTAATCCGTCATCAGCTGATTCATTTAATACGTCAATTAGCATTACCCCATCAACTGCAACTATATGTTCAGGCAGCAGCACTACAGTTTCGGCATCTTTCGGATCAGGAGCATGGACCAGCAGTAATAATTCAATTGCTACTACAGGATCATCAGGATCGGTTACCGGAGTTTCATCAGGTTCGGCTACAATAACTTATACTACCGGTGCATGTATTTCAACTGCATCTGTTACCATAACAGCGCTTTCTGCAATCACTGCTTCTGCTGGCACTGGCGGTAGCATATCGCCATCAGGAGTTACCAATGTTTGCCCTGGACTCAATGAGGCTTATACATTTACCCCTGGCACTGGTTATTCAGTAAGCTCTGTAACTGTTGATGGCAGCAGCATAGGGGCTTTAACTACATATACATTCTCGCCGGTAACATCAGGCAGTCATACCATAAGCGCAACTTTTGCAATCAACAATTATACATTAACTGCATCATCAGGCTCTTACGGAAGTATTTCACCATCAGGAAGCACAGTCGCCAGTTATGGAGCCAGTCAGACCTATTCAATTACACCTTCAACCGGATATCATGTAAGTGCTGTGATAGTTGACGGCAGCAGCGTTGGTGCAGTGTCTACTTATACTTTCAGCTCAATTGGTGCCAGCCATACTATCAGCGTTGCTTTCGCTATTAATACTTATACAATTTCCGAGACATCGAATGGCTTTGGCGTAAATGCTCCTGCCGGAACCACTACATTAATTTATAGTGATACCATTACTTATACAATGACTCCCTATACTGGTTACTATATTAATGATATTCAGGTTGATAGCGTTAGCGTTGGCGTTAGCGGGTCATCCTATACATTTAGCCCTGTAACAGGAAATCATTCTATTTATGTTGATTATGAAATAAATACTTATGAACTTAATGCAGCGGCTGTTGGTGGATGCAGCATATCTCCTTCCGGATATATGATTGTAAACTATGGCGATACCCTGACTTATACAATTACTGCTGATCCCGGACATTATATAAGTGATGTAATAATAGATGATACAGAGCTGGGGCCGGTAACAAGTTATACATTATATTCGATTTCAGATTTTCATTCAATTGAGGCATATGCATTGCCCGATACTTTTGTTATTGTTGCCATTTGCGGTAGTAATGGTACAATTACACCTGTTGGAAACACAACACTTAGTTATGGAGACAATCAAACCTATACGATTTCACCCAATGCAGGTTTTTACATCTCATCTGTTACAATAGATGGTGTTAGTGCAGGTGCCATTGGGTCATATACTTTCAGTTCTGTTGGTGCTAACCACACTATTAGTGCCGCGTTTGCAATAGACACTTTCACAATAGCTGCTTCAGCAGGTGCAAACGGAACTGTATCGCCATCAGGTACCACAACCGTAAGTTACGACGGCAGCCAGACCTACACCATTACACCAGCTACAGGCTATTCAATAAGCAGTGTCACTGTAGACGGGTCTGTTGTTGGAACCAGCGGCACCTATACATTTAGTTCTGTATCAGCCAGTCACACCATTAGCGCTTCATTTGCAATCAATACCTACAGCCTTACAGCTTCAACCGGTGCAAACGGAACTGTATCACCCTCAGGTACCACAACCGTAAGTTACGGTGGCAGTCAGACCTATACAATTACCCCTTCCACCGGTTATCATATTTCTGCAGTCACAGTTGATGGTTCAGGTGCTAGTACAAGTGGAACATATACATTCAGTACAGTATCAGCCAATCACACCATAAGCGCATCATTTGCAATCAATACCTACAGCCTTACAGCTACAACCGGTGCAAACGGCACAGTATCGCCATCCGGCACAACAACAGTAAGTTACGGTGGCAGCCAGATCTACACAATTACCCCTTCAACCGGTTATCAGATTTCCGCAGTCACTGTAGATGGCTCAATTGTTGGTACAAGTGGTACCTACACATTTAGTTCAGTTTCGGCAAATCATACCATCAGCGCCTCATTTGCAATCAATACCTACAGCCTTACAGCTACAACCGGTGCAAACGGCACAATATCGCCATCCGGCACAACAACAGTAAGTTACGGTGGCAGTCAGATCTACACAATTACCCCTTCTACCGGGTATCATATTTCCGCAGTTACTGTTGATGGCTCAGTTGTTGGTACAAGCGGCACCTATACATTTAGTTCTGTATCAGCCAATCACACCATAAGCGCATCATTTGCAATCAATACCTACAGCCTTACAGCTACGACCGGTGCAAACGGCACAGTATCGCCATCCGGCACAACAACAGTAAGTTACGGTGGCAG
>Ga0364887_10759_pt1 | contig 12669 bp, 5 predicted proteins | sample ExccelJu500001D4_4_FD_206924 | JGI IMG/M metagenome (GOLD analysis project Ga0364887, IMG submission 206924) | Enriched cells from Trout Bog Lake Hypolimnion, Wisconsin, USA - BchlTB.July23.5000.01.D4 | ecosystem: Environmental > Aquatic > Freshwater > Lake > Hypolimnion/Profundal zone | place...
GTATGCCGGTTACGGTGCATCCGGTGCCAGCAGCATTAACAGGTATCACAAGTGTTTGCGCAGGCGGTACTACTTCATTGGCTTGCACCACAACCGGTGGAATATGGAGCAGCAGTAATACTGCCGTAGCCACTGTAGGCTCAACAGGTATAGTAACCACAATAGCCGGAGGTTCAGCCACTATCAATTATACTTTACCTACCGGTTGTAAGTCATCAGTCGTTATGAGTATTGATCCTCCTCCGGTTATTTCAGGGGTGTCCAGTATTTGTGTGGGCAATACAACAACGTTTACCACCAGTATAGCAGGTTCATGGACCAGCAGCAATCCTTTTTTCGCAAGTATTTCCTCTACTGGTGTTATCACAGGCCTGTTGCCTGGTTCGGCTATCATTACCTGCACTTCTTTTTCTACCGGTTGTGTATCCAATCATGCTATCAGTGTTACATCAAGTTGCTCAGGTACACCTGCAGGTGGCACAGGCCATGTTGTTAGTGCCACTATTTGTTCAGGTCATGCAGATCTGCTTTATTTAACCGGCGCATCTACAACCTGCGGTGTAACTTTTCAATGGCAGAGCTCAACAGATAGTATCTGGTGGACCAATATTGCTGGAGCTGCATCAGATTCTGCTTATGTTAATCCGCAATCCAATCTTTACTACCGGTGTAAGGTAACCTGCTATACCAGCAGTTTATTTTCTTATTCCACACCTGTTCATGTGCTGGTTTATAACAGCATTTCTGCACATAGTATTGTCAATACACCATCTTATTACTGCAACGGCCCTGATTTCAGCCTAAGCACATGCGGTATACAGCCCGGTACCTATATCCAGACTTTTTACGGCGACGGGTCATCGGACAGTACTCATCTTTATTCTTCCAGCCCCGATTCTTCAGCTTTTGCCAATATATATCATGCCTACAATATGGCCGGCACCTATACTGTAAAGCAGATATTGCGGAATGGCGTTACACCTCAGGATTCAGTAAGCTATGCATTTAACTACAGTTATTGCAGAACTTTACCTGTATTTTTCTATTTCGATACCAATAATGACTGTATTGATGATGGTGGAGACGGATATATTTCACATCCAGTATCAACTGAAATTGATTCAGCCGGGATAGCCATTGATACTATAACCACCAGCGGTGGATTTTATTACCAGGCATTAGGAGATTCAGGTACTGTGTACCGGTTTAAAGTAATAGCTCATGATACAGGGTTGCACATGAGCTGCCCCACTTCTGGTATTTTGTTTGACACCATTAATGCCTATGTTAACGACTACGCGCCTAAGTATTTCGGGTTTAACTGTACTACCACCGGTAATTTTGACATGAGCGTTTCTGCAGACATGATCTGCGGCAGGCATACTGCATCGGGTTATATATATGTGGGTAACAACTGGTGCACAGTAGAGAACGCAGTAGTTACCATGACCTTCAGCCCCAATTATGTTTTTGGCAGCGCATCTATAACGCCATGGTCCATAGTTGGCAATACGGTTACCTGGCACCTTACAGGTATCAATGACTATACCAGTTTTTATTATCCCTACATTTATTTTAATCTCAACGTACCCGGCCCATTCCTTACTGCCGGCGATACCATACAGACCTATTTTACCGTAACTCCGTTGTCAGGGGATATAAATCCCGCCAATAACTATTTTTCATTGGTTGAAACTATTATGGCATCATATGATCCTAATGGTATTAATGTGTCGCCGCGAGGAGCAATTATTCCATGCACGCCTTTGCAATATGCCATCAGGTTTGAGAATACGGGTAATGATACAGCCTACAACATCTCTGTTGTAGATACGCTCCCTGATAACATAAACCCGAAAAGCCTGATGGTGATTTCCTCAACTTCTGTGGTCAACCTGGCAACGGCCTCCTACAGCGGTCATAATGTGGTCAAGTTTGATTTCCCCCACATCAATCTGCCCGACAGCTCACATCATAACCTTTGTTTTGGAGAAGTCATTTTCTCGGTTAATGCAAATGCGGGATTGGCTGATGGGAGTATGATCATGAACCATGCAAGTATTTATTTTGATGATAACCTGCCGGTAATTACCGATACCGCTACCAACATTATTGGCATCAGCCCCATTGTTGGGCCGGGCAGTGTTTGTCTTGGTTCCTCCATGGTTCTCTCTGATGAGAGTGCGAATGGTGTATGGAGCGCTTCCAATACGGATGCGGCTGTAACCGGTGGATTGGTAACTACCACAGCAGGTGGAACTGATACTATCAGTTATTCAATTTCCAATACGTGCCTCACAAGATCAGCTATTCTGGTGGTAACCATAAATCCGGTAGTAGCAGCTTCAGTAACCATAAATTCGAACAGTGGGATGGGTGATACCATTTGTACAGGAACAATTCCTGTATTTACAGCTGCAACACTGAATGGCGGCACTGCTCCTGTTTATCAATGGTCGGTAGGTGGTACTGATGCGGGCACAGACAGCACATACAGCTATATCCCGGTAAGCGGGGATACAATAGCTGTAATGATGGCCAGTAACGGCCAGTGCGTAACACCTGATACCGCAACTTCATTTATGGTATTGAATGTATTATCACCAATACCCCCGATAGATTCAATGATTGCCAGCCCGGGTGCTTTTATCAGCTCCGGAACATCAGATACTTTCTTTGCCTTCATTACTAATGGTATCCCGGTTTCCTATTCATGGTTGTTGAATGGTGCGCCAACCGGTGATACAACTGACACTTTCATAACAAAGACATTAATCAACGGAGACTCTGTAACCTGTATCACCACAAGCACAGGATTGTGTCAGTTAGCCTCATTTAATTCGTTCGTTGTTACCGTAAATAATGTAGGTGTTAAATCATTATCAGTTCATGATGGACTAGTGATTTATCCTAACCCAAATAAAGGGGAATTTACCATCAGGGGAAGTTTGAATTCATCAACAGATGATGTGGTAACAATGGAAGTAACCGACATCATGGGCCAGGTACTGCTCAGCAAGCAGGTTGCCTGTAAGAATGGACAGATCGATAAAAAACTGGGTATTGGCAAATCTGTTCCGGCAGGGATGTATATACTTACTATTCGCTCTGCTAATGAAAGCAGCGTATACCATTTTGTTATTGAAGAATAAATTTTTGTTCCGGCATATTGTTTCCATTTTCGGCACGGCCGGTTTATTGTATTGTTATTTCTTTTGCCCTGTATTATGGTTACCTTTGCACCCTGTTAAGGAAATTACATTAATGATTTTTATTATTAAGTAATGCATTGAATCAAATTAACAGTCACAGACTTTGAAACAAATCATACAATCGTTTAAAACGGGTGAAACTGTATTGGAAGATGTACCTGCTCCCAAAGTGAAGCGCGGGCATCTGCTGATTAAAACTACACGGAGCCTGGTTTCGGCAGGAACGGAGCGAATGCTTGTTGAGTTTGGAAAAGCCAATATGCTGCAGAAGGCGCGCCAGCAGCCCGACAGGGTGAAGCAGGTACTGGCGAAAATTAAGACCGATGGATTCAAACCTACCATTCAGGCTGTTTTCAATAAACTGGGGCAGCCATTGCCATTAGGCTATTGCAACGTAGGCAAGGTAATAGCAGTGGGTGAAGGGGTAACAGATTTTGTAACCGGAGACCGGGTTGCCTCTAACGGGCCTCATGCAGAATATGTATGTGTGCCGAAAAATCTTTGTGCGCATGTTCCGGATAATGTAACTGATGAAGAGGCCGCATTTACGGTTATTGGTTCTATTGGCCTGCAGGGCATACGCTTGTGTGACCCTGAGTTGGGAGAGACAATCGTTGTTGTTGGATTGGGTCTGATAGGACTGATTACTGCTGAATTACTTATTGCCAGTGGATGCCGGGTAATAGGCGTAGACCTGGATGCCGGCAAAGTGGCGCTTGCAAAGAAAAAGGGCGTACTGGCAATTAATCCTGCTACAGGTGTTGATGTGGTTAAATTTGTTTTAGAAAATACAGATAACATTGGAGCAGACGGGGTTCTGATTACAGCTTCTGCCAAGTCGGATGATCTTATCTCCCAGGCGGCAAGAATGAGCAGGAAAAGAGGACGGATAATCCTTGTTGGTGTGATAGGGCTGAATATCAGCAGGGCGGAGTTTTATGAAAAGGAACTCACTTTCCAGGTATCCTGTTCTTACGGGCCGGGCAGGTATGATGATAACTATGAAAAAGGAGGCAATGATTATCCATTGCCATTTGTAAGATGGACAGAGCAAAGGAATTTTAAGTCCGTTCTGCAAACCATTGCGACGGGTAAACTAGATGTGGTTTCACTGATCACAGAGCGGATACCACTTGCAGACTTCAGTAAAATATATTCCAATCTCAGCAATAAGGAGTCCATTGCTTCTGTGCTGGAATATCCTGAGGAAAGCAACGGATCGGATACGATATTATTTCAGGATGGGACTTTTAAACCCGGAAATGGAGGCATAGGCATTATAGGCGCAGGTAACTTCACAAGTATGACTATGCTGCCGTTACTGAGTGAACTGGATGCACCGTTAATTTCGATAGCCAGTGCGACAGGCCTTACAGGCACTACACTGGCCAAAAAATATAAAATAGCCAAGAGTACAACAGACTATACAAGCCTGATAAATGACCCTGCAGTAGAACTTGTGATGATAACCACAAGGCATAATGAACATGCGCATATGGTTGTGGAAAGCCTTAAAGCAGGCAAGCACGTTTTTGTCGAGAAACCATTAGCAATAAACAGGCAGGAACTTGATGATATCCTTGCCGTATATGATGGCAGCAAAACGCTTACTGTAGGTTTTAACAGGCGGTTTTCGCCACATATGCAGCGGGTGAAACAACTGCTTGGCGATGTGCAGATGAATGTGATTGCCACCATGAATGCAGGTAATATACCAGCCAATGTATGGGTGCATGATATGAAGGTGGGAGGAGGCAGAATAATGGGCGAGGCCTGCCACTATATGGACCTGATTACTTTTCTTACCGGCAGCAAAATAAAAACGGTATGCATGAGTGCTATGGGGCTGAATCCACAGATTAATACAGATAATGCTTCTATACTCTTGCATTATGAGAATGGAAGCACCGGGGTTATCAATTATTTTGCAAATGGCTCTAAAGCATATTCAAAGGAAAGAATAGAAGTGTATGCCCAGGAACAGACCTTAATTACCGATAATTTCCGTCTTACTGAAGGGTTCGGAATTAGGGGTTTTACTAAATTGAAAACGAATGTAGATAAGGGGCATAATGCGCAGTTTAAACAGCTGCTGGAAAGATTGAAAAACGGAGGTCATCCGTTAATACCTTTTGATGAAATAGTGAACACTACCAAAGCCGGTTTTGCTGCCATTGAAAGTTTGACTAAACACGAATGGGTAGCAGTGCATTCATGAATGAGCCAAGAATAATTTTATGCTTATAGATATTATTGCAGGCGCAAGGCCTAATTTTATAAAGATTGCCCCGATCATTGAAGCTATAAAGCGGCATGCAAAGGCCGGTAAAGATATGCAGTATCGTTTGGTGCATACCGGGCAGCACTATGATAAAAAAATGAGCGGAGATTTTTTTGATCAGCTCAATATTCCTGCACCTGATTATAATCTGGAGGCCGGCTCAGGTACACAGGCCGAGCAGACTGGTAAAATAATGGTAGGGTATGAAAGATTATTGCAGGAGAAGCCATGTGATTTGTGCATTGTAGTAGGCGATGTAACCTCAACAATGGCTTGTTCTATTGCTGCAAAAAAAGTGAATAATATTAAAGTAGCCCATGTGGAAGGAGGTATCCGCTCGGGTGACTGGACAATGCCGGAAGAGATCAACCGTATTGTTACAGATTCAATCAGCGACTATTTTTTTACCACATCTGCAGTTGCCAATAATAACCTGCGCAAATCGGGTGTTCCGGACGAAAGGATATTTTTTGTGGGCAATACTATGATTGATACGCTTTATAAGCAAATGCCAAGGTTTATAAAGCCCGCAATCTGGGATACTGCAAAGCTGGAAAATGGTAATTATATAATAATGACTTTGCACCGGCCGGCAAACGTGGATAATGGCACGAAATTGAAGGAGCTGATTACTGAAATTGTTCAGTCATCGAATAATCTGCCCGTAATTTTTCCGGTTCATCCCCGCACTGCAAAGATGCTGGATACTCTTGGTATATCGAATTGTAATTTATATGTTATCGACCCTTTGGGATATCTGGAATTTAATTATCTTGTCAAAAATGCGAAAGCAGTAATTACCGATTCCGGTGGTATAACTGAGGAAGCTACCGTTATGGGTGTGCCATGCATGACATTGCGGGACAGTACCGAGCGGCCGGAAACCTGTACTATCGGAACCAATGAGTTGCTGGGAACTGATCCTGCCAACATTGCTCCTGCTTTCATGAAATTGTTTTCAGGAAACTGGAAAAAAGGCAATATTCCAGAACTGTGGGATGGTAAAACTGCTGAGCGGATTGTAAACAGAATTGCTATCATTTATGACTTGGGTTAAGTAAATTTATTATGACCGGTATCCTCTCAAACGAAGTAGAAAATATAGTGAATAACCTGCTGATTTTTGTTGACAGGGTAGTTGCGATTGCAGATAATTATTCTGTTCATCAGGTTTGGGATAGAGAAGATGATTCAGCTATTGAGGGTAGTGATATTCGTGGATTAAATATTGCTGAGTTGACCGGAATGAATGGAGAAGGGCAATTAGGCAACCTGATAGGTGATGCTTTCAGCAAAAATAAAAAAGGTTATCTGGAGTATAGTATTATCAGTAACAACTCGGTAGTTCTTTTTGGGCTAAGAGTACTTCCAATTCATCCTGAAAAGGAATTCATTTTCATTACTATAGAAAACCTATCTCCGAAGGGAGAGCTGTTTTCTGAACAAGACAGGCTGATTAAAGCGCTCCAAGCTACCGGAGATGGAGTCTGGGATATCAATTTTGCCGAAGATGTTGTTTGTTTTACCGGTAACTGGGGGAAAATATTCGGCTATGAGCCTGATATGAAAATGACCATTTCTGAATGGAGTGCACATATACATCCTGAGGACATTGGTAAATCATCAGAGATCAGGTCGGATTTTTTTAGCGGCAAAGTTCCAAATTATTCTGCTGAACTGAGATTCAGATGTAAAGATGGGACATATAAATGGATATGGAGCAGAGGATTTGCCATTACAAATACTCAGGATGGTAAACCTTTAAGATGTATAGGCACGCACACAGATATTAATGAAAAAAAAATTGCGGAAGATAAATTTGCTGCTATATCAAATTTGCTTTCAAGACTGATCAATAATCTGATCAGCGGGATATTGGTAACCGATCAGAACCATAAGGTAATCTTTGCAAATGGTGTATTCTGTGATATTTACAACATTACCGGTGGGCCAACGGAAACTCTTGGCCTTTCAATGGATGAATGTTTCGAAAAAAGTAAGCATTTTTACAAACACCCTCAGCAGGTAAAGTTTGGTATAGAAGCGGCCATAGCAAACGGGAAAACATTTCTTAATAAAGAAGTGGAAATGATAGATGGACGAATATTGAGTCTTGATCTTATAACCTTATCACTTGATGAAAACAATAACGGGGAAATCTGGAAATTCACTGATGTTACTGTTCAGAAAAATATTGATTCGAAATTTGAAGAGCAGCGTAAATTTTACGAAAATATTCTGAATAACATACCGGCAGATATTGCTGCCTTTGATACTGATCACAAATACTTATTTGTAAACAAGAATGGTATAAAAGATGAGGAACTGAGAAAGTGGATAATTGGTAAAACCGATGTTGATTATGCCAGATACCGAAAAAGGCCAGATTCATTTTTTGAAACAAGGTTTGAACTTTACGATAAGGCAATTGATAGCCGGAAGAGTGCGCAGCTGATTGAAAAATTAATTTCAAAAGAAGGAAAAGAAGAATATCATCTCCGCATTATTAATCCTGTTCTTACTGAGAATGGAAATATTGAATTCCTTCAGGCTTACGGGCTTAATATTACTGATCTTATTGTTGCTCAGGAATCACTCAAAACAAGCGCTGAAATATTTTCAAGCGCATTCGATTATTCAGGCATAGGTATGGCTTTGGTAGGCCTGGATGGCAAATGGCTGGACGTTAATACGTCATTTTGCCTGATGACCGGCTATTCGAAGGATGAATTGCTTGCGCTTACTTTTCAGGAAATCACCTACCCGGATGACCTTGAGTCTGATCTGGCATTGATTAGAAGAATGCTTAAACAGGAATTAAAAACATACACGCTAGAGAAGAGGTATATATCCAAAGACAAAAAGATTGTTCTGGTATTACTTACTGTTTCACTGGTATGGAATACAGATGGAACACCAAAGTTTTTCATCGCTCAGGTAGTAGATATAACGCAGAAGAAGGAACTGGAAAATGAGATAAGAAGGAAGAACAACATACTGGAAGCATCGAAGGAAAGTTTGCAGAATAAAGTTAATCAGCTTGAAGATCTGAACCATATTATAGCACACAATTTAAGAGGCCCGGCAGGTAACATTAAGATGTTTTCTGAAATATTAATGGAACAGCTGAATAACAATGATTTTGCGGCGCCTGAATTATCTGCCTCAGGATTTACGTATGAACAGGTGCTTCAATTTATACAGGAGAGCAGCAATTCTCTGATCTCAAGTCTCGAAACCCTAATGGAGATAACCCAGATAAAACTGAATAAGACTATACCCAATGATAATTGCGATGTTCAGACGATTATCAACGAAATAATTACCCAGTTTCAGAGTGGGATTTATGAAAAACAAGCTTTAATACTGACTGAACGTTCAATTGAACAGATCAGTTATCCAAAAGTTTATCTCGAAAATATTATTTATAATCTGCTCAGTAATTCACTCAAATACATCCGGCCAGGTACCACTCCTGAAATTCTGATATCAGTAAGATCGGTGGATGAAAGGACGGTAATTACTGTAAAGGATAACGGACTTGGTATTAATTTGGATAAATACGGAGACCGTCTGTTTAAACTGAACCAGGTTTTTCATTCCGGATTTAACAGTAAAGGAATTGGCCTTTATATCACCAAAACCCAGGTTGAATCATTAGGTGGGAGCATTGAGGTTAAGAGTAAAGAAAATGAAGGCAGTGAATTTATTGTTACACTTTAATACACACATCTGGTGGGTTGGAGGCGGCTAATCTTTAATCTTCCATTGAAAACCCTGATAACTTAATATGCCAGGAAAACTAAAAAAAATCTTTAACCTTATCGGTAATATGGGGTGGCGATATACCGCCTTCCGGATGAGGTATGAAATGTTGCTAAGATCCGGTTTATTAAAAAAGCGGTTTCCGGCATCACCCGAGTATAATCAGTTCATGTCATTAAAGGTATGGAAGGAAAATGAGGCGCAATTTTTTTTTCAAAGCAGGGAATCACTGAATTTTCCTAAAGTTCAGGATTCTTCATTAAAAGAAAATTTTACCAACATTAAAGCCTGTAAATTTTTATTGTTCAGCAGTATTCTTGCAGACCTTGGACAAGATTATGATTGGGTAACCAATCCGGATTCCGGATTCCGGTATGATATAAATAAACACTGGACGGAGATAGCAGATCTGTCGAAAGAAGCCGGGGATATAAAGTTTGTTTGGGAAAAATCACGGTTTTCCTATCTCTATGATATCATAAGGTACGATTACCACTTTAGTGAAGATTGTGCTGCCTTTGTGTTTAAAGATATACTTTCATGGATAAAAGGTAACCCTGTAAACTGCGGACCTAATTACCGTTGCAGCCAGGAGATGTCGTTGAGGGTAATGAACTGGACCTTTGCGCTTTATTATTACAGGAATTCTTCCGCATTAACAGATGATGTTTTTAACGAGATCCAGTATGCCATTTACTGGCATATGGACCATGTGTATAAAAACCTAGATTTCTCCAGAATAGCAGTGCGCAACAACCATGCAGTTACCGAAACCATGGCCTTGTATTTTACAGGATTATTTTATCCTGCCCTACCGGGAGCAGCTGAGTGGAAAAAGAATGGCAGAAAATGGCTGGAAGAAGAAATTACCTACCAGGTATATGAAGATGGCACCTACCTGCAATTCTCTATGAATTATCATCGTATAGTGGTTCAATTGCTTACATGGGCAATAACCTTATCGGAGAAAAACAATGAAAAATTCAGCGATACTTTTTATGACCGTGCAGGGAAATCGCTGGAGTTTTTACGTACCTGTATGGTTGATGAAAATGGGTGGCTGCCTAATTACGGAGCCAATGACGGCGCATTGTTTTTCAATTTCAGTAAAGCGCACTACAGGGATTACAGGCCACAACTGCAGGCATTGGGAATGACCCTTGGGATAGACTTAGGTTTCAATGATCATGCAGAAGATGTGCATTGGTATGGGCTGGATCTCCACATTAATGAAAAGTGGCAACCGGAGAATGGAATACATGAATTTAATGATGGCGGATATTATATTGTAAGGGAGCCGCAAACGCTTACATTCATTAAATGTGGCAGCTATAAAGACCGCCCTTCTCATGCCGATAACCTGCATCTGGATTTATGGTATAAAGGAGAGAATATTTTGCCGGATGCCGGCAGTTATAAATACAATACTGATGATGAAACCATTCGTTACTTCAGTGGCACCGCATCGCATAATACGGTAATGCTTGACAATAAAGACCAGATGCTGAAGGGTGGCAGGTTCATATGGTATTACTGGTCGCAAAGTGAATATGCAGCTTTAAAGGAAAATGAAAAAAAATTTATCTTTAAAGGAGAAATTAAAGCATTCAGTTATATTAAAGACGGCATCATCCACAAGCGAACAATTGTAAAAATGAAAGGTTTACCCGTATGGAATGTCATTGATGAAATAATAGGTGCTCCTGACAATTTATTTATGAACCAGGTCTGGCACTTGCCAATTAATGGATCGGAAAAGGTTTTGATTGATGCAAGGAACGCAGTTGGTGATCTCTTAATGCCTCAGCTACAAGAAGGTTGGTATTCCTCATTATATGGGCACAAGGAAAGAACCGAAGAATGGCATTTTAGTGATGGAAGCAATGTAATTAAGACAGAAATAAAAATAAGCAGCAATTCATGAACATACTTCTTATCCACCAGTACTTTTTAGAAGAAGATGACCCTGGAGGCTCCCGGTGGAACGAGTTTACTCGCGTGTGGACTGAACAGGGGAATACAGTAACCGTGCTGGGGGGCATGATGCACTATAACGGTAAAGAAAAGAAACCAGAGTATAAAGGTCGATTGTTTGTGAAGAAGCAACAGGGGGCTGTTACTGTTTTGCGATGTCATGTATCTGAGGCATATAATAAACATTTTATTGGAAGGCTTTGGGGGTATTTTTCATTTATGTTCTCATCGCTTTATGCAGGACTGTGTAAAGCAAAAGGAAAATTTGATGTGGTTATAGTTACTTCACCTCCTTTGTTTGTAGGTGTGAGCGGATACCTTGTTTCCAGGCTGAGGCGGATGCCATTTGTATTTGAAGTACGCGACCTCTGGCCTGAATCGGCAATTGATACTGGCGTGTTGACAAATAAACTGGTTATTAAGCTGGCATATTGGGTTGAGGGATTTATATATAAAAGGGCAAGGTTGATCAACGTTCTGACTCCTGCCTTTTTCACTTCACTAAAAGAGAAAAAAGGTATAGCAGAAAACAAATTGATTCAAATCTCTAATGCCGCAGATTTCAGTCTGTCAGAGAAATTGCTCCAGGAATTCGACAGGGATGTTTTCCGTAAAGTGCATGGGCTGGAAGGTAAATTTGTAATCACTTATGTAGGCGCCCATGGTGTGGCTAACTGCCTGGAACAAATACTGGACGCGGCTGAAGTACTGACCGATACAAATGTGCTCTTCCTGCTTATAGGGCAGGGTATGGAAAAAGACAGGCTGGTGAAGATGGCTGAAGACCGGAAAATTACCAACGTGCGTTTCCTGGATTCAGTACCTAAGGCTGATGTATTCAGGTATATTCTGGCTTCCGAAATGGGCGCATCTGTACTTAAGCGGGTGGATACCTTCAAGACCGTTTACTCCAACAAAACCTTCGATTATATGTCGTGCAAGCGGCCAATTCTTATGGCTATTGATGGGGTATCGCGCGAACTGCTTGAGGCTGCCGGAGCAGGTTCCTATGTGGAGCCGGAGAACACACAGGAATACAACAGGGTGATACGCCTTTATCTTAACGACCCCGAAAGGGTTAAGAGGGAAGGGGAGAGCGGATATAGGTTTGCCAAAGAAAACTTTGACCGGGAGGTATTAGCAATGAAATACCTGGAGCACATTAAATCCATTATATAATTATTCCGGTTATCATCTGCTCACCTTCCAGTCTTTGGTAACAATATAATTACCGGTCTCCTGGTCTGAGCCATGTATATGCACTGCTGCGCCTACAAAATAAGCGTAGAAGCTTACCGAATCTGCAACATTGTATAGCTTGCTGATGCTGTCTATAGAGTTCCTGGTTTTATCAGCGCTTACCCTGCTTTCTATTATTTCAGCCGAATCTGTTTTTATTTTTTCGGTCTGATTTTTTAATGAAGATTCATCAAACTT
>Ga0364887_10760_pt1 | contig 12667 bp, 5 predicted proteins | sample ExccelJu500001D4_4_FD_206924 | JGI IMG/M metagenome (GOLD analysis project Ga0364887, IMG submission 206924) | Enriched cells from Trout Bog Lake Hypolimnion, Wisconsin, USA - BchlTB.July23.5000.01.D4 | ecosystem: Environmental > Aquatic > Freshwater > Lake > Hypolimnion/Profundal zone | place...
CGTAGCAGTTGTATGAAATAAGGGTTCAGTGTGGAAGCGATATCTTTGGGATATTTTGTTTTTTTGATGAAGGAAGCTTGGTAGTATTGGCAAATGGCTTTCAGAAAAAGACTCAAAAAACATCGAGACAAGAAATTGAAAAAGCATTAAAAATTAAAAAAGAATATTATGAAGGCAAATAAGGATATTAAAACACTTGCTGAGTTTAAGGACGAACATTATGGCAAAGTAGGTTCGCCTAAACGAGATAAATTGGACAAGGAGTTTGAAGTGTTTAAATTGGGCGTATTGATTCAAGAAGCAAGACTTGAAAAGGGATTGACCCAAGAACAACTTGCCCAAAAATGTGGCACCAACAAGGCATATATTTCGAAGGTAGAGAACAATAGACCTCTTCGACAATTGAATTATCCCCCCACTAGCGTCATTTCGAGGCACGAGAAATCTTATTTTACCTAATCATGAGTAAAATCAGTAGCGTTATTTAGAGTATTGTGTTAGATTTCTCGTGCCTCGAAATGACGATTCACTGGTTTTGAAAGTGATTATGCATCAAAAATGGATTGTCGAAGAGGTCTAATGTAAAGGATGTACGTACCTCTACATTGCAAAGAATAGTTGAACTTGGCTTTGGCGGTCAACTGCAATTGTCCATCAAATTGTAATTACCAGCTAGTCCTCGTAAATTTCGTTGATAGTGCGCTGTGTGTGACGCGTGGCTACGAAACTATAATTTTGGTAGGGTGTGGATAAACCCACCTCCTACCTCCTCCTGAGGAGGAGAAGTGCGAATGTGGTTGCGGATAGTGGGTGAGGGTTGTGTATGATGGGATTTGTTTTTTGTATAAATAAACTCACTTGTAAAAAGGGTGTAGCAATTGGAATGGGGATTGCTATAAAAGTATATTAGGCATTTCACTAAAGTGATTTCTGTTTGCTGAGCAAGGAATATAATCTCAAATCACTACAGCACAGAATCAAAAACATGTATGATTCAAACGACTTTTCTTGGCTTATTTATCAAAATACTTTATCAACGCATAGACATTGTCGTTCAGTTGCTTCATTTTTTCAAGTAGAGATTTGTAAGGCTCGTAGCTGGTGTTTACAATTCCTTTGTTTGAGTCTTTGTTAGAGAAGTCTGCCCCGGCATCATCAGGTGCATTGTCCTGATAGCGAAACCAATGCCAACCCACACAGTTCTTTATTTGCAACAAATCAAGACAGAAATTTTGATAATGTAATCCACGGTCTTCTTGGGTTTTTACTAACCAGCCTGCACCTGTTACATTACCCATCTTGCTATCCTCAGCTTTTGTATAAAATTCTGTGATGATAAAAGGTTTCTTTAGCATGTTCCATTGTGCGGCATGTTTTGGTATTACATCCCATTCGCCATAGTAATTCAATGAAATAATGTCTAGATATTTCTCAGCAGCAGCCAAAATATAATTATTAGTCTTCGCTGAAGCATGCAAGCGACTACCAAGATAAAGATGGTTTGGGTCATTGGCTTTGATGGCTTCGCTGCTGATTTTGTAATACTCCTCTGCAACATAACCGGCGAATTCCTCTTTCTGCTCCTTGGTAATGGTAGTTGTATCTAATTTCTTCTCTGCCACCCATTTCAAAGCCAATTGATAAGCTGCATCTTCTGGGTCACTAATTCTAAGAAAACTAAAGATCAGATTTTCTTGAAAAGCTAGCTCATTATCTGAGAAATGCCCATACAAATTTGGGTCACCTTTACTAGCTACCAAATCTTTAGTTCTTTCTATACAATATGCTTTGAATTCGGGATTGAAGATATTAGCTAACTCTGGATAATCCTTCTTACCAGCAGACTTCTTTTTATTCTTTTGAGAAAAACTACCCAGCAAACTAAGCTGGGTAGTGTAAACGATGGGGTTAGGGCTGAAAGTGTTGTATGCCTTAATAGATTCCACATCAGACCAAGAGCCAGTGGAATTGAAGCCTATATTTTTAAATAGTTTCTGTGTTTCACCTAGCCAAATCTGTTTGGTTTTGAATTTCTCATCAAAAGCTGCTTCATTGCTTGGAGCCTTGCCAGGTCTTACTGCATTAATAGCAATGTTGTAAAATGGATGCCCTTCGGGGTCGATTATCCAACAGCGACCATCCTTTTTTGTGGTATAAAAGAAACCGGTGGCCTTGACAGAATAAGATGAATTGCCCCCAAACTTATCCAACTCAGCAACACCGGAGCTTTTGAATCCTTTCAATAAATTGACAGTCTTACAACCATAGGCTTTCCAATCTTTATACTGTATTTCGTGGTTACTATCCCTGTACCATTCTTTAGATTGAACGTACACGGAATCTGTTTTTTGTTGGGCAATGGAGACAGTAATATTAACAATTAGACCTAGAAAGAATAAGAAAGAAAATTTCAAAGGAGTGTTTTATTTAGTCTTAAATATTAATGTTTATACCCGACTTAATTTTTTTGGAAGCATACCCTATGCCACTAGCCAGTAACATCAAACTCATGCCACCATCAAATGGAACTACCGGACCACCATCGCCACCTGGCCCATCGCCGGGGGCACCTGGACCACCAATACCCGGATCATCCGCTGGGGACTGGGCATTAACGGTTACGGTACTGAACAATACCCCAATCAATATTGACAATCCTATCAATTTGATTCCTTTTATAACTTGTTGCATAATTTAATATTAATAACGTTTAGAGATTAGTGTTTAGTGATTAATGTTTAATGAATAAATCACCAAACACTAATCACTTATTACTATTATTTAGGGTTGAACAGATAAGTTTGATTGGTGAACAATTTGGTTGCTACCTGCCTCACGTATCACTACGCTATAAGTGCCACCCGCCAATGTGTTGTTGATAACCAAGGCATGGATTGCACTTCCACCTGAGTGGCTGATAGTTTGCTCATTAACCTTTTGTCCCAATACATTGTAGATGCTCACCACATATTTACCTGCTGCCACATTTGTCAACTGTACATTCAATGTCTTGCCAACCAATGGGTTTGGATATATTGTTGTGAGTGGTGAGTTGTTAGTGGTGAGTTTGGCTATATTGCTGTAGTTCACAGCACCAGTTTCACTCACTGCCTTGATGCGGTAGTAATTGTTGCCTTCTGCTACGCTGTTGTCTTTTGCAATATAGCTCGCAGTTGCAGTGTTCTTGGCAGCTTGTTGACCGATGGAAGCATAGTTCTTACCATCAGTTGATTTCTCAACTTCAAAGTACGACTCACCCTTCTCCCCTACTGTGTTCCATGTGATGGTAGCTATCTTGTTGTTCAAAGTAGCACTTGCAACAATGCTGTTTACAGCCAACGCACTTGGGTTGAAGATGATGCTGAACCTGTTGGTGTAGCTTGCAGCGTTTGCATCAACGGTGAAGTTTACTGTAGTAACACCGCTGCCCAAAGCAGTTGTTGTGTTCTTGTAAGCATCGAACAACAATGGAGCAAAGCCATTGCTAATGTAGCTAGTTGCATCCACTTTCAATTGATAAGTTGAAGTGGTAAGGCTACCTATCTTCAAAGCAATCGCATCAGTAGCAGTTGCTGGCAACCTGCCATCAATACCAAGCTCTACGCCCTTGTCACTGATTGCGATATAGTCGCTGCCATAGCCAAGCTTGTAGGCATCCTGAGAACCCACGCTCTTATCAGTAAAGTCATTCCTAAAGGCAACTGCTGCACCGTCCGTGCGGGTAGCCCCATTGTAAAGTTCTACATAAATCTTGCTCAACGGAGCTGATGCACCAAATATTGACAACTTGGTAGAGGATGCTTGCTTTGCTGACTCTTGGAAGACAACTTTAGGAGTCGGGCTTGATGTGGCATTCAACACAAAGAATGCTTGGCCTGCCTGTATCAAATCCGTTGCATTGGCTTCATCCATGAACTGTGAACCAGATGCATAGTTGTAACCTTCGTAAGTACCTGTTGCACTATAGGTAGGATCCAAGAAGTACCAGGTACCATTGATGTTGGAACCAGCAGAAACTGAAGCATTGTAAACACTTGTCCACGAAATAGGGCATGCATAAGGGTTGGCAACCATGCTCAAACCTTGTGTAATCTTGCCGTTTGTAATCACGGTTGCATTGGTATTCAAGGCATTTGTGGAGGTGATGGCAGAACCATTGGCAGTACCAGTAACACCAGTTGTACTGTAAGTTACGGTTCCATAAACCAAATTACCTGTTGCACGCACCGTAGTTGGGTTGTACATACGCAAACCAGCAGGGTAATTCAAGATTGGGGTAGTTGCCAAGTTGAAGCTCCTGTCGCCCCTTACCAATACCCTATAGCCAGTAAACACATCTAGGTTGGTTGTCTTGGTATTGATGATGCTGTCCACCTTTCCAGCAGCATATTGTGAATAGAACGAACCATTAGAATTATTGAAGGTAAAGGCAGATAATATACCGTTCAAGCTATAATCCAAACCAGTGGTGCTGTTAGCAGCAATTTGCCCAGAAGCATAATCAGCAGTATTAGCATCAGTAGAAGTAGGTCCTGTAATGAAGATGCCATAGCCATTGTGCGTAAAGCTTCCGCCCTCTTGCCAGTTGGTGAAGATGTTTCCTGTTGTGTAACTTGAGTTATAAACTTGAGGAGCCAAGTCACGGTAGCCACGGTAACCTGCTGGAATATAACGCTCTACAGTGGCTGTACCTGTGATACTAGCCCCACTGCCAAGAGGAGCAACAACAGCTGTATTGGCAATAGAAGTTGATTTTAACGTTAACAAATTACCAGTAGCTAGAGATGCTCCTGCATTTACAGTTAAAGTACCTGTAACAGCCAATGTATTAGTCAATAAAGTCAATCCTGCGGTATTATTTACTGTTAGGTTGGCACAAGTTAATGGGAAACCATTTCCTGTTTTAGCAGCAGTTGTACCATTGAATACATAAGAAGCACTGGCATTCAAAGTTTGAGTACCCGTTACCCTTATATTCCCAGTTCCACCTGTTTGCAATACACCATTTGTTGATGCACAACCATTCCAAATAGTAGTGGCACCAGCATAAGAAGTAAATGAAGCAGTTCCTGCAAAATAGGTATGACCAGAAGTTGATGTTTCAGCAGGGAAGCTAATTGTACCATATTGTTTTACGGCACCATTAACTGTAATAGTAGTACCTAAAGCAGAAAGCGTTAAAATACTACCTGAATTAACTGTAAGTATATTATTCACAGTTAAGGAAACACCAATTGAAGCACCAGAAGTACTGTTTGTATTACTTACTGTCAAATTACCATAACCACCAGTGACGGCAGGAATGGTTTGAGCAGCAGATGATGCAAAGTTGATTATACTAGCATTATTGATGGTTCCAAATGTTGGAATCGTTGCATCTCCTAATACCAAGGTGTTGGAACCTGAAGCAGCAGCAGGTAGATTTACTGTGCCTACAATGGTCTTTCCACTTGCAACAGTCAAGGAAGCAGCAGAAACTGATGAACTTCCTACATTTATTGACGATCCGGTACCACTTACAGTCCAAGTACCAGCATCATTTGCAGTTGAAGCATTAGTACCCCTTATTTCAAATGTTGTACCACCTTGTGTAAAAATTGCGGAAGAACCAGCAGCAATAGTTGACGGGGCATTAGAACCATTTGATGCGTACCAGTTTGAATAGTTATCCAATGCAGCAGTACCTGTATTATCTGTGAAATAGTAATAAGTAGGCGCAGCAATATTCAAAGTAATAGGTAAACTTACATTTTGAGTAACTCCAAGATAAACATTGCTTGCAGTAAGCGTAAGACTGACTGAACCTACAGCACTTGATGGAGGTGTACCAGATACGACGCCAGTAGTAGTATTTATAGATAACCAACTAGGATTGGAAGTAAAACCATAAGTAGTAGTACCTAATACAGCCCCAACGCTATCCTTAAAAGACAATGGCTGCCCAACAATTCCAGCAATAGGTGTCTTTGTCTTGATTACAAGTGTGTTAGCAACAGATGTTGTTACATTGCCAGATAATGGACTTGTAACATCGTAATTAGTACCGTTAAAAGTATATAGGTAGAAAGTGTAATTGGTAGAGCCTGTAAGACCACTTGTAACATCTACAGTTGAGCCAGTTCCAGTATAAACTACATATCCATTTCCTAATGAAGAACCACTACCATACGCTGGGTTAGCTGTATAGCTTGTACCATTGGAAGGTGCAACTACACTTGCCCCAGTAGTTGGATAAGCAACAACCAAGGTATTAGTTAAGCCACCATTTGTCCAATTCAAGGTAGTGCTTGTTGCATCAGTTGCGGAGAAACTTAAACTTGAAGGTTGAACTATAGCAGTAGAAGTACCAGAAATAGTAACATTAGAAAATGTAACAGCTCCAGCAGTCATAGCTGCAGATTTCAAATCATAAACAATAATTCTCACAGACAAGGTTTGACCTTGAACCACTTTTATTGATGCTGAACTAGTATAAGTGGTAGAAGCATTTCCAGCAATTGTACCTAGAGTGGACGTTAACACATTGAACGTACTGAAACCATCCAAAGAATAAGCTACAGAATAAGTAACTGTGTTTGGTGTGGTACAAGTAATTGGTATTGAAATATTGTTGGTTGTAAAACTATAACCAGCAGATGGAGTGACATCGAATTGAACATAACGTGTACCATCATTACTTACAGTAGCAGTACTGTTTCCAGTAATACCACTAAAGGTTGAGTTGACAGCAGCGGTTGTACCATCTGATTGCCATAAGTCATACCCTGTTCCAGAAGCAACCTGAGAAGCACAAATATTCAACCCAGTTATAGCACTATTGGTAGGATTTACTCCTATCGTAGCATAAGCATACCCAGTAGTACTTGTTGCACCAATATTTGTATATGTAGGGCTGCCCACTATAGTTGTACCTGAAACGTTGCCTGTTGCAGTTGCAGAACCATTGGAAGCAAATGTCCAAGTTACTCCATCAGTATATAAAGGAACATAAGTAGTTAAGGTAGAAGTTGTATAATAGTTACGAGTTGCATCATTGCTACCATCCCAAGTATAAGGAACTACCAATACTGTATAACCTTGAGTTACCAAACCACTAACAGTGGTTCCATTAATTGCAGGTGCTGTAGGTGCAGTAGCTTCTGTTACAGAAACCAAAGTACCACTAGAAAGTGCACTAGCCAATGACAAACCATTCGGAGAAGCAACTAATGCGGGAGCAGTAGTTCCAGCTAAGTAAGCAACCAAGTAACCAGTTTTAGTAGCACCAGTAGAAGGGAAAGTAGAAGCAGTACCTAGCGTTAAAGAGAAACTAGTAGATGACACTTGTGTTCCTTTCAAAGTAGATCCTAAAGCAGTAGGAGGATTTGAAAGTGTATAGAAAGTAAGATCTGAACTAGCATATTGAGTACCCCCAGAATTGGTTACAAATTCCCTAACATGGTATTGTGTTTGAGGGATCAATCCTGTTAATACACCAGTACTAGAAGTAGGTGTAGTAGGGCTAGCCGATGTAGCATAAGCAACGCCTGTTGTTGTTGTAGCAGATCCTCCAGTATTGGTAAATGTACCTGTAACTGTGGCACCAGTAGCAGTTATACTTGTAGCAGAAGAAGCGTTAGCAATATCCGATTGTTTAGCCAACGTAGCAGAAGAAATACTAATGCCCCCAGAATAACTATTAGAAGAATTATAAGAATAAGCTTCAAAATAATAGTTTGTGTTGGCAGTCAAACCTGTAACAGGTACCGAAGTGTAAGCACCTACACCATTAGATAATGTTCCGTTGAATACAACCGTACCACCAGCAAATGAACTACCAACACTTGGCGCAGCGCCGCTAAGGCTACCACCGGCAGTAAAAGACCCACTTGCGCCTTGTACGATAACAATGTTATTATTATTTGAATTAGGTTGTAACGAGAAAGTAAGTGATGTAGTAGCAGAAGAAACTGCTGGGCTGTTAGCAGAAGGATTTGCCACATTCTTATCAATACCTAAACCATAATATTGTGTTGTACCTGAAGTAATACTTACAGCATTAGAATTGATAATACTTGTACCAGAAACTGTACCACCATACCCAGCATAAGTACCAGCAGCAGTAGAACAATTAGCCAATAAATTATATGAACCCAATGCAGCACTACTCGTAACATTCAACGTACCAACCGTAATGTTTCCTGCAGTTGATGCAATAGACCAAAGAGCCGAACCATTTACATTGCTGATAGATGTACCATCCGCAGTACCAGAGTTGCTTGCTGTAAAAGTAACAGTAGCAACGGTCGCTGCACTAGCTGTTGGTGTAACCAAGGAAAGTGGGTTGTAGGCAGTGCCCGCACCAACAGGGAAAGTATATGTACCAGTAGCAGCACCACTTGCCAAAGCCCAAGATAATGAGCCATTTACAAAAGCAGAAGAACTTCCACCTGAAACTGCAGTTGCTGCTGTATTGTTTACGGTTAACGTATTTGAGCTTGTTGCCACAATACCACTTGTCAATGTAAGGATCCCAGCAGTACCTATACTCACATTGCCACCTAATGAAACACCAGAACCATTGCTTATAGTCAAGTTATTGTAAGCTAAAGCAGGTATTGTTTGCGAGCCACTAGTACCATTGAAACTTATACTAGAACCAGTAACTGTATTTGTACTTGTACCAGTACCCAAAGTAAGTGTTCCAGCAATACCTACTGTACCAGAACTTGGCCAAGTGGTAGCACCACTGGTAGCACTGATAGTTAGGTTGTTGTAATTGGCAGCAACTATCGTTTGTCCACCTGCAGTTGCCGAATAAACAACTGTACCAGAAGTATAGGAACCAGTTGTTGGTATTGCACCCGCCTGAACGCTTGTAGTATTGATAGTGCCAGAACCGAGTGTTAAAGTAGTACCTGCAGCAGCAGTTAAATTAGCAACACCCATTGAAAGGGTATGCCCATTGATATTCAGACTAGCAGTTCCTGTCAAGGCAATCGACCTAGACGTTGAGCCATTGTTTGAATAATCAAAGTCAGAAGATAAAGCATAAGAACCAGAAATAGCAATACTTATCTTATTGAAGGCGTTACCAGAAGCAGAATTGGTAATTGTTTTACTAGTACCCGCCAATGTAATTGTAATGGCACTTGAACCAGCCCCATTTACATTCAATCCACCTGCACCAGACAATGTCAGGTTGCCACCTACACTTGTAGTACGGGCAGAGCTATTATTGTAAGTAAGGTTTGCACCACCTGTCACAGACAAATCGCCATTGGTATTTAAAGTAGTAGAAACAGTTTGTGTGCCACTAGTAATAGATAGATTATTAAATGTAATGTTACTAGACCAAGTATTAGAACCTGTTAGCACAACGGTACCAGCCCCTGGTGTAAATGTTCCAGCACCAGAAATAGTGCCACTAGTGGTTAATGTTCCTCCTCCAGTCATATCTAAAGCAGTTGTAGTAGCAATTGTAACACCAGCAGAAGACAATTTACCAGATGCTCCAAAAGTTATTGAGCCGCCAGCGTTGATAGCGATAGCCCCAACGGTAACACTAGTTTGATCATTGTTTAGAGTAACTGCATTTACAATAGTTACTGATGCACCAGCAGTTGGGATAAATCCACCAGCCCAAGTGGTTGCAGTATTCCAATCACCTGCTTGTGTAGAGGTGTAAGAAGTACCCACTGTTACAGTACCACTAAGGGCAACCGATATTGCTGTACCACCAGAAAAGCCGTCAGTTGCATCTGTAATAGTTGCATTGCCACTCACAGTGGCATTAGAAGCATTCGTTAATCCTGAGGCAAGCTCTACATAAACAGTTCCACCAGAACTACCTAACGATATAGAAGAAGAATAAGAACCACCACTAGAAGTTGCTACAACAAAATTTGTTGGCGCTGTAACAGTGATAGAACTGGTCAGATTTGCACCAGTTACGGTGAATGATGCTGGAGATTGACTTGAAGACAATCCCTGAACGTAAGTCAATGAACCAGTTTGAGTACCAGCACTAAGAGAAGGAGTTGTAGTTACAGTACCACTACAAGAAACATTTTGGGTTGTGCCACCAGTTGTTGAAGCAGCAACATTCTCACTATTGAATGGACTATTTGAAGCTAGTAAACCTGCCTTTAATCTAACATAGATTGTGGTACTAGAAACAGTTCCACCGCTTTGCGTAAGCGTTGCAGAACCTGAAAAAGTACTATTGTCAGTAGAAATTTCATAATCTGTGGGTGCAGTCAATGAAATATTAGCCGTAAGATAAGCACCACTTACAGTAAATGACTGAGAAGAAGAAGGTCCAGAACCTTGGCCATAAGTAAACCCTGTTAAAGAACTGGAACCTAGAGTAATAGTCGGAGGAATTGTGTATGTCAAAATGATTTCACCAGGTCCACCAACACCACCAGTATAAGATGTAGATGAAGAACTAGTAGCACCACCACCGCCACCACCAATTGAAGGAGCATTAGACCCATTACCAGTAGTACCATTACTTGAGTGCCCACCAGCACCTGCAAAACCACCAGTTGGGGCAGAACCTGCAGTACTAGTAGATGCGGCATTACCATTACCTGCATTTCCAGCAGAACTACCGCCACCGCCAGATTTGGAACCATTTGTAGCAGCACCACCAGCACCACCAGTATAATTATATGAACCAGAATAACCTGTATTACTAGCAGATGATGTAACGGTACCAGCAGCACCTGATGTGCCATTGATTGCACCACCACCACCACCGCCGCCGGCAGCTAGTATAGTTGTTGTTAAAGATTGTGTTCCAGCAGCAACTTGGGTATTACCACCTGTGCCACCATTGTTAGCAGCGGCAGTACCACCACCAGTACTACCAGCAGCACCACCAGCTCCTATCGTAAGCTGTAAAGTATTACCTCCAGTTACAGAAACAGCAGTGTTTTTTACATAGTTACCACCAGCACCACCACCACCATCAATGTGTGTAGAAGCGTTGTATGTGGTACCACCACCACCACCACCTGCACCGTAGCACTCTACTTGTAGTGACGTAACGCCAGCAGGGATAGTCCAGGTAATTACACCACCACTAATAGTACCCAAAAAAGTGTAACCAACCCCGCCAACTGATGCTGTACCAGATGTAAAGGTCGGCGCAGCAGTTCCTGTACCTGCTGTTGATACATAGTAAACATTGGAACCATTGTACACTACCTGATTTAGTGTATATGCCTGATTGGCATAAGAGATGGGTGCACCAGCGAGCGTAACTGTTGTCTGCGCACTCAAGCTTGTGCAAAACATAACTGCAAAAACCATAAATAAGGGGTAAAGACCTTTAGCCTTTTTCGAAAATCCTTTCCATTGTAGCAATCGTTTCATAAATGTACTTTTTGTGTTAGCGTAATCGTTCATATTTGTCATATACTATTTTTCAATGTTAGCAATCCTATTTAATTTTTTTTCTTAAAGCCAGCAAGCCTTTTAGAATATACTTCATAAACATATAAAGTCATCGTTGACTTAACTGCCTTTTGAGCAAGTAAAACAACAGACGACCAAAACTTTTAGCCAGAGACTATCCGTTACGTGGGGTAGTAACAGCTCAGCTATTAAAAAAGCAATTCTCTTTTATTTTATTCGGCAATTAAACAATCAATTCAAACGCTGCTTTCTATCTAACATCAGGGCAATTAATGTGTAGGCAGAATAAGAATGACAACGTTTGCAACACAAAGCTAGCAATCTTAAAATACAACGAAAAAAAACTTACGAAAACATTTTCCATAAAACACTCCTTATGTTCACCTTTTCCTGCTATCCCATAAGACCAGTTAAGCAACCTTTGATTCATTGCAAAACAACCGTAATAAATAAAGAACACCGATATAGAGACAATTATTAGATTATTTACCCTTAGTTGCTATGAAAATAATTTTTTTTCTGGTAATACTACCTTTAAAACCATCATGTCTTTACAATCAGATGGGTTATAAAATTTTCAGAAGTTCTTTAGAAAAAGGGATTTGTGCCCAATGTTGTTTAGTTAAGGGAACGACTGTCAGGTTAAGCTTGTCGAACCCGGATATAATAAAGGTTCTTTCATTCATTATACGCCTTCGACAAGCTCAGGCTGACACCCCGTTTTTAATGGAGTATTACTAGAAAACATCCTTAACTAAACGACATTGGACTTGTGCCTCTCTACAAAACTGGAATAAGGCAGAAAAAAGACATCAATAAATCGAAATAAATTCGGAATAGCATAAATGGAACTGCGGATGGCATTCCGAAAAAAAAGAATAGGGCAAATTGAACTACGGATGGTAGTCCGAAAAAAAAGAATGCCATCAATTGAACCATTCATGCCATTCCGAAAAAAAAGAATAAGGCAAATTGAGCTATTGATGGTAGTCCGAAAAAAATGAATGCCATCAATTGAACCATTTATGCCATTCCGAAAATCCGGAAGATAGCAAATGGTCTTTTTAGGCTATTCGTAACAAAAATGAAGCATGCAATTCGTTTGTTTTACCAATAACAAAAAAGCGGATGCACCACTTGGCACACCCGCTTTTTATTAAAAACAATAATCTTCTTATTGAATCAGTACAGTCTTTGTTGTTTCCCCTTCCGATGAAGCTATCTTTAAGAAATAGATTCCTTTTACGTTTAGGTTACTTATATC
>Ga0364887_10762_pt1 | contig 12634 bp, 9 predicted proteins | sample ExccelJu500001D4_4_FD_206924 | JGI IMG/M metagenome (GOLD analysis project Ga0364887, IMG submission 206924) | Enriched cells from Trout Bog Lake Hypolimnion, Wisconsin, USA - BchlTB.July23.5000.01.D4 | ecosystem: Environmental > Aquatic > Freshwater > Lake > Hypolimnion/Profundal zone | place...
GGGGGTATCGAGTTGGAGTCAATTTGTTGCCATGCTGTTTTGCCAACTCGGACGAGCCCACTCATTGAGGGAAATCGAGGGAGGTCTGAAGAGCTGCGAAGGCAAGTTGGCGCATTTGGGTATCGAAGCGCCTGCGCGCTCGTCCTTGTCCTATGCTAACAGCCACCGTCCTGCGGAGTTGTTCGAGAAGGTCTTTTACGCCTTGTTCGATACTGTTTCCAGTAAAGCGGTTGGCAAGAAAAAGTTTCGGTTCAAAAACAAACTGGTCAGCATGGATTCGACCGTCATTGACCTGTGCCTGTCGATGTATGACTGGGCGAAGTTCCGACGGACTAAAGGTGCCGTGAAATTACACCTGGTACTCGACCACGATGGTTATCTGCCGTGTTTCGGGCTAATCACTGATGGCAAGGTCTCCGATGTGAAAGCGGCGTGGCAAATTGACTTTGCGCCCGACACCATCGTCGTTGATGACCGGGGCTACAACGACTATCGGCTGTTTTCGAACTGGACAGAAGCTGGCGTATATTTCGTCACCCGTATGAAAGACAATGCCCTGTTCGAGGTGGTCGAAGAGCGCGAACCACCGAAGAACCGCAACATCGCCAAGGATCAGATCATCCGTTTGACCGGTACAGGTGCTCAACAAAAGTGCACACATCTATTACGCCGGATCCAAGCCGTCCGTGAGGATACGGGCGAAATACTCGTCTTTCTTACTAACCATCTTGGTCTGGGTGCTTCCACCATCGCGGCAATTTACAAAGATCGCTGGCAGATAGAACTGTTCTTCAAGGCGATCAAACAAAATTTGAAGATCAAGACTTTCGTCGGAACTTCGGCGAACGCGGTCAAGACACAGATTTGGACAGCATTGATCTCTATGCTGTTGCTACGCTATTTGCAGATGTCATCGAAGTTCGGCTGGAGTTTGTCTAACCTTGTGGCGCTACTACGCATGAATTTGTTTACGCATCGGGATCTGATGGCATGGCTTAACCAGCCGTTCTCCATGCCACCTGATCCGCAGGATGAACCTCAGGCCAGCTTGGCCTTCGTTTGATCTTGGACAGCATGAGGGGCACGATCTTGAAAATACTCCATTACCCTGTCCAAAAAGGCGTCATATCAAGAAATAGATCGGAAAGCGGAATCTATCTTGGACAGCAATGGACTGAGACCGTAAAACTAGTCTATGAGCATTTTCACAATAGCAACAGCAATAGGAATAGTCACTGCAATAGCAATAAAAGCGTAAATTGATTGATAAAAAAAACAGCGATTCTCTGAAGTCATTCCTGACCAGAACTTTGGCGTATGCGTATTCATGATACCGGCCTCCTGCGAAATAATTGAACGTCAGGCGACTACAGTTTTAATCGTTGGTGTTGAGTTATTAAATTTAACCATAACACAACTGTTTCCATATATACATATTTACTGATAAATGTCAATCAATATTATTTACAGCTTCTACATATAACAATAAAACAGATGGTTATATTAATTTTTACATTGCGAAAACGATCACTCGTCGCATTAACATGGAGATTAAACGATTCTAATATGCAAAATACCAATAATCCGGTAGTGGGCTTCGATGTTGAGTGGAAAAGTACCGTTTGATTGTTTGGTTCCAACCCCGTGAGACGTTCTTAAGCCTGCCCCGAGCTGATCATAAATCCGGGATGGAGAGTAGGGCAATCCGTATTTGTACGGATAGTATTATTTTAAGCAAAGCGTAAAATCAATTCGACAGTTTACCCTTTGAGCTGTCGATACATGTAATCTCCTCCGTTACGCGCACATCAACTATTATGAGATGTGCGCTTTCTTTTTGCCCCAAGCATCAAGTTTTTTATCTTAAAGGTGATTCACTTAATTTATTTTCAGTGTTTGCCCTATGAAGTACTGAAAAACGTGAACGTTAGCTGATAACAAACAATTTCTAATATTTTGATGGTGGCGTTGACTCGGCTACTCAACACTCAACAACTTTATTTTTAGCCTCGGCTCGCTGATTTAATAGCAACAACACCTAGCTCTGAGCTATCCAAATAGCTTACATACTATTTAATCTCTCAACCTGACACAATTTCAGTTATTTGCTGGCCCTGAGTTGTATTTATTATTTCATCAAACTTTCCTTGTTCGAGTAATTTTAGGAAAGCCATAACTACTACTGGATCAAATTGAGAACCGGCTCCAGCCTTGATTAGATTAGCCGCTTTTTGTACTGGCCATGGCAGCTTGTATGGTCTGCAACATACCAGTGCATCAAACACATCAATTACCGATACGATACGAACTGCGAAATGCAATTCTTTAGCATAAACCCCATTTGGATATCCTTTCCCGTCCCAACGCTCATGGTGAGATAGGGCTATGTTTCGTGCAAGATCAAGGTGTTTTTGCTGACTTAGAATGCTAGCTCCAATGACTGTGTGGGTTTTTATAATTTCGAATTCTTCTTCTGTCAGTTTGCCAGGTTTATGCAATATACTTTCAGGAATTCCTACTTTTCCTATGTCATGCAATTGACTGGCATTCGCATAAAAAGTTGCTTCGTCTTTACTCATACCTAATTCTATCGCCATGAGACGAGTGTACTGTTCCAGTCTCCTGATGTGGTCACCTGTTGTTTTGTCTTTGAATTCGGCAATCTGTGCAAGCATTTCAATTGCTCCAGCATAGGACTCTGCCAGATTGCGATGCAGCTTAAGATTTTCTAGAGCACTTGAGCATTGATTAGCTGCAATCTGTATGAGATGACGATCCAATTCAGGCATGTCTCTTGTAGGTTCAATATAGATGAAACCAACGGCACTTTCCGAAACAGTTAATGGAACGATGAAGGTATCCTTGCGCAGGAATTCCGGCACCTTGCCTGCGTATTTCGGAGCATCGTGACCGGTCATTTCGCTAAGTCGTGACCGGTGATTTCGGTTTATCGTGACCGACTGTTTCGCTAAGTCGTGACCGATTTTAGGTGTCGACCGAAATGAGCGGTCACGATAGAGTGAAACGGAAATCAGCAAGAAAGAGGTGTTGCGCATGAACTAGGAGACCGCGCATTCTCCCGCGATTTTGGCGGGGAATGAAATGCCGGTAAAACAAGTGTCCATGCGTAAAATCAAAGAATGTCTTCGTATGAAATGGTCGTGTGGGATATCGCACGAACAGATCGGCAAAGCCCTGGGTTTATCCAAGGGCGTCATCAGCAAATATGCCGGGCTTGCCCAAGCTGCCGGCTTGGATTGGGACAAGGTTTCATCACTGGATGAAACAGAACTCCAACACCTGTTAATCCCCAGCACCAAACGCACCCGTGGCGCAGCACGCCCTCTGCCTGACTGGGCAATCGCCCATCGCGAGATGCACAAGAAAGGCATCACCTTGCAGTTGCTGTGGGAAGAGTATGTCGAAGTTCATAGCGGGGTTGCCACGTACCGCTATACGCAGTTTTGCAGCCTGTATCACGACTATGCGGCCACGCTCAAACGCTCCATGCGCCAGATACACCGCGCCGGTGAGAAACTGTTCATCGATTATGCCGGGCCCACGGTGCAACTCATCGATCAAATATCGGGTGAAATCACTCAAGCACATATCTTTGTAGCAGTGCTTGGCGCATCCAACTACACCTATGCGTGCGCCACAATCAGGGAGACGCAAGCGGACTGGCTGTACGGCTTGGCCGGTGCGTTGAATTTCATCGGTGGCGTGCCGGAAATGATTGTGCCAGACTGCCCCAAAGCACTGGTTAAAGATGCAGACCGTTATGAGCCGCAGATCAATCGAGTAGCACAAGACTTTGCCCGCCACTACGGCACCGTGATCCTGCCAGCACGTCCGCGCCACCCCCAAGACAAGGCACTTGCAGAAATCGGGGTGCAGATCGTGGAACGCTGGATATTGGCGCGTTTACGCCATCGCCGCTTCTTCAGTTTGGCGGAACTCAATCAGGCAATTCGCCCGCTGCTTGATGACTTGAATCGTCGCCCTTTCCAGAAGAAAGACGGCTCTCGTGAAGAGTGGTTTCAACTGCTGGATCGACCCGTCCTCAAAGCCCTTCCATCCTACCCTTACGAGGTGGCTAACTTCAAACGCTGCAAGGTCAACATCGACTATCACGTCGACATCGAAGGGCATTACTACAGCGTGCCGCACAACCTCGTCAGGCAAGAACTGGAAGCGCGTATCACCTGCGCCACGGTGGAACTGCTGCATCGCGGGAGCCGTGTTGCGTGCCATGCCAAGAGCAACAAGCGGGGTGCGCACACCACGGTGGCGGAACACATGCCGGCATCGCACCGCGCGCATCTGGAATGGTCGCCACAACGCTTGCTTGACTGGGGGCGTGACATCGGCACGAACACCCATTGCATCGTGGATTACCAACTGACCAGTAAACCGCATCCTGAGATGGGTTATCGAGCGTGCCTTGGCCTGCTGTCGCTGGCACGCGAGTACGGCAAACAACGACTGGAGGCGGCGTGCGCCAGAGCGGTGGCATTGGGCGCACTGAATCGCCGTTCGGTCGTCAATATCCTGAAATCCGGGCTGGACAGCAAGCCGTTACCCATGACGCCTACCGAGCAACAAGCGGCGCAAGCAGACTGGGTTTCACCGCTCCACGACAACGTGCGCGGCTCAAGCTATTTCCACTGATTGCAACGAACAAAAGTTCAACCCCGTTACATCAAAAAAGCACCACTTCTTCAACTTAACCCAAGAAAGGAAATACCGATGTTGATACAACAAACCATAACACAATTAAAATCTCTGAAGCTGGACGGCATGGCCCGTGCACTGGAGGAACAACAAACCATGCCTGCCAGTCAGGCGCTGACCTTCGAGGATAGGCTGGGGCTGCTGGTTGAACGCGAAGTCGTCTGGCGCGACAACCGCCGTTTGGAGCGGCTTTTGCGTCAGGCCAAACTCAGGCAGGCGCAAGCCTGTATGGAGGACATCGATTATCGCGGCAGTCGTGGATTGGATAAGCGGCTCATGCTCACGCTGGCGGGATGTGATTGGATACGACGCCAGCAAAACGTGCTGCTCACCGGTCCCACCGGAGCAGGCAAGTCGTGGCTTGCTTGTGCGTTGGGCAATCAAGCCTGCAGGCAGGGTTTCTCGGTCATGTATGTGCGTGTGCCGCGCTTGCTGGAACAACTGCGTATCGCTCACGGCGACGGTAGCTTTGGGAAACTGTTGGCGCAGTTGTCCAAAATTGACGTGTTGCTATTGGATGATTGGGGACTCACCCCGATGCAATCATCCGAGCGGCATGATTTGCTGGAGGTGGTGGATGATCGGGTCAACGCACGTTCAACCATCATCACCAGTCAATTGCCGGTGGATCATTGGCACGCTTGGCTGAATGATCCAACGCTGGCTGATGCCATTCTCGACCGGCTGGTGCATGCATCACACCGCATTGCACTGAAGGGGGAGTCGCGTAGAAAAAACATCACCCAAACCACTTCGACAGACTCTATCGTGACCGACTGAGGTAGAATTCAACCCCCGCGCAACATCCTTCATGCAGCGGTCACGATAGACCGAAACAGCCGGTCACGTTGAGCGAAATAAGAAACCTTGCCTCTATTTAGGATTTCTACACACTCATCATGGATTAATTTCATTCGCTGGGCGTCAATGTTTCCTCCAGTTGAAGCCTGAACCACAATATCCGTCCCCTCAAGAGTGGCTATCATCCCCGGAATGGTCGAAATAAAGCTTCCTTCACTTAAATTGCATAGTCCCACAATCTGTGTAAGAACACCTTCAAAGAATTTTTGCAAAGAAATGTTCCCGATATGATATATCTCGGGAGCGGCTTCCAAAACACGTTCCAACCCCTGTCTATTAAGATCAATGACCTTCAAATCTCGGTATGCCTTTATTGCAGAACGAACCGTAGTAAATAGCCGTGTAGTGGTCAGTTCCGTTTTGTCACGATAGTCATCTATGTCATAGTTCTCAATCACAAATCGCTCTGGGGCTATACCCGGCTGTCCAGTGCGTATGACTAATCGGATCATGTTATTCTTTAGTTCCTCACGAATATACTCAACCAACTTGAGTCCCGCATCATCGGTTTCCATTACAACATCAATCAAGGCAACTGCAATATTGCGCTCACTTTCTAGGATTTCTCTAGCTTCATGAGCAGATTTAGCCTCAAGAATTTCTAGCTCACGCTCATCGAATTTAAATTTGCGCAGATTGAGCCGTGTGACTTCAAGCACATCAGGTTCATCGTCAACTACTAATAGTTTCCATGTGTGGCGAGGCACATCATTTTTCTGGCTGCCAGTGCTAGATGACTCTTTAGGTGTGTGTATCAACTTCATGAGTTTAGACTCTCTGGTGATTGTTCCTTGAAAGGAAACTGATCTCGAAATGCGAACCCTGCCCCGGAGCGGTGTTTAAAGCAATTGTACCTCCAAGCTGTACGGTCACGATGTTGTAGCAGACATACATCCCCAATCCTGAGCCTCCCTTACCCCGAGTTGTGGTAAAAAATGGTTCAAAGATCTTCTCTTTAACTTCGGCTGACATCCCGACTCCATCATCATCATAGTGAAGAGTTAATTGGTCATCTTTACCCTTGCTAACCATAATGATGATATTGCCACCTTGCGCTCCTTCATTAAAACCATGTTGAAGACTATTTAATAGCAGATTTGTCAGTAACTGCTGGAATACACCAGGAACACCGTAAATAACAATATTTTCCGGACAGTTGTTCACAATATTAATATTTGTGCGTTTAAATTGATTGTGTAATGTTGTTAGCACATCATTGATAAGCTCATGAATTTTGAAGCTACTAGCCTGATCCGAAGATTGATCTATCGAGGTACGCTTAAAACTTCGTACAAGATCAGCAGCACGGCGCAAATTCGATACAGCCAATTTATCTGTTTGCCTCAAGGTATCAAGATGTGATGCAAACTCATCCTCGCTAACCTCTTCTTGTGAGAGCATTGCATTTAAATCTTTTAGAGTTTCTTCATTTTGTGAGATGGCACTTAATGCAATGCCAACTGGCGTGTTAATTTCATGTGCAAATCCAGCTACCATCCTGCCAAGAGATGCAAGCTTTTCGCTTTGGAGAAGTTGTTTCCCTGCTTCTTCCAGTGCTTGTGTGCGTTCTTTAACCTTGCCTTCCAGATTATTATTGGCTTCTGCCAATTCTCTGTTTTGAACTGAGAGCAGGATATATAGGCGTTGCAATGCGTCAAGTAATGGGGAAATTCGCTTGTCTTCAGAGCTGTGTTCTTTCTCATAAGATTCGGCTGCGCTTGTGCCTGATTTCATGCAATTCATAATACGTGCCATTTCTTGATCTTGACCAAGAATATGAACTGTTAGCCATGAGGACAGAAAACCGTGCAACATTGATGCCGGATTTACAGAAATACTGCGGTTGCTCCACATCAGAGTGACCTGCTTGAGAAACTCGGCGTGTTGTTCCTTATGAGCATCGACATGGCGCAAATCAATTCCTGACTGGGCCATCAGATTTTCTTCTTCGTTGAAATGATAAACAGCATAGTCTGAAAGTTGATTGAACAACTGTTGTAGCTCAGTTTCGTTCGCAGTGCCAGCCAGCATAATATCCCCGGCAAGATTGACCAGATCCACCAAATGCTTGTGCTGGCTATCTACTGTGGAGATTCCAGTTTCGAAACGTTGATCCCAAAGGAATGCTTCCATGAGTCGCTTTAGTTGTAAATTTAGTCTGCTTTTTATAAAATTACTGTAAATTCAATCTAATTCTTAGTTGTAATAAACATGAACACACAAAGTACTGCAATTGTTAGGTTTATTGTTAAGCCTTGACACTAATTTCTCGGCAGTTATGCTCATCGTGACTGTTACGGAAGATCAAATTACATAATTCAGTTCCAACTATTGTATATAAAACCGAATCTGATTTCGACCTGCATCTTTGGCCTGATACATGGCTATATCTGCATTTTTCAAGAGTTCTTCGAGGTTATTTTCTTGGTTGGAGAACATAACTACGCCAATACTTGCAGAGCATTTATGGGTGATATTTTTGGTCTCACCACCATCATGGGTAGCAAGATCGTATGGCTCTCCAAGAGTTGCAAGTATTTGTTCGGCTACAGCAGTTGCGTATATCGTGGCTTCAGATTTACACCCTTCTATCTCGCTCAGAATGACAACGAATTCATCTCCTCCGAATCGTGCAACCGTGTCCATTTCACGCATCCTTCCTGTAAGGCGGCGTGCTACTTCAAGAAGAAGCAAGTCCCCTACGTCATGGCCATAGTTGTCGTTAAGAGCTTTGAAATTGTCTAAATCTATAAACATTAACACACCAAAATGCCCCGTACGCTTACTTAACGCAAGTGCTTTACTCAGCCTATCGTTTAGCATGCGGCGATTTGGAAGATTTGTCAGCGTGTCGAAGTAGGCAAGCTGCCGAATTTTATCCTCCATCTCTTTACGAGAAGTGATATCTCGGCTTAAAGCAAAAAGGCATTTAACCCCATCCAATTCAACACCTGATACGACGACTTCAACATCGACAAGTGTGCCGTCTTTACGCTTATGTTTGGTTTCAAATTGTGAGTGCCCCTTCAGAGCCTTCTGAAGGCCGACTTGTATTTGTTCGGGAGGAAGCAATGCTTCGAAATCTTGTACCCGAAGTTGCAATGTTTCTTCGTGCGTATATCCTAAATGATTACAAAAAGCCTCATTGAATTCAATAACCTTTCCTTGCAAATCCAATACATGGATTCCCTCTGGCGTACTTTGCATCATCAGTTGATTACGCTTGATTAAGGCATTAGCTGTTTGTTCAATTTTCATCAGTTGCAAAGTGCGAGCGGCAACTGTGTCATACATCGAGAGAACCGTATCTATGAGAACTCCTGTCGCTCCCAACATTTCTTGATGTGTTTTTTGTTTTGCTTGTTCTATTGACATACCAGATTGAATTGCTAGTACGACCATGGCAGCCCGTTTGTCACTTTCCAAAATATGATAGGCAAGCCAGTGAGTCAAAAATATCAGAATTTCCTCAAGCACTTCATTTAAGGACTTGGTTTCATCTGCACTTTTTAGTTTGGCAAGGTCAGTAACAAAACTTTCATGCGCTCCTTTGTGGGCTGTTTCCCATCTATCTCCTGCAAGGAACTGATGCCACACATTTTCTTCAGCATGAAAATGGAATGTTGCATAATCAGCTAGATCGTCGAATAGTTTGTTTCGGTCAATATCGTCGGTATTGAAAACTAAATTATTAGCCAGATTATTCAGCATATGAACTAGCTTTTTATGCTGGGCATCTATCTCAGGAATACCAATAACAAAGTTATCGTTCCATGGGAATATTTCTAGCGCCTCATTTTTTATAACGCCACACTTCAAATCTTTTGTTGTTCCCATACGTTGCCCATTCGTTTGAATGTTGATTTTAAGTTAAACATATTTAACACAATATCGTTGACTTGGATAATCCACAATTAAAGAATTCTGGTCAACTTCCGAGTGCAGTTTTCATATGTAGCACATTACAAAATTACTTGTGGCGATGATCAAGTTGATGATGACATACTCGCGAGTGTCGCAAATTGGCCGGATTTTGTCGGATTGTACCCACAAACATATCTGGCTGTTCCTGATTCGTTAACAGCCAGTGGTTTTTCATGGCATCTTCAGGCTCCGGTTCACCCCCTCAGGTCATAGAATTTGAGAATAAACATTTATCAGCGTATCTAGAGAATGTCCACAATATCACTACACCAGCTAATGCTGTTGATTGCTTCTTCTCGGCTGTCGAAGGTTGCAATACTTGTCTGATCATTTTGACATAGGTAACCAATAAATATTGGGTTTCGAACAGTTCCATCACAAATTTCAACAAACCATTTGCCATTACCTTGTTCACAGATTCTAGCAATTGGATTTTTGTCCAGTTGTGTTCTTAGCGAACTAATTATTTCTGGTACTTTGTAAAGCTTGTTAAGGCCATTCTTAATTGGCATGTCATTTGTCCAGTGTACAACTCAATGCAATTATTGATCTAGCGATATGTCCGAGTAAGCAGGGAGGTTGCCCTCCCCACTCCTCACTGACCCCACCGTGCGGGACTACCGCAGTGGGTTCGTCAGGCTGATTCACCGTGTTGACCACGCATGAGTAATGCGCGGACGCAGCAAAGGATACCGTGCCAGAATACGACTAAAAGTTTCCCACGAGAGGCGCCGACCTCGCGTCCTGCGAGCAAGCCACCGTCGCCAGATGCTGCGCACCGCATGAACAAACTTCGTTAGACTCCGATAGTTCGTCGGGCGGCCGTAGTACTGGTAGTGACCCCGCAATTTCGCATTGAGTATTCGCTGCTGGTGTTCCAACGGGTCATGCAGATGCTCCCGACACCATGCAGAAATGGCCATAAGCCCTCTCCGCAGGCGCTTCTTCATCGTACCTAGATGAATCATGAAGAACCCAGCCCGGCTTGAAGCGCACCGGTGCGTAAAACCCAGAAAGTCGAATGTTGCTGTCGAACCTTTCTTCCGTTTCGCCTCAAAATAGGCACTGCACCCGAACTTTACCAGTCGGGTTTTCTCCGGATGAAGTGTCAGACCATACTTCGCAAACCTCTTCGGCAGAACCTCCAATACGCGTTCTGCATCTTCCTTGTACTGAAAGCACAGCAGTCCATCATCAGCATAACGGATTTCATGCGCTTCTCCTCTCAAGCACGGTTTCACCTCTTTCTCGAACCATACATCCAGCACATGGTGAAGATAGATGTTGGCCAGCAACGGGCTAATGATTTGCCCTTGGCCGGTTCCCGTTTCGCTCATCAAGAGTCGCCCTTGATCCACTACGCCTACGTTGATCCACTTGCCTATCAATCCAAGAATGCTTGAATCACTAATCCTTTGTTCGACCATCTCCATGAGTTGTTTCCGTACAATCGAATCAAAATAGGAAGTGATATCCAGTTCAAGAACATACTCCATCGGCCGACGGCAAATCACTTGGCCTACTTCATCCAGCGCATCGTGTGCACTTCGTCCCGGGCGGAATCCGTGAGAGCAATCGAGAAAGTCTTGCTCGAAAATCAAGTTGAGAACATCCACCGTGGCTCGCTGTACGATCTTGTCTTCAAGTGAGGGAATTGAGATCGGTCTCTTTTTTCCGTCTTCCTTGTCGATGTAGATTCGTCGCAGCGGCTGCGCGCGATAGGTGTTGCTCCCCAGCTTTCCGTGCAGTTTAGTGAGGTTCTCAATCAAGTGCCCTTCGTAGTCCGCGTACGTGACTCCGTCCACACCAGCGGCGGCGTTCTTGCGCAGATTATCAAATGCTTCCCATAGCGCTCCTATCGTCAGAACATGAGCGATCGAGTAAAACTTGCATCCTGCATCCTGCTTAGCCAATTCGGCTAGTTGACTCAGTTCCATTTGACATACCTTATCGAGTTCAGAGTCTCGTGCATGTGGTTCCTCATCAATACACCTTCCTGTTCATCCCTTCCCTCCGGTGGATACCGTGGCCGCCCCTTGCGGGAGCCCTGCGGTTCTCCAACTTCAACGGTACTATGGATTCGTAAGACTGCTCTTCTGCCCTTGCCTGCGCCTCCGGTTTCCCTTGGCAGCAGGAGACTCCGTTTGAGGGTTGTTCGCTTCTCTCGGGGCAGCCCTCTCCCCCGGAGGCCGGGTGCCTTTGGTTTGGGCGTCACCTGTTGCCCATATAACGGAGAAGCAGAGAGCTCTCCTGGGTTCATGGGGAATCCTTCGTAAGCATGCCCCGGACAAGCGACTCCGGCGATCCCGGCCACACCTCGCATAGCGGTGCGCCAGATACTGCCTTCCGCAAACAGAACGGCGTCGGCATCACGATCAGACCAATTTCGGAGCTCATTACTCACGGCCTACTTACTTGCTGTGTACGCTTCGCACCCGTCAGTCACCCGACGAATGGCAACACTCGCTACCGGCCTGCCCGCTACGGCTTTGACCGGGCTGGACTTGCACCAGCTGGATTCCTATAAAGAGTTTCACTGTCTCATCACAGATTCCCCCTTTCCACGCTTTCCCAGCGCGATCCGTTCATGGCCGAACCTACTCCCTCGACATTTTATGCAACAAGAGACAGCTCCACTTCGGAACCAGCCTCTTAGTTCTGCTCTTTGACTTGCTAGTGCTGGACGACCTTTTCCTGATTGTACCTAATAACAAATCTGTCGGTTCCTGATTCGTTACCAGCCATTTGTTTTTAATGTCATCTTCTGGTTCTGGCTAACACGGCGAGGAATTTAACTTGGTTTTATGCTTGTACCCAAATTCGCTTTCCGCCCCAGCGGGAACGAAATCGGGTGGGGGGAGCCGTGAGCCAATTTTGGCCCCAGCCAAAATAGCCTGCCCCAGCAGGCGGTTTCTCAACGGGGGGCTTGCCCCTCGTCCCCGGAGCGTGCGACTGGGCAACCTCTTTTTCAGTTATCGCCCCAGGCGATAATTCGCTCGGCCAACCTGCAACACAGGTTGACCGAGTGAAGGGGCAAGGCGTAGCCGAAGCCTGTCCTGCGGCAGCGGGATACGAGGCATGGACTCATCATGCCGAAGCCCTCCAATCACGCGCC
>Ga0364887_10763_pt1 | contig 12622 bp, 11 predicted proteins | sample ExccelJu500001D4_4_FD_206924 | JGI IMG/M metagenome (GOLD analysis project Ga0364887, IMG submission 206924) | Enriched cells from Trout Bog Lake Hypolimnion, Wisconsin, USA - BchlTB.July23.5000.01.D4 | ecosystem: Environmental > Aquatic > Freshwater > Lake > Hypolimnion/Profundal zone | place...
TCCAGGTTGAATGATAACTCTGACTCAAAATCAATACTCATTAAACATTGGTATAGAAGTCATAATTATCAATCCATTTGGATTCAATCACCCGTAAATTCATTTAAAATTGACACATTACTTGCTTTTATTTCTCACGTTGATGTTCATGGTTTACAGCCTGATCAGCTTGATTTCAACAACATATCAACATTAACCAATGAGCTTAAGAACAAGAAACTTTCGTATTTCCAACTTGCAAAGTTAGATATAAAAGTATCAAAAATGTACATTCAGTATTGTGCAGGTTTGAAATATGGTTTTATTGACCCGGGTATACTCGAAGCATACCATAAATCCATTCAAAAGGCTGATTCTGTATTTGTAGGGAATTGTTTTGCTTCAGGGAAAGTTCAACTATTAAGCTATCTGTCCCACATACAACCCCGATCAAAGGCTTATCTGTCACTCCAGGCCGAGAAAGACAATTACAAGAATCTGGTTGATTCCACATTTAAATCTATACCGCTCCTTCCGGACAAACAAACCATTAAATTAGGAGCCTACCATTCTTCAATTCCTTTGATAGCACGCCGGTTAATGATTACAGGTGAATTGCGCTATGATCCTAATTACCTGATTTCTTATCAACACTTTAACAGGAAAATGCTAATCGCCCTCAATTTATTCAGGGTCAAAACTGGTTTAATGATTGACGAAGAAATAGGGAACAACACCATAAATGCATTGAATATGACTTTTGCGGATTATCTGAATAAAATTAATGTTAACCTGGAACGACTGAGATGGGTTCCGGTATTTTCACTCGGCAAAAAATACATTCGTGTCAATGTGGCAGATATGACACTTGTCGCTTATAAAAACGATACAGTAGCCCTCAACATGAAAGTTTGCGTTGGAAGACAAAAAAACATGACTCCACTGTTGCAGAGCAAAATCTTTGAACTGGTCATAAATCCAACCTGGACAGTCCCGAGCAGTATTATCATAAAAGAAATATCTAAAATAGCATTAAGGGATAAATCTTATTTTGAACGAAATCATATCCGCGTTTACTTACAGGGAGTTGAAATTGATCCGACTACAGTAGACTGGACAAAAGTGACTGTCAATCATCAACCATACAAAATGGTTCAGGATTCAGGTAGTTCAAATTCATTGGGTCGTATTAAATTCAATTTCAAGAATGCATTCAGTGTTTATCTGCATGATACCAATGCAAAAAGTGCGTTTAAACATCACGACAGGGCAGTAAGCCATGGTTGCGTCAGAGTGGAAAAACCCATTGAATTAGTCAACTTCTGCTTTCCTGATTTAAAACCAACATTTAAGGCTCAAATTCAGAAGAACGAGCTGTTGATAGATAAAATCCGGCATTCAATTGATTTAAGCGTCCTGAGCAAGACGGGAAAAGAAGAATTGAAAAGCAATCCTAACAGCATGAAGATTAGCAGAGTGGAATTAAATCCGTATATTCCTATAGTTATGGATTATCAAACGTGTTTTATCAACTCAAAAGGGAAGATACAGTACAGGGAAGATATTTACAAACTCGACAGTCTTTTAACCAATCAACTTATACGAATCCACCAAACTCATGAGGAATGAGGAATGAGGTTTGAAAAGTTCCGCGTTCTGTATTTCGGGTTAAGTCTTGACTCTTGGCTCTTGGCTTTTGACTCCTCCTGTTTCTTACCTCTTGCCACTTGCCTCTTGCCTTTAAATTTTACTTCTTAAAGTTCTGACCAAATGCTTTTCCAGTCATTTCCTCAATGGTAACACGCCATACCTTCACATTAGCCAAGGCAGGTTTGGAGTATTTGAAAGCCCTTTCTGTATAATTTTTCATTGTAAGGTTCATGGCTATTTCCTTTTCCGCCATATCCTCAATAAACGAAACCCTTCCTTTGCAAACTACACTTCTTGAATGCATACTGTAACTGCAAGCTACATCGGGATGTTGATATACCAGCTTCCTGTCGGAACAAAATGTGACACATATTCTGTTATCGATCTCCAACAGACTTATATGCTTCCCTTCCGGACCTGAATGTAAAATTATTTCCCCATCAGCATATCCAAAATTCATTGGAATCACGTAAGGGGATCCATCTTTCTCAACAATGCCGATAAAACACACATCACAATGTTGGATTATATCTTCAATTTCTTTTCTGTCGGTAATAAAACTTGTTCTCATGGGCTATTTAATAGAATACAAAAGTACATAAAATCGTATGGAAAACAGATCAATCAGTATTCATTAGGGTAAAATCATTTATGAACAAATTATTTTTTGCACATAAACCTTGTTATTGCGCAATTAATTAATATCTTTGTACAATTTTTAAATAGAAATGATATGAAACATTTACTTTTCACTTTATCACTTCTGATAGCATTGAGTATGACTGTCAATGCTCAGGTTGATAAAATTACCGGAAAATGGAAAACTATAGATGACAAAGATGGCAGTGCCAAGTCCATAGTGTCCATTTTTAAAGCGACTAATGGCAAGTATTACGGTAAAATAGAGAAACTGTTTAAAGAACCCGAAAAGCTTTGTACCGAATGCGAAGGTACCAACAAAGGGAAGCCGGTATTAGGCTTGATGATTATTAATAATCTAATTGAAAAAGACAATAAACTGACCGGCGGAACTATCCTTGATCCCAAAAATGGCAAAGTGTATAAATGCAACATTAGTCTTGAAAGTGGAGGAGAAAAATTAAATGTTCGCGGATCGCTTGACAAAGGAGGATGGATTGGTCGATCGCAAACATGGATTCGAATAAAGTAACGTTTTCCGGGTCATTTCAAACGTGAAAATGATGCTTTTAATTAAAACCCGATCAATGATTAGTTAAATAATACTAATACAGCAAAAATAGTCGCCATATATGTTGTACAACATAAAATATAGCATTACTTTTGCAATGTGTTTTTCATGGTATTAGATTTAAGGTTAACTAAAAGATTGGGTTGTCGTGAGACAACCTTTCTTGTTTTATATACCTCTTATAATGAACACAATCTCCAAACGACTTATTTCCAGCACTACTTCTGCATTCCCAAAAGCAGGAAAAACCATTTGGTGGCTCCTGAAAATCATACTACCCATCAGTTTACTGGTGAGTTTTCTTCAATATTGGGGCGTAATATCCCAACTGGCAAGTTTTCTTTCCCCTGCATTCGCACTTATCGGGTTACCCGGTGAATCAGCGATAGTATTTATAACCAGTATATTTCTTCCTCTTTATGGTCCGATAGCCATTATTACGACTCTACCCCTGGATATGCGTCAGATAACTATTCTGGCACTAATGTGCCTGATATCCCACAATCTTTTTGTGGAAACAGCTGTTCAGAAAAAAACAGGCTCGTCCGCCATTATCATATTTTTCCTGCGGTTAAGCTTTTCTATCATAGGTGCATTTATGCTTAATTTGTTCTTGCCTGCTAACATTGGCACAACCCATGCCATTCATCAGAGCCTGATATTTACCAACATTCCTGAAATGCTTCGTAACTGGATTGTGAATGCGTGCTTCTTAGCCTTAAAGATTGCTTTAATTATTACATGTCTAATGACGCTTCAAAGCATCTTGAAAGAATTCAACTTATTGACTATCATCTCTAAACTATTTGCTCCTTTAATGAAGGTTATGGGGCTCCTGAACGATAGCTCATTCCTATGGTTTGTTGCCCAGACTTTAGGACTTGGATATGGTTCAGCTGTTATGATTGATGCAGTTGAAGACAAAGAAATTACTGTTGAAAGCGCCAGACTGCTTAATTATCATATTGCCATCAATCATTCTTTACTCGAAGACACTTTGCTTTTTGTAGCAATTGGAGTCCCGGCAGGTTGGATTATTGCCCCAAGATTCATGATGTCCATCCTGCTAATATGGGGCATCAGAGGATTCGCCAAGTTAAAGTTTAAAAGAAAAAAGGGAATTGTTATGCTGTTACCAGATTAATTATTTTATCATTATTAATTAGTCCCGATTAAAAATTCATATAAATTGCAATTTATTATTTTTATCCATATTCAATGGTATTTTAAAGCCATTCAGGTATGACTTTATTGCGAATTTCGAATCAGTTATTATCTCTATCAAATTAAATTGTAAGCTAAATATCCTACAATATGTCAAATACAAAAAAAATGCTCATCGAGGTAGCACGTCAACTATTTGCTGCAAATGGTAAAAAAGATGTCACTATGAATGACATTGCCGAAGCATCAAAGAAAGGACGCCGCACTTTATATACCTATTTCAATAATAAAGAAGAAATATACAAAGCTGTCATTGATAAAGAACTCGATCAAATACTGGAAAGACTAAATGTGGTATCAGCACAAAAGACAGAGCCGGACGAAAAGCTTAAAAACCATATTCTCACACACCTGGATGCAGTTCGTTATGCAGTAAACAGGAACGGTTCACTTCGAGCGGACTTCTTCAGGGATATCTTTGAAGTAGAACGCAAACGTCGGAAAATAGATGTACAGGAAATTGGCCTGATCCGGGCCATTGTAACGGAAGGTATTGAGAAGAATATTTTTAAACGCATGGATATTGATTTGTCATCCATCATTATTTTCTACGCCATTAAAGGGCTGGAAGTGCCTTATATCCGACAGAACATCAGCACAGAATTTGAAAAGAATAAAAACAGTATCGTTGAATTCGTTTTTATGGGAATAAAAAAGAAACAATGAATTGACAATTAGAAATGTCATCATTGCTTCTTAGATTAATAAAGAGAAGTGATTTTTAAATTGTTATGCTTTCTCAACAGCACTTGTTTGTTGATAAATGACTTCCCTCATTCTACAGGTGCATTCACATTTCCCGGATTCTAATAATCCGCTGCGTTGTAATAAATCAAATTCTATTTTAAAATTTTCTGAAAAGATACCTTCTTCTAAATTATCATCAATTTGTCCTGGTGTCCACCATTTTGTCTGGTCGGGAGTAGTTGGATTTAATTTATATTCTGCCTGAAGACAACTTACAAACAAAAAAGCATATTGCTTTTCATTTCTTCCATCTAACGAATAATTCGACAAATACATAAACTTGAAATTATTCAGGGCGTATTTTTCTTCTGCAGATCGTTCAACGCACTTTTCTATCGTTTCACCCATTTTCACGTGATTTGAAATAGACGAATCCCACAAATCGGGTGATTCCGGATCATCAGAAGGCCTTTTTTTGAGGAGTATCATGCTTTTATCAATCAAATGGATTCGTACAACCGGATGCATGTATTTTTTTTCATCATTCAAACTGGTAAGATGCTCAATGCTCCCTATTATTTTACCCTGATCACTTACAATCGGCCACCATTCCTCTTTCAGTAATTTAGAGCGAATAATTTGCACCCGAAGTATCTCATATAGTGAAAGAAAAAGCAACACACATACATATAGAATCTGTAAAAAATTAAGATACAATGCATTGTCTCTTATTGAAAGACTTACGACCAGGTAAGCAGCGACATAAAAGGATAAAACAGTAAACAATGCCCAAATGACCCTATACAATTCATTAAAATTGTTCGACATAGGTATCAGATTCGATATGACTGGTGAAATTATCTTGTGAATTGGCTTTCGAAATAAAAGGAAGACAAGTAAGCTGGCAAGTACAACAACCTTATAAATAAGGACATTATTGACCATTTTTACAGGGAGCAAAGTATCTAAACCTGCAATCAGGCTAATGACTACAAATAACAGGGTAAAGACAAGATGCCAATTGAAAATACGGTTATAAACGAAATAAATATAGATTAATAAAACAGAAGCTATTGGAAAGGAAATTTTCCAAGCCATGGTCATCCCATAAAAATCATCCACTACCAAAAAAATCAGTAGTGGCAATAAATGCAGTATCGGGTTGAAAAATGATTCCTTTATTTGTTTTCTCAGTGCTTGCATGTTCTTAAAGCTATATCTTCGAATTACTAACAAAATTCGGGGATTATAGTTTAATACCGAGCAGAATTATTGTTTTATAAGTTAAAACGACATCATCCTACTTACATACTTGCCGATAATATCAAATTCAAGGTTCACTGTAGTTCCGGCCTTTATTTCATGAAAGTTAGTATTTTCATGAGTATACGGGATAATGGCAACCTGAAAACTGGTATCAGTAGGATTGCATACTGTGAGACTGACACCATTAACTGTAACCGATCCTTTATCAACTGTCATATAACCGCGTTTTGCCATGACTTTGTCGAATGGATATACGAACGTATAATACCAGCTTCCATCTGCTTCTTTAACTTCCGTACAAACAGCAGTCTGATCCACATGACCCTGCACGATATGACCATCCAACCGGCCATTCATGATCATACTCCGTTCCAGATTCACTTTATTGCCTACTTCCAACTGTCCCAGGTTACTGCATTTCAATGTTTCACTAATGGCAGTTACAGTATACGTATCCTCTGTCTTGGAAACAACGGTTAAACAGACTCCGTTATGAGCCACGCTCTGGTCAATGGTAAGCTGGTCAGCAAACGAACAGGACACGGTTATATGGAGATTTTCCTTTTCTTTTTTAAGCGCAACTACCTGAGCTGCTTCTTCAATTATTCCTGAAAACATATTATTTTTATTTACAATTTTGTTATTTACAATTTACAATTGGGAGTAGCCTGCTTTGTAAAATATCATGGTACTATACAAAAATCAATTTAAGACACATACTTAGTTTCAAATCATTCGACTTTAATTCGTGCAATTCGTATTCTACGATCTGGATATGCTTTTGACACCTTTTACGATTCTGATTTTCTTGATGATTCCATCCAGTTCCTTGGTATCATTCACCATGATGGTCAGGTTTCCCTGAAAGAGTCCTGAATTAGAATCTATGGATATGGAACGTAGTGTTATATTTTTCTCTTTCGAAATCAGCGAAGTTATGTTGGTTACAATACCAATATCGTCTTGCCCGACAATCCGCAATGTGATCGGATACTGCGAACCAACCGATTTCCCTGACCAACGTGCTTTCACAATCCTGTATCCAAAACGGGCAATCATCTGAGGTGCATTCGGGCAATCGGTTTTGTGTATTTTAATTCCACCTACCACCGACACAAACCCAAAAACATCATCCCCGTAAATCGGATTACAGCATTTAGCCAGTCGAAAATCAACACCTTTCAGGTCTTCCCCTATGACCAGTACATCCTCCTTCCCTGTTGTATCGAGTGGCTGGATTTCTTTCGAAAATGAATCTGCCTTCCGTAATTCCGGAAATTCAGATACGGTAGGTTTATCCAGTTCCAGGTAGGCATCCCTCACCACATGCATATCGAGTTTTTCATGTGCTATCTCCTGATAGAAATCACTGACTGTCGTAAACCCTTTTTTCTTTGCCAGGCGGGATATTTTCCCATCATCCAGCTCAATTTTCCAGTTTTTGAAGCGACGTATAATAGTCTCCCTGCCCATCTCGGCATCTTTGAATTCAACTTCTTTCAGTGCCTGGCGTATCTTTGTTTTAGCTTTTGAGGTCGTAACGATGTGCAACCATGCCGGACTTGGTTTCTGAGTGGGTGAAGTAAGTACTTCCACCTGATCGCCGTTATTCAGCACGTATTTGATGGTCATATTTTTGCCATTTACTTTGGCTCCCACGCATTTGCATCCCAATGCCGAATGAATGGAAAAAGCAAAGTCCAGCGCAGTTGCCCCTTTAGGCAATTTATGCAAATCACCGTTTGGAGTAAATACAAACACCTCTTTGTCATACAAGTTCAACTTGAATTCATCCATAAAGTCAACGGCATTTAATTCGGGGTTTTCAAGTATCTCACGGATGCTTTTCAACCACTCATCCATACCCGACTCACTTTTAATCCCTTTATATTTCCAGTGTGCTGCCAACCCTTTCTCTGCCACTTCGTCCATACGCACCGTCCGTATCTGCACTTCCACCCATCTTCCACCGGGCCCCAGCACTGTGGTATGGAGGCTTTCGTACCCATTTGTCTTGGGGATTGACAGCCAATCACGCAAACGTTTAGGATTCGGTTGGTACATGTCTGCCACGATGGAATAAGCCTGCCAACAGGCTGCTTTTTCCTTTTCTAGCGGCACGTCAAAAATAATGCGGATAGCAAACAAATCGTAGATATTTTCAAAAACAGTATTCTGTTTTTTGATCTTCGTATAGATGGAATGGATGGATTTCGTCCGTCCCTTTATTTCAAAATCAAATCCAAGATCAGTCAATTTTTCTTTCAACGGAGTAATGAATTCCGATATGAACTGTTCGCGCGACCGCTTGGTTTCATTCAGCTTATGGGCTATTTCACGGTAGATTTCGCGGTTGGTATGTTTAAGCGACAAATCTTCCAGTTCCGTCTTTACTTTGTACAGCCCCATGCGATGTGCCAGCGGAGCGTACAAAAACGAAGTTTCACGGGCTATGTTTTGTCTGTTATCTTCCGGATACAATTCCAACGTACGCATGATTTGCAAGTGCTCGGCAATGATAATAAGGATAACCCTGACATCCTCGGCAAATGTCAGGAATAGTTTTCTGAAGTTTTCCGTTTCAAGGGAGGCGTTGCGTTCATACAGTTCGCCTACGCGCATCATTCCATTTATAATCGAAGAAACCTGGGTATTGAATTTCTTTTCAATTTCAGTCGCACTGAGTTGTTTTTTTTCAACCAATTCGTGAAATAACACACTCAATACGGCTGCCTTTCCAAGTCCTATCTCTTCCAGAATAATTTGAACAATCTTTATTTTATCGGATATTGATCGTCCGGGTGACTCCCCTTCAGTAGGAAAAGAAGTATAATTGTGCTTAATGATAGCCCTCAGTTCCCTCCTTTCCTCATAGGTAAACAGAGTAGGGTATAAACGCAACAGGTTGCTGTATTGTCCCCGAAATGATGCTTTATTTGTCATGTTCATATTTTTAATCGAAATAAAAAGAAACTTGATGCCCTAAACTTAATGCTCGATGATCAACGCTCGATGATCAACGCTAATCTCCTGCAAAGATACGACACAAATTTCAAATGTTATAAATACCTGTTTAAAAAAGAGTAAATATCAGTTTCCATTCATAAAATAATACGATTATCCGCATTAATATACTACCATGATGTCGGTGCTATACACCTTAAATTCTTTCTTGCTATTTGATTCTACCATAATGTCTGTGCTACGCACCTATTGGTAACCGTATTTCAACCAAATCCAAAAAGGTGAGTAGCACTGATATTTTGGTAGCTTCGTGTTATCCAAATTCCAAAAGTGCGTAGCACTGATATTTTAGTAGCAGCCATTTTTCATCCAATTCCAAAAAGGTGCGTAGCACTGATATTTTGGTAGTAGTAGCTGTATAATTTTAAATAAATCTAATAGGTGCAGAGCACCGACATTTTGGTAGCAACCATTTTTCATCCAATTCCAAAAAGGTACGTATGGAAACCATCCGCATTTTAATCTTAAATAAAATATAACATTTTAAACTGACCATTACCTGATATTGAATTTTCTTTTCTAAATTTGCACCATTGTAATTCAGAACTTACCATTTTATCCTGTCCTAACTCTAAAAATTCTTTTTTAATCAACATGGAACAACCCGATGACTCAATCCTGATCAAACAATACCTTTTATCTCTCCGGCTTGGTTCGGAAGGATTTAATATATCCATATTCGATGAATCAGGAATGCTCCTTTCTTTAAAAAGAATTACCAGGTCTTTATTTTCGCTTACATCTGATGAGATCAGGAATGCAATAGCTCCTGAAATACAGCTTAATTACAGTTCCATCAGGATTATATGTGAATCGGACACTTATACCTTTATCCCCGCTCCTATTTTTAAAAAAGAAGAAGCGGCTGACATTCTTCATTTTCAGTTCAAACCCGACAAGAATGATCAGATTATATACAACCGCATTCCACAGTGGAACACCATGAATGTCTTTTCAATTCCTAAAACAGTTCACATTGCTTTATCCGGTTTGTTTCCTGAAGTTCCAGTCGAACATCATCTGAGTTACTTTTTAAGCGAATATATAAAATTCAGGAGTGACAGCAGTGTTTATATTGAAGTGCGCGGGAATGTAATGGATGTAGTGGTCGTTCTGAACGGCAACCTTCAGTTGATAAACAGTTACGGTTTCAATACAGCTGAAGATTTTACATATTACGTCTTGAATCTGTTCGACAAATTGCCTCTTGAAACCGAAAATTGCCGGGTAGTACTTTATAATGCTGAAAAAAGACCTGAACTTCAAAAGACACTGGAGCTATATCTGGAAGTAATCAAAGGGGAGAGATAAGCATCGAGGAAATAGGAATGAGGAATGAGTAAGAGGTAAGGAGCAAGTATAAAGACAGAGCACGGAACTTCAAACTTTTCAACACAGAACACAGAACATTAAACATCAAACTCTTCAAACTAAGAATCATGCGTATCATTAGTGGACAATTCAAAGGACGCCGTTTACAGGTTCCGACCAATATAACAGCAAGACCAACAACGGACTTTGCGAAAGAAGGCTTATTTAATCTGTTGAATAACCGGATTGACTTCGAAGGCATTGACGTACTCGATCTGTTTGCAGGGACGGGAAGCATCAGCATTGAATTTGTATCCCGTGATTGTAAAAGTGTAATCAGTATTGAACAAAACGACCGCCATTGTGCCTTTATCCGCAAGGTATGCACAGAATTGAAAATAATGAATTTGTCCCTTATCAAAACCGATGTGTTCAAATTTGTAGACTCATGCCACACCCAATTTGATATGATTTTTGCCGATCCACCCTATGATTTGGTTCAGCTGGCCCAAATCCCTGACCTGATCTTCGCCAAAAAGCTTCTCAAAAAAGACGGACTCTTTGTATTGGAACACTCCTCTAAAAATAACTTCAACCAACACCCCCATTTTATTGAACACCGGAATTATGGGAATGTCAATTTCAGTTTCTTTGAATAGCAGCGAGTGTTGAGCATCGAGTATCGAACATCAAGGGTTGAGCCAAGAAGCAAGAGGTAAGAATCAAGACTGAAGAATGAATGCGAAACACAAAACACGAAACGCAGAACCCCAAACTCATCAAACTTCAAACCTTTCAAACGCGAAACACGGAACGCAGAACACGAAACGCTCATTTCACCGTCAACACTTTCCCGCTTCCGGCATGTTTCACGGGCATGATCTGGCCGGCAAAGCTTACTTTCCCGAATTCCACACCAATTCCCAAGACTACCGTTACGTCATCGGTCATTTTCAGCACTTGCTCATCAAGCTTCACCGTGAGTGTTTGTTCATTAATAATATCCTCTGTCGAAAACCATTCACTGATAGTGGAAAGCCGTGATCCGGTGAATTCATTGACAGGTTCATAGGTGCTTTGTTTTTCGCCGGGGACATACACCACGTCCGAAACGATACCCAACGAGACGATCACCCTGAAATAAGGTAACTTCAGGTTATTTTGCAAATCCATTGCCGTATTAATCTGCAATATACTTACCGTGGCATTTAAGGTTGGCTTGTCTATTTCAAATTCGGGATTGATGCGTAGCACACTATTAAATTGAAAGCTGCGGTTCAGGCTGAAGTTATCCAGCACTTTTCGGTACTGCGAAAGCATCACGTTCCGTTGCCCTGCCGGATGTGCTGTATCCAGCGACATCAGGTTTTTGCCCATACCGCACAATACCGACCATACATTGTAATCCGCCAGGCGGTAGATCTCTCCCAACGCATCGCCTACACTCCGTGCAAACTTCACACTGCCGGCCCATTCCGTCTGATGTTTCCGTACATTCGCAAACTCGTCGCCCGTCTTCATTCTCCGGGCTTTCGGACCGCCCTTCGTCCGCATAATTACTTTGTCACTACCGGTGGTCGTGTAAAACGATACTCCTTTGATACCACCTGTCATTTGGAGTGCTCCCTTGATGATTGCCATTTTCTTTAGTTTTTAGTTGATTGGTTGACTGGTTAATTGGTTGACTGGTTAATTTGTTAATTGGTTGACTGGTTAATTGGTTGACTGGTTAATTGGTTCAGAAACTGCGTCTTAAAGTCCCCTTTAGGGGATTTAGGGGCCTCCATTCCATCTTCGCTCCTCTTCCGCTCCTCTTCCGTATCACAAAAGTAATTAATCCGTACATATTATGCAAGTATTACGTACATATTACGTTGCTTATTATGCAACGTAATATGTACGTAATACAAACGTAATACCAACGTAATATGTACGGAATATATACGGAAGAGCACCGGTACTGCATCTTAACCAGAGAGCACACAGAAAAGCAGAAAAAAGATAGAAAAAGGGAGAAAACGAGGATGTCGGGTAGAAACAATTTTGTACGATCTGGTAAATACCACTTTTCCAACGGTTGGAAGGTTGGAAAAGTTAGGGCGGGAAAGTAGTTGAAGAAAAACTATGGAAGGATTGAATAGTTTTAATTCAACCACCCAAAAATGAATTAAAGCCACTCATGCTATTGGTTTTATATCGAAAGCTGGAAAGTATTGAAGAAGAATATGTGAAAATAGTTGATATTTTATAGCACTCCATTTATAGTTTATA
>Ga0364887_10132_pt2 | contig 12602 bp, 12 predicted proteins | sample ExccelJu500001D4_4_FD_206924 | JGI IMG/M metagenome (GOLD analysis project Ga0364887, IMG submission 206924) | Enriched cells from Trout Bog Lake Hypolimnion, Wisconsin, USA - BchlTB.July23.5000.01.D4 | ecosystem: Environmental > Aquatic > Freshwater > Lake > Hypolimnion/Profundal zone | place...
CGTGCTTTTAACCAAAAAGACACCACAATTATTCTCTCCCCAGAAAGTCAATTCTTAAAAGAATTTAGCAAACCCGATAAGAGATAAAATATTCAAATTTCATCAAGCTCTTGAAATTATAATTTTCTCCCCCATATAAACATAACAAATTAAAGGGATAAATTATGAGCGAAAAACATACTTTCAGTGCGGAAATCAGCAAAGTTCTTAAATTGATGATTCACTCACTTTATACGAACAAAGACATATTCCTAAGAGAGTTAATTTCTAACGCCTCTGACGCTTGCGATAAGCTTCGTTACGCATCTGCAACGAATTCTGAGCTACAAAAAGATACATTAGGAATCACAATCTCTTCCGACAAAAAAGCCAGAACGATCACTATTGAAGATAGTGGCATTGGCATGAGCAAAGAAGAGCTAATTACGAATTTAGGAACAATTGCAAAATCTGGCACACAGGAATTCATTAATTCCCTTACAGGTGATGCTAAAAAAGATATGCCTCTTATCGGGCAGTTTGGCGTGGGGTTTTATTCAGCCTTTGTAATTGCCGATAAAGTAACGGTAGAGTCTTGCAAAGCTGGCGGAAATCAAGGGCATATTTGGGAATCTGAAGCAACAGGTGAATTCGTAATTTCAGAAAGCGCAAAAACCACTCATGGCACAAAAATAACTCTTCATATTAAGGCAGGGGAAGATGAATATCTGGATAAATTCCGCCTCCAACATATTGCACAAACGTACTCTGACCATATTTCCTTTCCAATTGAGTTTCTTGATGAAGAAGGCAAAAAAACCACTGTTAATCAAGGTTCAGCGTTATGGACTCGGGCAAAATCTGAAATTACCGATGAACAATATAAAGAATTTTATCATCATGTTGCCCACTCACCAGATAACCCTTGGGCAATTTTGCACAATAAAAATGAAGGCAAAGTTGAATATACTAACTTATTATTTATCCCCTCAACTCAACCTTTTGATTTGTTCCACCCTGACCGCAAAAGACGGGTAAAACTTTATGTAAAACGAGTGTTTATTACTGATGAGGGAACTGAAATTATTCCTCATTATCTGCGTTTCTTGCGTGGGGTGGTGGACTCGGAAGATTTACCGCTAAACATCAGCCGTGAAACTCTGCAACAAAACCCTATCTTGGATAAAATCAAAGATTCTATCATCAAACGCACTCTTTCCGAGCTGGGCAAAAAGGCAGAAAAAGATGCTGCTAATTATGAAATTTTCTGGAAAAACTTTGGCGCAGTATTAAAAGAAGGTTTGTGTGAAGCAATTGCGCCAAAAGAGCAAATTTTGGAAGTCTGCCGTTTCTATAGTGCAGAAAAAGATGCTCTCACCAGTCTTGATGATTATATAGCTCGCATGAAGCCTAACCAATCGCATATTTTCTATTTAACTGGTGATAATATTTCCGCACTAAAGCGCAGTCCGCAGCTTGAAGGCTTCAAAAAACGAGGCGTGGAAGTATTGTTACTTACTGATCATGTTGATGATTTCTGGGTAAATGTCGTGCCTGAATATAAGGGCAAGCCGCTAATGTCAGTTACTAAAAGCAACCAGCAATTAGATAAAATTGAGGAAACCAGCAAGCTAGAAAACCCAGCAAGTGAAAATGTTGCGCCGTTAATTGAGATTTTGAAAAAGATTTACGGTGAGCAGGTTAAAGATGTTCGTGAGACTAATAAACTTTCAGGCAGTGCAGTATGTTTGGCAGTTGATGAAGGGGCGATGGATATTCGCTTAGAACGCTTCCTACGGGAGCAAAAGCAACTTACCAGTACGCAACCCAAAATTTTGGAAATCAACCCTGAACATATAATTATCAAGTCACTAGCTAAGAAAATAGAGGCAGGTGCAAATGAGACTGACCAGTCCGTTTGCGATGCGGCATTCTTGCTGCTTGACCAAGCAAAAATTATGGAAGGTGAAGAAGTTAGTGACCCAGTGGAATTCTCTGAGCGGATTAATCGGTTTATGGGGTTGCAATTGGCGGGTTAATAAAACTTTACTGAAACTTGAATTACAAGAGCAAAATAATTGTTAATCGGCATTATATATTAATGCAAATGCCGTACTTTTTTTCAAGTTCTTCCTATCTCTTTGGCAAGTAATGCTGCTTTAGAAACCAGTGCTTTGCTCTTCTTGTCAGAACGCCTAATATTAGGAAGCATTGGCAAAGAGTTAGAAATCCAATTATTCAAGGTTTGCTTATAGCTAACAAATTCTTTCTCATGTTCCAAAATCCATGAATCATATTTAGCTTGTATACAGGTTTATTTTATAGCAGTGTCATTTTTATGGTACAGGGTCGTAAGTAATTTCTTTTGCCCCACTGAAAGGATTGCAACGGCAAATTCTTTTTGCTGCTAGAACTCCACCTTTTACTGTACCGTACTGCTTTATTGCTTGGGCGGCATATTCAGAACAGGTTGGGGTAAAGCGGCAAGAGGCTGGCAGTAAAGGAGAAATGAGGTATTTGTAGATTTTTATTAGGAGAATTAGACTTTTAGAACAAATTGCAACAGTACCAGATTTATAGAATTTTGTCCTATCGGTTGTCATGCCAGCGAAAGCTGGCATCCAGTGTGTCGCTGTTTTCTCTAGATTACAGCTTTCGCTGGAATGACAAACGAGAGATTTTTTCAAATAGACGGAGCGTTTCGTGAGGTCTTCACCCCGAGAACTCGTAGAGTTCGTGGCAATCTTAGGCTTGCAAAACGATAAAGATTGCCACGAGTTGCTAACGCAATTCTCGCAATGACACACAATTTCCCCCAGCCTCATCTCTTCCCCACAAAAAACTCTTTCAATAAGTCCCCACACGCAACCTCTTCAATTCCGCCAATAATTTCTGGTTTATGGTGGCAGGTTGGTTGATTATATATTGCGCCATTTTCCACTCCACCACTTTTGTGGTCGTATGCCCCGAAATATAATCTGCGAAACCTCGCAAATGAAATTGCCGCCGCACACATTGGGCAAGGCTCTAGGGTTACGAATATATCGCAGTTAATTAGTCTGGGGGCGGCTAATATCCTACAAGCCCCTCTAATCGCTATAATTTCCGCATGGGCGGTGGGGTCATTATTAGTCTCAGTCAAATTATGAGCTTTTGCAATTATTTTCTTGCTATCACAGTCTATTATCACCGCTCCAACTGGCACTTCGCCTAGATTAGTGGCGATTTTGGCTTGTTCAATTGCGATTTTAATTGGGTTCATTGTAACAAAATCTTAATATTATAATTGTTTTCATGATTATTTATATCAGTTAGAATGAGAAATAAATCAATTTTAAGTTGGTGTTATGGTTGATATTCCTAAAAATAAGACTGAAAATCAAGAAGCTAAAAATCCAGAAAGCAAGGAAAAATTTCCATTAAATAAATGGCTTTATGGTGCTGGTGTTTCTACTGTTGGCTTATTACAATGGACTGTTGCGATATTTTTGGTAATTTTTCCTCTTACTTATTGGGGAAGAGAAAAAAGTGAGAAGATAGATAAAGCAATTAGTTGGGTTGAAAAATCTTACGAAAAATTTAAGGACTCTCACTCAACTGATCACCTCAAGAAAAAAGGCAATCTAGGTACTGCATTAGCACTATCTATACCAATTAGCTGGCTTTTAGGACATTTTGGCATGTTGGGTTCTTCAGTTGATGGATATAAACAAGCGCAAGTTGCAGAAAATAAATTTGATAATCTTGGCGAACAACTAACTAGCTTAACTGATAAACATATCATTGATTCTCAAGAAATTGCTCGCTTGAATGAAAAAGTTGCGGAATTACAAAAAACTCGCCCTTCTCACACAGAGCAAATTGCCCAAGAAAAAGCGGTTGCTGGAGCTACTGCGCAACATCATCAATAAAGAAATCCACACTCTCTTTGCCGTGCCAGAGGTTTATTTTAGCCTGCCCAGCTAGATGTAGAGTTTTCCCATAACTATTTAACAAAGCCTGCCCAACTGGCTTATTTGCACTCTTAAATGCCATTGCTTTGATGCTGTGAGATGATGAATTACTATCCACAATTATCGCTCTTACATGACCGTCACCAATTATATCTGTGCGGACAATTTTTACATTATGAATTGCCAAACGAACTGAGGGGTTGCCAGAGCCAAAAGGGGCAGCATTTTCTATTAAATGAGCGAGTTTTAAGTTAAGTCCGTTTAGGCTTATTATGCCGTCAATATGAAGAGTTTTTTCACCAGCTAATTTTGCAACTTTTTCTGCCAAACGATTATTAAAGAATTCTCGCAACTCAGAAATTTTATCTTCAGCAATTGAAAAACCAGCCGCCATTGCGTGACCGCCACCACCAAGTAAAATACCAGCATGATTCGCCGTAATCACAGCTTCACCAAGGTCTATTCCGCTTACGGAACGAGCGGAAGATTTCCCAATCCCATCAGATAAAGCTATCACCGCTACGGGTTTATGGAAATGCTCTTTGAGTCTGCCAGCCACAATTCCGATTACGCCAGAATGCCAATTACTTCTTGCTACTATAATCACTGCGTCAGACTCTGGCAAAGCAGCAGCATCTTGCATTGCCTCTTCCTGCACAATTGACTCTATTGCTCTGCGCTCTTCATTAAATTGATTAAGCTGTTCAGCAATTGTTTTTGCTTCCAGAGCGTCAGTAGTGGTTAACAATCTTGTGCCTAAATCAGATTTCCCTACCCTGCCACCAGCATTAATTCTTGGACCTATAATATAACCAGCATGATAAGTTGTGGGAGTTTCAAGCAAATGGGCATTATCCATCAATGCAGCAATTCCGATGTTGCTTCTTTTGCTCATGACTTTTAAGCCTTGCGTAACAAATGCACGGTTTATGCCCGTTAGAGGCACAACATCGCACACTGTTCCAAGAGCAACAATATCCAGCATTTCTAAAAGGTCAGGAGTTTTTAAGAATTCTTTAAGAATTTTGTTAATTGCCACTAACAATAAAAAAACCACTCCGCACGCTGCAATCTGACCATATTCTCCGCTTTCATCAAAACGGTTAGGGTTTACAATTGCTAAAGCTTCGGGCATCACCGCATCGCCTTTATGGTGATCTATCACGATTACATCAAGCCCTGCTTGTTTTGCTTGTTTGAGAGGCTCAAATGACATCGTGCCACAATCAACTGTGATAACTAACTCAATCCCTTGCTCTTTTAATTTGAGTAAAGCCTCTGTGTTGGGTCCATAACCTTCTTTAATGCGGTCTGGTATATATATAATTGGGTTAATGTCAAAAAATCGTAAATATCTAACTAGCAATGAGGAAGAGGTTGCTCCGTCAACATCATAATCTCCGAAGATAGCGATGGAGGGGTTTTTATTAATTATATATTCCGCAATTGTCTTTGCCGCTTTTTCCATGTCTTTGAGAATAAATGGATCGGGAAGAAATTCCCGCAAAGTTGGCTTTAAAAATGACTCTGCTTGTTCTGGTATTACACCACGACTTGATAATATCCTGCCAATAATTTCTGGTAGTTCTAATTTCTGGGCAATTGCCAGCGCATCACGAGAATTATATTCTCGCTCTTTCCATTTATAGCCAGAAACTGAGGTAATTTCATTGGTCATTTGCAATAATAATATCTTTTTCTATTGTTATCTATCATATATTTGCTCAAATAATGACAATCAATATGAGCAAGCTAGCCAGCCCGTTCTCTAATGGTTTTCTGCTTTTCTTCCTTCTCTTGGGTTTTATTACCTCGCTCTGACTTTAATATATCATGGATTTAATATTTGTTTAATCCATTTTTGCGGATTTATATCACTTTGTTTTTTATAAAAATATCAGCATAAGGATAAGTCAGTTTGTTATAATTCTTCTAATTCTCTTATATCAGATTCTAGCGCAGTCATTATTCCACGAGCTTTTACAATAGTTTCTTGCCATTCTTTTGCGGGGTCGGAATCTGCGGTGATTCCCCCTCCAACTTGAAACTCAAATTTATTTCCATGAATTATTAGCGTTCTAATTACTACTGATAAATCACATGAGCCGTCACCACCAAACCAGCCTAATGCACCACTATAAACCCCTCGTTTAATTTTCTCTTGGTTATTGCAGAATTTCATTGCGCTGACTTTTGGCGCACCCGTCATAGAGCCTGCTGGAAATGAGTTTATTACTGCATCAAGCGTTGATATATTTTTTCGTTTTTGTGAGGTGATTGTTGAGGCTAAATGATGTAGGGTTTTATAAGAAGATACTTCAAATAATTTCTCTACTTTTACACTGCCTGCTTCGCTACTTTTTGCTAGATCATTACGCATTAAGTCAACAATCATTAAATTTTCTGCTCGTTCTTTTTCGCTGTTTTCTAGCTGCCGTTTAGACTCTTCATCTTGTTTGGCATCAGCAAATCTTGGTGCTGTGCCTTTAATTGGACGAGATTCCATTCTGCCATTTTTGTCTATATTCAAAAAACATTCAGGGCTGGAAGATATTATATAACTGCCATTTATCGCAATAAATGCACTATAAATTGCTGGGCTTGCTTGGGTGAGTTTGATAAAAATATCAAATGGATTTGCTAGTTTGCTAAATTTGCCAAAAAATTTACGGGTGATATTTGCTTGATATAAATCACCTCGCAGAATTGCTTCACGAGTTTCTTTTATGATATTGAGATATTCATCACGAGTCATATTAGAGGTAAGACGGGAGATTTTTGGTGGAGAATTTTCATACTCACGAGGCAAAATAATTGCTGGGGTAGAATAACTATCCCCATAAAAATTAACCTCTTTTTTTAAGTGGTCAAAAACAATAATCGTCTCAAAATTGGCAAACCATAAATTAGGTAAAGAAATATATTGTTTGGTTGCGTGAGGAACTTGCTCAATCTGATGGAGCATTTCATATCCAATATAGCCAAACCAAGCATTTTCAATTTTGGTTTTATCTCTACTTAGAACATTTTCTAATGTGCGAAAATCATTACCAGAAACAATTTTTTTAGGCGAGTATGCAAGATAAGAATATCTGCCATACTTGCCAATTTGCTGTCCAGAATAAAGAAAAACAAATTCGTCTTCTATCTTGGCAATTTTGGCGACAAAAATTAAAGGATCAATCCAGTTTGTCATTTTATTGCCTAGTCTAGTTATCCTTATTGTTTAGTGGCGGCTGGTTGCGGTAAAAATGGCGCAATGTCAGTGCCAAATAAACCAATTACTTCCATAACTTGTTTGCCACTTATGGTTAAGCCTTTTTCAGTAGCAACAAAGGAAATTGAAATATCCTTAGCATTCTTATCAGAGAGATCATGTAAGAATTTTTTTGTACCCTCAATTAAAGGTGCATTAATATAAGGAGTGTGTGGTTGGGCTTTTACCCATAAAGTTTCAACCCTTGCTAAATATGCCCCTAAATCACTAATTAAGTTGTCGCCATTTTTAAAGCCTAATACTAAAGTTCCAATGGGAGCTTTTCCCTCAGGCACAACGCCTGTTCCATAAAAATTAAAACCATAAGGGGTTGCAAGCCAATCAAAAGATTTTAGGCTTAAAATTGCATTTTTAATTGGATTTCCAGCAATATTCTCACTTGTGACATTTAAGTCTATATCGGCAGTAGTAGTGCCAAATTCATGAAATTTGGGGGCTATAACCGCAGCTATTTCTTCGGATTTGCCGAGCAATGCTATGTTTTTCTTCATCAGTTCAGATGTTGGGTCAGATGATTGTGCTTTCATAAAACCATCAATTTGATTGGCAATGTTTTTGGCTAATATTTGGTCGTATTTTTCATTAACAGTAGAAGTTGAGTGCATTACTATATTGGATTCTCTCTTTGTAGCTTGTGGAGATGTTGCAAAATGAAAAACAGTGGTTGAATCCATTATGTCATTCTTCATATTAAGCGCATTAATATCAACATAAATATCTGTTTCTGGCTTATTAAAATCAGCTCCATTTATTGGTCCAGTATATCCTAAATCAGCCAATATACTCATGCTTCCATAAACAGAAGAGTTTATTTCTGGTGCAGGCTCTAGATTGCCAATCTGGGTATAAAATAATTTAACGAAATTGTTGATAACCTTGTCAAATTCAGGGCTAGATTTGGAGTTTTTAATATCAACAATTAACCCGAGTTTCTGATTAACATTTCCAACAGGCTTACTATTTATTACAATAGAAGTTTTTTCGGTAGAGTGAAAGACTGTAGCAGTTTTAGCATCTTTAATTACGCCGTTTTCACCCAAACAATTAAATGAGCGCAAAGTAGTTAGAAATGATTTTGCATCAGCAAAAGATTTGCCAATGTTCCAAGGCATTCCGTCTTGATTGGCAACGCTAAGATTACAAGAATACGGATTTTGATAATTTATCAAGAATGAGTTTTGTAATTGATTATTTACAATAGAATTAACTTCATTTTGTTGGGCATATTGAATAACAAAATTATTTGCCAATATGTTGCTTGACAATGTTAAGCTGTCAGTTTTGAATTCAACAACCCAAGCATCTGGTTTAGTTGTTGTTTGAACTGATTTGTTAGGAAATGTTTTTATCAAGTCAGCGACATTAAAGGAAATAACTGGTTTGGTGAATTCAATATTTATTGCCAGTGGGAAGCCAGATACCACAACTGATTCATAATGCAAATTTGAGGTTTTTTGTTTTTCGTTAAAGGCTGCGATATTTTGTTCAATATCATTTTTGATATCAGCAGATTCTTTGAACCAACAAGCAGTGTAAGCACCAGCAACAATAACTGCTGTAGAAAACAGCGTGACAATAAGTTTATTCATGAAACCCTCATTATATTATGGAAAAGCAAGACTAGCCATTGCCAGCTTTTATGGCAAGAGATATATCTTGATTTCGTAAATTTATTAATTGCTCTGCCAATGGCTTACTATTCCAAGAAAAATTCTGCGACAATAATGATTTAACGGGGATTATTCCGTAAGCAGAATTAGTTAAAATTACTGCTTCAGCTTTTTCCAACTCGGTAATTTTATATTTACCTTGCTGTACTTGGTAAGGCGAGATTTCAATTATCCTTCTTCTGGTTACACCCGCTAGTGCATCACACTCTAGTGCAGGAGTATGTAAAATGCCGTTCTCCAGCCAAAAAATATTAGATGAGCTGGTCTCGGAAATATAATTTTCTAAATTTAGCTGCAAAGCATCATAACAATTATTATCCACCGCCTGCATTTTTGCTAAAGTTGAATTAACTCCCTGTGCGAGCTTGCAATTTACTGGCAATGATTGCAGAGAGTTCTTTTTATAATCACTTAGCCACAAATTTACTGGCTGGTCTGGTAATTCTGGCGCTTCTAGAACCTGCATTACAATCGTTGGCTGATTTCTAGTTGGCAAATAGCCTTGACTCCCAATTCCCCGACTAATATATATTCTTAAAATCCCATTCTCTGCATTGTTTTGTTTAAATAACTTAGATGCTTGTGGCAATAAATTGCTAGTATCATAATTAATTCTTAGAGCTTGTAGCCCCGCTTGCAGCCTTTCAATGTGATATTCCCATAGATAAGACACTGAATTATAAAATGAAATAGTCTCAAATACACCGTCACCAAAGCGAAAGCCCCGCTCATTTACTGAGATAAGGGCATTATTTTCTTCATAAAATTGACTGTTAATCAGGGTTTTCATCGCAAAACTGTCACAAAATATTCACACAAAATTAGCAAATTTAGTGTATACTGATAATAATTAATAAAGGAAGTCGTATGTTTGCATCGGAATTAATAGATGTTAATTACATCAATACTGTCGCATATGGTGGTGAAGTTCCACTTGCCAGAGCAGGTGAGCATTTGACTGCTTTTAAGGATTTGGAGGAGTGGCTCGGCAGAGAAGGGGAAATGGGTATAAAAAATGCCATTTCCGAAATAGGTAGTATTGGCAGGGCTTATGGAGTTACCTATAACGATAAACCAAGCAAATTAGTTAATGAAGCGGTTTATGCGGTTGATAAAATAGAAGAATCTCGTACAGAAGAAAAATTTAGTTTAGAAAAAGCTAAGAACCAGCAAAAACAAGCTGAAGAATTAAAAGCCAGTAAGCAAGAAGAAGAAAATAAACCAGAATCTAGCATATTAGCAGACTTGGCAAAAGGTGGCGAAGACCCATTTAAAATTCCAACGGGCAAAGCAATAAATGATGAAGTGTTTAATTTCCTACAAGAAGATAAAGAGTCTGTAATGAGAATGACAGGGGTGGACTCAATAGAAAAAATTGGTGAAATTAAAATTGAGAATGTGTTGGAATCTCCGCATGAGCTTGTCCATAATGCTGCTATGAATTCTTCGCAATTCAAACTTGTGGCAAATTCAGGAATCCAAGATCGCTAATGCAAATTCACAATCTTTTTCTATCTGCGCTTTAATTGCCTCTATCCCGTTAAACATCTGTTCTTCACGCAGATATTTTACCAAAATCACTTCTATATGTTTGCCATAAATATCTTGCTGCCAGTCAAAAAGGTGTGCTTCTAGCTGCAATCTTCTGCCATTAAAAGTTGGGCGAGTTCCCAAATTAGCCACCCCATTTACTCGCTTCCCGTCTATAATCGCTCTAATTGCGTAAACACCAGTTGCTGGAGTAAATACTCGCCCAGTTAGCAAGTTGGCGGTTGGAAAACCCAGTTCACGACCGCGTTTATCACCTTCTCGCACAATGCCAGTTATGCTATAAGGTCGCCCAAGCAATCCTTCAATTTCTTCTACATTGCCACTAGATAATAATGTGCGAATGCGGGTTGAAGAGCATCTTTCCTTGCCAACTAGCACTGGCGGACATTCCGTATAAGCAAAACCATATTTTTTCGCCATTTCTCGCAAAGAAGAGCTATTTCCTTCACGATTATTGCCAAATACAAAATCATCACCCGTGACGATATGTGAAGCTTGCAATTGCTCGCAGACAATATTTTTAATGAAATCTTCCGCCGAGTTTTTTGCGAATTCATTTGTGAAGCGAATCACTCGCATAAAATTAATGCCCATTTCTTTAGAGCGGTGGGCTTTTTCAGAGAAAGGGATAATTCTAAGTGGGGGCAAACTGGGTTTAAAAACTCTTCTTGGGTGAGGCTCAAATGTAAGAATTGCCGCAGGATTGCAGGATTGTTCCGCTAATGCAACGGTTTTCTCAATCACTGACTGATGACCAAGATGCAGCCCGTCAAAATTGCCTAGCGCAATCATTGCACCAAGATTTTCTTTTGCTATATGTGAGCTATCTCTAAGAATCAGCATAGATTTTTGGCAGTCTCACTGGTTTACCTTGTTGATTTATACAAGCAATTATAACTAATAACTTCACTAGAATTATTTGGTCTTTTCTAATTATTTGTTCCATTTTCATACGAGCTTTACCAATCTCGTGCAAGCTAGTTTCTATTTCAATCAAATCATCTAATTTTGCAGGGGCAATAAAATCACTTTCGCAATGTCTTGCCACAAAGCCAATTCCTTGCTCTCCCATTAATTGCGATTGATTAACCCCTAGTTCTCTTAGCCATTCAGTGCGGGCTCGTTCGGCAAATTTTAGGTAATTGGCGTAATAGACGATACCTGCTGCATCAGTATCTTCATAATAAATACGAAAATTTATTTTATGTTTGCTAGTCATAGGGTTTGTGCTAAAAAATCTCACTGATAATAGTTAGGGTTTATTTATGAACGATAATTTTCAATATGGCGATATAATTTTTCTAGCAATGATTGCATTGTTTATTGCCTTTCGTTTGCGGGCGATGTTGGGTAAAAATTCTGGGATTGATCCCAAAGATGTCTGGAAAAATGCCACTCGTAATAATACTACTGAAAAGGTTGTGCCATTTCCTGATAAAAACAAAAAACCTGAAGACGATTTTATCCCAGCTAATTTTCAAGTTAGCCCTGAGACTGCAAGTGGCTTGCGAGCAATTAAACTCTCAGATGCAACTTTTAATATAACCGAATTTTTAGCTGGTGCAAAAACTGCTTTTGAGTGGGTAGTTGATGCTTTCTCTAAGGGTGACAAAGATAAATTAAAAATCTTGTTATCAGAAGAAAGATTCAAACATTTCTGTGAAGAAATTGACCTCCACGCAAATGATGAAGCCAAAAGGGAAACTACTTTAGTTGCAATTACAGCGTGTGATATTACTGAAGCTGGAATGAAAGGCAAAATTGCTTTTATTACTGTGCAATTCACCAGTGAGCAGATTAATTTGATGCGTGATAAAGACAAGAATATTGTACAAGGCGACCCATCTGTCACCGAACAAACAATTGATCTTTGGACGCTTGAACGAGATATTTCATCTCGTGACCCAAATTGGAAAATTGTTGCTACTTAAAATAGTAGATGGTGCCGTTGACGGGATTTGAACCTGCGACCTATACTTTACGAAAGTATTGCTCTACCAGCTGAGCTACAACGGCAAATGAGCAACAGCGAGGTTTTTTTGTAAGTGGTGCCCGAGTCGGAGTCATATTGAGCAAGTAACATGCCGATTTGTAACAATGTTAGCAATTACCATTTTTCAAAATGCCCCCAATTATGCCCCCCAGATTGATTTTCTTCTTGTGTCGTTATCC
>Ga0364887_10751_pt2 | contig 12550 bp, 15 predicted proteins | sample ExccelJu500001D4_4_FD_206924 | JGI IMG/M metagenome (GOLD analysis project Ga0364887, IMG submission 206924) | Enriched cells from Trout Bog Lake Hypolimnion, Wisconsin, USA - BchlTB.July23.5000.01.D4 | ecosystem: Environmental > Aquatic > Freshwater > Lake > Hypolimnion/Profundal zone | place...
TATATTTCTCATGTAATATTAATTAATATCTTTCATCTTTTATCATATGCTATCAGCCACCTTTTCAGCATTTGTAGCTGTCTTTGCTGCACTTTTTCCGGTCGTAAATCCTTTGGGTGACGGACCTATTTTTCTAAATATGGTTCAGGGTTGCTCTGAGGAGGTTAGAAAAAAACTAGCAAGACGAGTCAGCATTAATTGTTTTTTCTTGCTTTTTGGGTCGATGTTGATAGGACCTCAATTACTGCTCTTTTTTGGCATCTCCCTTCCAGCGCTAAAGCTTGCTGGTGGAGCAGTGGTCATTGCGATGGGGTGGCTTGCGGATGCTCAAAACTGGCTAGTTTGTAGTGGCTGGGTGGCTTAAAACAGCCAGAAAAAGACCTTCATTCGCAACCTTTATTCTTGACTTTGATATTTAAAATAGAGATGCTAAATTACAAGGCAATGATATGAAATTAATGGGTCCTTTTCTAATAATTCAAGTCAATAAACCAATTAAAAAAATTAAATCAAGACCTAGTCTGCCTATTGCAACATTCTTTGCGATAGGTACCTTGTTTGCATCTGCTAATTTTGCTTATGCCGCCCATGAGCTATTACCTTTAAATTATGATCCTCACTACTTATATGAATATTTTTAAAACAATTGGCATCACTATATTTGCAGCTTTATTTTCTAATATTGCACTTGCTCAAACTCCAGCACTTCCGACTGCCGTGGGGGATGTTGATAAGGTGGAAATTGCAAAGAAATTGGCCAATCCAATTGCTAATATGATTTCTGTTCCACTGCAATATGAATTTAGTCGAGGCGTAGGAGCAAATCAAGGCGGCTCTGAGCAAACATTGCTACTGCAACCGGTGGCTCCATTCGATCTTGGTGGTGGCGATGTTTTTATTGCGCGTCCTATTATTGCGGGAGCGCGAGAGGTCAGTATTCAGGGGCCAACAGGTCAGCCTTATTCGGGCTATGGGATTGCTAGCGTGACCCTTGAATCTTTTTATGCACCCAACACAAATTCTTCTTGGATTTGGGGTGTAGGTCCTTATGCTCAATCACCTTCAGGCAATAGTGGAAAATTTGGCTCTCAACAAACGGGTGCTGGCGTTACTGGTGTTGTATTGAATCGCCAAGGCCCGTGGACCTATGGCTTACTTGGATATCAATCCTGGAGTATGGGAGGTAATCCTGCATTTGGGACTCAAAATAATCTTTATGGTCAACCTTTTCTGGCTTACACAACCAAAGATGCGTGGACCTATTCTGTCAATATGGAAGCGAACTACAACTATGATGCGCATCGCACAACTAACCCGCTCTATGCGGGCGTTTCAAAAGTCGAGGTATTTGATGGAGTGCCCGTCTCGTTTTCTGCTGGTCCGATCTATTATGTGAGCAATACCCCTGGTGGCCCATCTGGATGGGGCGGTAGAGCAACTGTAACGCTAGTAATTCTTAAATAATCGCGATACTTTAAGAGCTATTTTTTTCTATTTTTAGGGATAATTAAGTATGAAAAAACTTCTTTTCACAACATTGTTTAGTGCTTTTTTTGGGATCAGCTCTACAGCAGTTCTTGCCGATCCTCCAATGGCGTCTTTTTATACCTCAGTTATGAAAATGACACCCGAGGGTAAGTTGGGCCAAGTTATTAAAAAAGAAAAAATAGAAACCTCCATTAAGGGTGCGCAAGCTTGGAAGATTGCATACATTTCATCAGATGTGGCGGGGCGTAAGACCATTGCAACTGGCACTCTCATTGCTCCTATTGGGCCTGCCCCTAAAGACCGTAGACCGATAATGGCCTGGGCTCATGGTACAACCGGGTCTGCGCAAAATTGTGGGCCTTCTCAAATCATTGAACCTACTCGAGCATTAAATCAATATTTTCTGACGGATGGAGATTCCTGGACTGATTTTGGAATTCCAAATGGTAAAGAATTTATCGATCAAGGTTATGTGGTTGTTGCTACCGACTATCAAGGCCTAGGCGGTGGTGGGAAGCATCAATATGCTGTAGCCCAAACCAATGGCAGAGATGTCATCAACTCTGCTAGAGCGGCGAGCTCCATGAAAGAAGTGGGTGCTGGTAAAAAGACAGTGCTTTACGGATGGTCGCAAGGGGGTGGAGCAACGATTGCAGCAGCAAGCCTACCTGAATATCAAGCACTTCAAGGTACTGCCGCTGATAATTTGGAATATCTCGGATTTGTTGCTTTGGCTCCAGAAGATGTTGCCGCTATGTTACCAAACCCTCCATCTGATGAAGCTGGTGCTACGAAGCTAATGAATGCTTTTACTGCTGCTAATGTACCTAATGTCTTCTTATTCGCTCACTATGTGATGGGGCTTTGGGGGACGCAAGCCGCATTCCCAGGATTGCAGTTAACTGATGTGTTGACTGAGGATGGTGCTAAAGCCGTAGATAAATTGTCTAGTAATAAATGTATTCATGTTTTAGCGGATACTTTCAATTATGCTTATGGAGGTAGTTATAAATCCCTTTTAAAGCCAGAGCCTAGTAACTCATCTGCTTGGGTAAAAGCATTCGTAGATGGTAGTGTTAAGCCAGTGAAACCAGTAGCGCCTGTAGTGATTTACTGGGGCACAAAAGATACAGCAGTTCCTCCCATCATGCATGAGCTATATCAAAAGCAGATGTGCGCAATGGGTGCGAATGTTGGTAGAAATCAGCTGCCTGGTGAACAGACTCATTTCACGACACCTGGCGTATCAGCGCCCATGTACCTTGAGTGGATAAAAGATCGGGTAGCAGGTAGGTCGCTCGCTAATGCCTGCCCTCAAAACTAATATAGTGATATCAGCAAGATAGCAAACCGCCTTCGGGCGGTTTTGTTTTGTCGGTTTACCCGACAAATTAGATATCTGACCATCCGGCCGCCTGCCAATACCAAGTCAGATCCGATGGTTTCCATCCCAAACCAAGATTCTCGGTGCCTATGCCACACCAAAAGCCAACACCTCGATCCCATTGTCTAACTTGTTGTTTAGACTCATTTTTAAAGCTTCTAAGGCGTAGGTCGCACGTTCGAATCGTGCTGGGCAGACCAAAAACTTCAACTAGTACCCCTGTTTGCAGCATATCTGTTGCTCAGAGATCTATTTCTTAGCATAATTGCATATTATGAATAGAGCCATGATTGACCTAGCCACCCAAAATGCAGCTCACGCATTTATGGAAAAAATTGCTCATCAATACGATGTCAGCAAGGTTTTTTTGTTTGGTAGTCGAGCTCGCAATACTCATCAAAGCGAAAGTGATGCTGATATTGCTATTCTATTGCGAGGCAAGGTTGGTCGTTTTATGGCTACTAAGTTTGCCATGGATGATTTGGCCTATGACGTTCTTCTAGATTCTGGCATTCGGATTCAACCCCTACCTATTTGGCAGGACGAGTGGGATCACCCAGAAAATTACTCCAATCCTGGTCTTTTAAGGAATATTCAAAATGAAGGTATTGTTCTTTGAAGGCGAAAGAACTTTTTACTAAAGCTCAAACTGCAGCAACTTCAGCTCGAATTTTGTTAAATGCTGGGGATGTTGATGGTGCTTGAAACCGCGCTTATTATGCGATGTTTGATGCTGCTAGGGCAGCCCTTTTAGCATCTGGTGTCGATGAGTCAACAGTCAATACAAAGACCCACAGTGGTCTTATATCAAAATTCAGTCTTGAGCTTGTTAAATCTGGTCAGGTTTCAGTGGAGCTAGGTAAGTCCTTAAACAAGGTTGAAGATCTTCGTTTGATGGCAGACTACAAGGGTGATGCCGTTTTGAAAGAAGATGCCACTTGGGCGGTCAATCAGGCAGAAATATTTGTTGAAGCTTTATTCGCTGCTTTTAGCTAAGGCGTAGGTCGCACGTTCGAATCGTGCTGGGCAGACCAAACTCCTCTAAAACACCTATTTCACTCTAGTTCTTTGGTCCAGCTGGTTGATCTATATCAAACCAGCGATAAATTTAAGAATTAATTGATTGTTTTCTCATTATTTAGACCTTAAGATTGCTCGAATGGGCTAATTGAGATTTATTCAAATCACCTCATGATGTTATTTAAATTCTTTTAAAGCATAGGGGTGTATATGAGTACATACAAGATAGTTGAAACACCGCTGGAGTCTAAGGCCTATTCAAAAGTTTTATGGCGTTTAGTTCCATTTTTATTCTTATGTTACGTGGTGGCGTATTTAGATCGGGTCAATGTCGGTTTTGCAAAATTGCAAATGCTTGCCGATTTGAAGTTTAGCGATACGGTTTATGGATTTGGGGCTGGAATATTCTTCATTGGGTATTTCATTTTTGAAGTCCCAAGCAATATCATTTTGTCTAAAACAGGTGCTCGCATTTGGATTGCAAGAATCATGATTACTTGGGGAATTATTTCTTCAGCCATGCTTTTTGTGACTACTCCTGAATCATTCTACGTGCTTCGTTTTTTATTAGGTGTTTCTGAAGCTGGGTTCTTCCCAGGAATTATTTTGTACCTCACATATTGGTTTCCTTCTGAGCGGCGTGCAAGAGTAGTTGCGCTCTTTATGACTGCCATTGCTTTATCGGGTGTCATTGGCGGACCATTGTCTGGCTGGATTATGCAAGCATTTGCTGGGGTAAATAATTTAGCTGGTTGGCAGTGGTTATTTTTGCTTGAGGGTATTCCTTCAATATTGGTTGGTATCGCAGTCATTTTTTACTTGGATGACTCTATTGAAGGTGCTAAATGGTTAAGCCAAGAAGAGAAAAAGGTTTTAGCTGATCGAATCCATAATGATCAGAAGGGCATTGTTGATCATGGAATTGCCCATACGTTTACGAGTGTGAAAGTTTGGTTGATGGCGCTCATTTATTTTAGTTTTATTATGGGGCTCTATGGCATCAGCTTCTGGCTTCCTCAGTTGATTAAATCAACAGGCGTTAAGGATGTGCTAAATATCGGATTATTGACTGCGATTCCATATGGCTTTGCAGCAGTCGTCATGATTCTGGTTGGTCGCAGTTCAGACCGTACTGGTGAGCGACGTTGGCATACAGCTTTAGGCGCAATTTTTGGCGGCATCGCTTTAATTTTTGCTGGTCTATATAGTGATTCAACAGTATTTGGGATGATTGCCTTGTCTGTTGCTACTGCAGGTATCTTGACTTCATTGCCATTGTTTTGGACTATCCCCACTGCATTTTTGGGTGGGACAGCAGCGGCAGCAGGTATCGCGATCATTAATTCAATTGGCAACTTAGCTGGATTTGTAAGTCCATTTATGGTCGGCTATATAAAAGATGCAACCGGTAGCCCAACCCTTGGCTTATATGTAATAGCTGCAAGTTTATTTATCGGGGCATTGCTTGTACTTGGTTTAGTGAAAAAGCCTCAATCAATTTAAATGAAAGATTGGTTTGGTATTGAATTTCAGAATTAAGTCTTGGTAGGTCTACTGGAAAAGCAAACCCTCATCAGCAATGGTGGGGGTTTTGTCTTTTGAGTGCTACTTAAATTAACGCTTAGCTCTCAATGTATTTAGTAGCCTAAAATGAGGTATGACTGAGATTATCCAAGCCCCTAAGGTTTGCCCGAGTTGCCGTGTTCTAACCCCCATTGATCAAATGAAAAAGATAGTGTCTCGGAGCGGCGGCAAGAATACCAACTCATGGCGTTGTTTTGCTTGCATGAAAAGAAAAGTTCAAGCTGTACAGGCTGCTAAAGAAAGAGCCAAATAAAGTCCAAACTGCATACATAGTTTATGACATGGCACCATTTATACGCTGTAACCTATTGGAATCATTTGGTATTAAACCAACAATGAATTCATCTAGCCTTGGGTCGCACGTTCGAATCGTGCTGGGCAGCTTGTAGTTTCTTTTTATACCCTGCATGTAATAAATATTTAATAAATCAATACTAGTATGGGTTCTTATCTTCCTTAGGGGCTTAGATGGCTACATACAGCATCTATTACGCGGGTATATCTTTAAATACCCACCAAAAATTTACCCTAGCACAGGCAATTACTAGGGTTCATGCGAATGTGACAGGTGCCGAGGCTTATTTTGCTCAAACCATCTTCAAAGAGCTTGATCTTCATGACTGTTTTATAGGTGGCGTTTTACTGGATCAGCCCCATATCTTTTTAAGCGGTCAGATTCGACTAGGGCGAAGTGAACAGGTCAAAAAACAACTACTAGTTGAGATTGAAATTGCGATTCAGATGACTACTAAGCTTGCTAGTCATCAAATATGGGCGTATCTCGATGAGCTCGCACCATCTCTCATGATTGAGTACGGACAAATTTTGCCACCCGTGGGTAACGATAAAGTATGGTTTTCAACCCTGCCTGATTCTGTGCAAAAAAAGTTAACCCGGCTTAACTCCTAGCCTAAGGATGTAAGGCTAGTGACCGTGGATGTAGTGGTTGCCATTGCCTCATAGTGGTATTTACCATACTCGTGCATTAGCTCGAGACCAGCGATGCGATAAATACTGATAGTCTCCCTTAAATGCTTCCTCGGCGTATTGATCAAGTAGCGATCCAGCCTCCATATGCATTAGCTCTTTCGAGAATGGTTGGGCGACCCCGTTTTCATCTCTTTTCATGATGTATTCGGGATTCAATTCAGAGGGATGTTGGATTCCAGCGGCAGTCAGAATCTCAGTTAAGGCATGGATCGTATTTTTATGAAACTCAAAGACGCGGGTTGCTTTATCCACCGGGTCTAAAGCCCTTTGTCTCAGGTGATTTTGAGTGGCAACACCAGTAGGGCACATATCTGTATTGCAAGTTCGGGATTGAATGCAGCCAATGGCAAACATAAAGCCGCGTGCTGAATTGCACCAATCCGCTCCAATTGAACAGACACGCACAATATCAAAAGCTGAAATAATTTTTCCTGCAGCGCCTATTCGAATATGAGAGCGAAGATTTGCGCCAATCAATGTCGTATGAATTAAGCGCAAGCTATCACGCATCGGCATGCCAATATGGTCTATGAACTCTACAGGAGCTGCGCCAGTTCCTCCTTCGCTACCATCAACAACAATAAAATCAGGTGTTAATTTAGTCTCAATCATGGCTTTTAATATGGCAAACCAGTCCTCCGGCTTGCCGATGCACATCTTAAAACCTACAGGTTTGCCGTTGGATTTTTCTCTCAAAAGAGAAATAAACTCCAACATTTCAATCGGCGTATTAAATGCAGTGTGCTGGCTAGGCGAGATGCAATCCTCACCCATTGGCACACCTCTAGTCATGGCAATCTCAGGTGTGATTTTGGCTGCAGGCAGAATGCCGCCGTGCCCTGGTTTTGCTCCTTGAGAGAGCTTAATTTCAATCATTTTAATTTGAGAATCTTCAGCAACTTTGATGTACTTATCCATATCAAATAAGCCATTTTCAAATCTACATCCAAAATAACCCGATCCAATTTCCCAAATGAGATCGCCACCATGCACTTTATGATACGGCGATACAGAGCCTTCTCCTGTATCTTGTGCAAAGCCGCCTAATTGAGCGCCTTTATTGAGAGCAAGGATTGCATTAGCCGATAAGGATCCGAAACTCATTGCGGAAATATTAAAAATAGATATTGAATAAGGTTGAGAGCAATTGTGTTCGCCAATGGTCACGCGCAACTGATTTCCAGGAATTGGGGTCGGCGATGGGGCATTTGAGTAGCTTAACCACTCATATCCATTTTGATAAACGTTCTCGATTGTTCCGAATGGACGTTGATCAGATAAGTTTTTTGAGCGCTGATAAACCAAGGCGCGTTGATTACGCGAGAAAGGTAATTTTTCATTATCGGATTCAATAAAGTATTGACGAATCTCAGGGCGGATAAATTCAAGCCAAAACCTTAAATGTCCGATAACGGGGTAGTTTCGTAAAATCGCATGTTTAGTTTGCAGTTGGTCTCCAAGGCCCACCATGCTTAGAGCAAAAAAAGCAATGAAGGCTGACCAGAGATGTAAAGAAGATTGATCGACTGATAGTAAATAAGCGAAGTAGATGCAAAGTCCAATAGAGACCTGCCAAGCAAAGTAACGCGTCATATTTTTCATCACCTTTTGAGAGGGTCAATGAATTAGAGTAAACGGTAATTGTGACTAAATCTGATGTTATGTCGTTCCCATGGTTTTGGTTGAAAGTAGCCCATCAAGCCCCAATCTAGGATAGAAGCCAAAATTTTCACTAATATGTCATAAATGCAGAAGGATGTTGATTTAGATCATAAAAATTCTGTTTATAGAGAATAGGGTTGGCATTCTAAGTAAAGGTAAAAAATGACTTTCTCAACTGAATTAAAGGCCTTAGCAGTGCTGCCAGAGCCAAATCAACCCCCTCATCTTGAATTTCTAGTAGTTGATCATCAAGGTCATTATTCTTACCCAGAAGCCATTGCACAATTAAAGGACTGTGGGTATATGAGCCTAGTGGATATGCAAGAACTATCCCATACAGATCTGAATAACGTATTTGAGGAAATCAAATGCTGGTGTATTTACGGGAATCACGATCCCAGGAAGTTAAGGGCAATATTGAATAGCCCCAATGCATCAGCCTGAAGTGCCAAGGTAAACTTCATCAAATTGCTATATAAAAACAACGCTAACAATATGATTTGAATGAGATTATGAGTTTATATAACGATATTCTGAAAAAGCTCAGAAAAACAGGCATGCTTGATCTAATGGAGTATAGAAAATTATCCAGAAAAGAACTGGATAACTTAGGTGATGAAATTAGATACTGGTGCACCTATGGAAATGGGAAATTGGAAAAATTAGGCAAAGAAAAAAAAGACTAATCAATCGTGGCTACAAAATCTTTATTCCTCTTGCGCCATGCCAAGGCAATTAACGGGGGAGTATTGATTCCGGATCAAGATCGTCCATTATCTGATAGCGGTGTTAAGGACGCTAAAAGATTGGGCAGTTACCTATCAAAAAAGTCCTTTGATTTTGATTTGATCTTATCGAGTCCAGCAATACGCGCCATTACGACAGCGCAAATTGTGGCAAATAAATTGGGATATAAACAAAAGCATTTGGCAGTTGAAAAGTGCTTGTACGAAGCTGATGTTGAGGTCATGCTGAAATTGATATCGTCTGTTCCTAAAAAAGTAGACACCTTAATGATAGTTGGCCACAATCCTAGTATTTATGCGCTGGCCTCCTCCTTAAGTGGAGAGCCCATCTCCATGTCAACTTGTGCATTAATTGAGCTGACTCTAGAGATAAAACACTGGGATCAAGTGCCAACCATTAAGGCGAGCAAGTTTAGTGTATTGAATTAATTAGGTTCATATGTACGCATCAAAATGTAATGACTACCATGCCAAATAGCAGCAGCGAATTTGAAATTAAACTCCTTTTTCCGTCGAGCAAGTTAGCGGCAATAGAGAAATTGATTATCTCTAAAGGGGGTATTCGTCGCCAGCATCTAGAGGCAGCATACATAGATACCCCTGATTTTTTGTTAACACAGTCTGGCATTGCCTTTCGTATTAGAAAGGAAGGGCGTCAATGGGTTCAGACTTTAAAGTTATCCACCTCAAATACCCTAGAGAGAATTGAGCACAATGTCATTCTAGAAAGTCGTGGTGGAGCGATTCCGCATTGGTCCATTGACTATCATCGCGACCATCAAGCAGGGATGCTATTACGTCAAGCGCTACCTAATTTGCCAATAGAAGACTTAGGGATTCGATATCAAACTGATATTTGGCGACGTAAAACTTTGGTCAAAACACGTACAGGGGTCTTAGAGTACGCCTTAGATGAAGGCAGTATTTATGTAAATACAGACGGTGTTGTGCGAAGCAAGCCTGTTCAGGAGCTGGAAATCGAATTAAAAGAAGGACAATCTATAGACGTATTGCGTCATGCACAAAGCATGATCAAACGTTTTAAGGCCTACCTAGATACCTGCAGTAAATCAGAGCGGGGATATTTGCTTGCATGTGGACATGAGGTGAGCCCGCCCACAAGAGCTAGTGCCATTGGTTTAAATAGGGCCTCCACTACGAGTGAAATCATCAACTTGATGATTCATTCCTGCGCAGGACAAATATTACCGAACCAAAGCGTTTTGAATGCTGAATATGCCGGTTATGCTGAGCACCTTCATCAATTAAGAGTGGGTTTAAGAAGATTAAAAACAATTTTAAAATATCTTTCTCGTTATCACATTGTCCTTAGCGATGCTGGAAAAAATTCTTTAGACGAAGTATTTAAAAAATTAGGCGAGTATCGAGATGACAATTTTATTTCTGGGGTGCTAAATCCACTGCTCATATCCCATAATGGATCGCCAGTAGACATTAAAGCTGCGCAGACCTTGCCTCATCCCAAATTCCTGATTCAAAGTAACGCATTTCAGCTTTTATTAATAGAAATAATGTCATTAAGTTTAGGCTCTGCAAGTCAATCTTTGGATGACATAAAAATTGAAGAGAATATATCTGCGGTAAAAAAACAGATGCTCAAGGTGCTCAATAAATCTTTTCAGTATTCTGCCTTTCAAGCTACTAAGCTAGATGGACTCGAAGATTCAGCTATTCATATTTTACGTAAAAAGTTGAAGTTTTTAAGATATTCCTTAGAATTTTTTAAGGATTTTTGTGAGCGAAAAAAATATCAACCTTTTTTTAAAATTCTTTCAAGCTCATTAGATCACCTGGGAGACTATAACGACATCCATGTTGCAATAGAGCGGATAGAGAGCATGGCTCCGATCAATCCCAGTTTACTTTTTGCTTTAGGCTGGCTTAAGGCTGAGCGCTTACGGGTAAGGGGCTTATGTGAGAAAAGTATTAAAAAACTTTTTCTGCAGAAGACAGCCTGGTAATTTTCTAAAGAGACCAGCAAATACATTTTAGTATTTCTGTCATGAAATCTCTATACAGTAGACACCTTAGGGCTGATAAGTCTGCGTATTGGTATTGATAATGGGCAAGCATTTTAATGAAAAGAAAGATTTTTGATCTATTGATGGAAGTAAAAACTGAGGTTCTCAAATCACTAAAACATTCTGGGGCAGACATTATTCCTCGTGAAGTGCAAGCCACCCAAAACCCCCAAGCACCGATAGTTGATGATGTCGTATTTGTGGCCATTCAAGAGGAGCAGCCGAAAGCGATATCGTTCGACAGCAAGAGAAAAAGCATTACCCCTGAGACAAGGTATTTTCAAATTCAGGATGGTGATTGTTCTCGAAAAATTGCCTATACAGTCTCTGGTGACATGGATGCGGATAATCTCCTCCTCTGTTTACCGGGCTTGCTTGAAACCAAAGCCTCATTTTTGGTGATCCATGCCTACTTTTTAAAATTTGATAATTGCAAAGTGATTAGCATTGATTTTTCTGGCAGAGGGGAGTCTGACTACGTCGATGAGCATGGCGCTTATAAGATGTCGCTTTACTTGTCAGATATTAGCCAATTAGTGCAAGGCACTATTTTGGTTGATGGAAAGATGTCGCAGAAGTTGACCATTCTCGGAACCAGCATGGGTGGTGTATTGGCTATGTACCTTACTCAAATATTTGGCAGCAGAATTTATGAAATCATCTTGAATGACATCGCTCTGACAGTCAACTGGACCTCTTTATATGCTTTATATAAATCAATGAAAAATGATCTGGGTTTTAAGGAGGTCAGAGAGCTTGCTGAAGATTTAAGCGTAGATCACAAGGCGATTTCTGATGTGCAACTCCCAGGCCATTTCGACCTTTCTTATCAAGCAGATGTTTGGGGCATGAATTTTCACGAGGCCTTGGAGGGTTATAAAGGCAGAGTGGGGCTAATCCATGGCAGTGAATCGAAGATCTGCACTAAGCAGCGGGTTGCAGAGGCAAAAAGCTTTATTCCAAATATACAAACCCTAGAGGTAGCTAATGCAGGGCATCCGGCCCCGTTTAATCTCGCTGTGTGCGACTTTATTCAGGCCGAGATGGGGGTGTAGCCAAACTGTTCCTTGCTGGGTTTAATCTTCAGGAAGATGCTCCATTTGGTAGACGCCATTTTTTAATTCCGCTACCGTTTTACCTAGCTCAGAAAGCATTCTTCTTTGCTTTTTCTCAATTACCAACTTCTTAGCCTTTAATGCTTCACTGCATTCAAATTCAGGGCTTGCTGGTTGATCATCTTTTGTCAATTTCATAGATGTGGATCCTAAAAAAATCCCAGCCTGGGCTGGGATAAGTCGTCGTGACAAGGAGCGTTTCTTATGGAAAGCGTATTCATCATGCAAGTCAAATGTGGCAATTTGATGAAATAGTCATGAAATTTTGAGGTGTTTAGCAGTGTCACAAATTAAGCGCTTGGGATAGCTCTTAGAGGGCGAGCAGTCAATTACTTGTATGACAAAACATGATCATGGATCTCTTTAACTTCAAGTTCGCCAAAAATAAATGATTCTGAGCGCACTAATTTCCACTCCAGGTCTTGAAAGATATCTTGATACGTACCCGAAAATTTTCTAGAAATTCCGTAAAAGATATCCGTCAACTCGTCTTCCAATGCTTCAGGAACGGTCTGTGAG
>Ga0364887_10769_pt1 | contig 12472 bp, 11 predicted proteins | sample ExccelJu500001D4_4_FD_206924 | JGI IMG/M metagenome (GOLD analysis project Ga0364887, IMG submission 206924) | Enriched cells from Trout Bog Lake Hypolimnion, Wisconsin, USA - BchlTB.July23.5000.01.D4 | ecosystem: Environmental > Aquatic > Freshwater > Lake > Hypolimnion/Profundal zone | place...
CTGAATCTTTAAGGGGCAAAGGAATTGCATCTGACCTGGCCAAATTTGTTTTAGAATATGTAAAAGAGCATCAACTAAAAGCGGTGGTCTATTGTCCGGCCATTGCAAAGTATCTTAAACAGCATCCGGAATATGAGGTGTTGGTGGATAAGGAATACCGGCAATAATCAGAATTTGCAGAATTTTAGAATTTGCAGAATTAATACAAAATAGGGCAAGATAGAAATATCAAGCAAACCAGCTGTTGAATGGACATGATAATTACCAGCAATATAAAGGTTGCACAATATGTTGAAATTAAAAAAACTCGTAGCGTTTATAGTAATTATTTTGTTCTCATTTTCATGTTATAGCCAATCTAATGGTATCCACGATTCAATAGGCCATATTATTGAACAAAACCTTAAAAAACTGGCCACTTATAAGACCAAATTATCAAAAGCCGAAATTGAAAATTTATTATCCGGTAGTTGGAAGTTTATCTGTTTGGAAACATCTAATGGCGTAAAAATTGACACCATGAAAACAGACTATTATGACAGCGAGGGTAATTACCACCAATCTAAACCAGAGAAAACTGAGCAGCCTGGCCTTGCGTTTTTAGCGGAAAAAAGATATATCCGATTTGATGACCCAAAAACAAACGCAAGTAGGGGTAGTTGGTACTATGATGACACATTTAATGCTCTTGTTTTAGAGTATGACAGCCAGTATTACCCACCTGATGTTGAATCGGTCATGAAAAATATTTTAAAAATTCCAGGTCTAAAAAAGGAGTATATATGGTTATATAAAATAACAACTGAGGACCTATTTATAATGGAACAATATCCAATCAACGAAAACGAAAAATGGTTTTATCTAAAATACTTTAAAAAAACACCAGGCTAACCCTAAGTGATTTTTTGTTGCCCTTCTCCCGGCTGTGAAAAAAGAAAAGGATTAATACATTTCATTTTGTTTCTTTGTTACATTAATCTTTAATAATAATGGCTTTAAAAATAACAAAAACAGGTGTGGCTGGTGCCGGTGCTATGGGTTTAGGTATTGCTCAGGTGCTGGGGCAAAGCGGCTTTGATGTAGTGTTGTTTGATGTTAATGAACAGCAGTTAGAAAAAGCTAAAGCCGAGATAACAAAAAACTTAGATGCTGCGGTTAGTAAGAATATAATGAGTGCGGCCGAGCGCGATAAAACACTTTCGCGCATTACTTTTTCTAATGATGTTAATGCATTAAAAGCAGATTTTATTATTGAGGCTATTGTTGAAAAACTAGAAGCGAAGCAGCAATTATTTACAAAGCTGGCCGAAATTAATGCCGATGAAACTATACTGGCTACTAATACTTCGTCAATACCCATTACCCGCATAGCACATGGCATTAAAAACCCTAAACGAGTGGTGGGCATGCACTTTTTTAACCCCGCCCATATCATGAAATTAGTTGAGGTGATTACCGGTGCTGAAACCTCGGTGCAGGTGGCAACAACAATTAAAGAACTAACTATTGCACTGGGCAAAACACCGGTAATGTGTAAAGATTCTCCGGGGTTTATTGTAAACCGCATTGCGCGGCATTATTATGTTGAGAGCCTTAAAATACATGAAGAACATGTAGCAAGTATTGAAACTATTGATGCGTTGATGGAAAGCGCAGGCTTTAAAATGGGCCCCTTTAAACTGATGGACTTTGTAGGCAACGATATTAATTTTGCCGTTACCTCATCCTTGTTCGAATCGTTTCATTATGAAGCCAAATTCCGCCCTTCAAGAATACAGGGGCAGAAGGTAGACGCGGGACATTTAGGCAGAAAAACCGGGAAAGGATTTTACGAATACAGAACACCGGAGAAATAACATAAACGTTTCACAAATCTTTAGCGGTACCAGCCGCATGTATTTGGCCAAATGTTGGGATAAGAAAAACCAGCCCTGCAGCACCAAAGCCAGCCCCAACGTATGTTGCTGCCGGCTTTCCGGCGGCCACACCAGTTGTACTAAGCACTATGCCCACTATAGTCATAGCTATTGAAACCGAACCAAAAGTTCCGGCAATTTTTAAATGGTCGCGGGTAGTAACAATACTGCCGGTTGAGGAAGCATAACTTTTATAATCCTTACTGCCAATATTAATTACCGGATAAATTTTATCTAATTCCTGCAAGGTGGTTATAGTGCCATAGGTTTGTTGCTTAGTTACCGAATCGGTAATGGCGTATTTTAATTCGAGGCTTGCAACATCACGTTTTAAAATTGAGGTTTCATGCACTCCCTTGTATTCAATATGAATATAATCGGGATAGTTTTTAATGTCAGAAATTTTAGTGTAGCTGATGCCGTCTTTTAGCGTTATGGTATTTTGGGTAAATACCTGATGCGAGCAAAACAGCAAAAAAAACAGGGGGATAAATTTATTCATGGCTATAATTTTTCAACTACAAATCATGGGTCCCCACTATAAATTCGCATGTAATTCTTCACCGGATATAGTACCGAACATTGGCGGGCATTCCCGCCAATGTTTAGTACTTAACATAAAAGTGCCCGGGAAGGGATTCGAACCCCCACACCTTGCGGCTCTCGCACCTGAAACGAGCGCGTCTACCAGTTTCGCCACCCGGGCTTTTTAGTAGAAATCCCCGATACATCGGGTTTCAGCACTTCATTCAGAGGGTGCAAATGTATCTTTTAGTCAGGAATTTCAAAAAAAGTATAGTGCAAGGCCAGGACAACGGCATTAAGTTTTATTTTACCATAACTAATCATAAAAATCATAACCAATCAGCGTTCTATCCTTATAATTTTGAGCATAGGATTGTAGTTTTTATATGGAACGCTGATAAATTATGATTTATGCGAAAAAGCGTAAACAGAATATTTGATGCGATTGCCCTGACTGCAAGACATATGAAATGATAGCGAAGGTCGTTTGCTTTTTTCATTACAAACACGGTGGAATACTATCTATATAAAAAAGGGAGGATAATGCTAATGCTTTAGCTTCTTGCGCATTAAAAAGTGAGTTCCCGGGCCGGGTTCGCCGGGTTTATTAAATACGCTTATAAAATCCCAACCTTCGCTATTCATCCAATTAAGCATCTGCTGCTCGGTTTCAAATTCCAGGGCCTTCCCTTTGTCATCAAGCACTTTACTATTGGGGGTGGTGGCATCCTGTCCATAATCTATTTTAGCCTGCAGTTTACCATCAGTTGCCGATTCTACAATAGTTACAACGCAATACCTAAGCGGCACCGCTGCGGCACCAGGCCCCGGCGAAGCCGATAAGATGATTGAAGCTAAAATTAAAACCACACTAAAAGCTGTTGCTTAAAAAACATTATTATTGCTTAGCTCTAACAGAATCCCTTTCAATAAAATTTATATCATGAAAAAAACAACTGCTCTTTTTGTAATTTTATTTATAGGCCTTGCCACAACTTTCAATTCGTGCAAAAAAGGCTCTGACACCTCAACCGTTAATATGCTCAAGGCCACCTATCTGGGCTCAAGTGTTAGTTTTCCAACCGGCATGGCCATGTATTCATATCCAAGCCTTGGTTATTCTCTTTTTGATGGTACCGAAGCCGGTACGGTTACTTCGCTAACGGTAAAAGTTGAAAGCAATACCACCGGCACTTTCGATGCCGGAAACGGGCAAACCAGCTATATTCAATTAATCATCGGAAATATTACCTACATAAGTAATATAGCGGGTGGTTCGGGAACTGTCAAGATCGCGGAGTTTAATAATACCACCATGTGGGCTCAGGGAACCTTTAGCGGCACTTTAGTTCAAACTAATAATCCAAGCAATACAATTAGTATGACACAGGGGCAGTTTAATATTCACTTCCAGTAGTAGCCAAAACCCATGAATTATGAAAAAGATTACAACGCCTTTGGCTGTATTACTTTTAATTTTTACCACTACAATTATTTCTTGTAAAAAACAAACCACGGTTTTAGATTACGACCACACCCAAATGCAGATGTATTATTTGGGTGAAATGCGCAATTATTACGCCGTTTTAGATAGCTTTAGGTTACTACCCGATTCGGGCTATTCGATTTTACATGGTTATCAGGCTAATACTATAAATGTGCTTACCATGCGTTTAGCGCAGGGTTTTAATACCGGTACTTACAAAATGAATTTCCCTACCGATACGGGAAGCTATTTTAAGGTTTATAAAGGATATGTAACTTACACCACACAATACCAAGGCGGCTGGGGCCAGGCTACCATTACTAAGTTTGACACCAGCACGCGATGGGTAAAAGGTGTTTTTAATGGCACAGTAGTTAACACCGTAAGCCCTCACGATAGTTTTAGTGTTACCGATGGCATGTTTGAGATTCAGTATCATTACTAGGCTTTGACCTGCCAATTGATAATATCTGCAAAACATTAGCTTCTTCACTATTTACTATTGGCTATTCACTAAATTGCCCGCTAAAATTATATAAATGAACAGAACACTTGCACCGGCTGTTGAACCGGTTGAAACCATTGCACTTCCGAAATATGAATTGCGCCAACTTGATAATGGCGTGCCGGTATATACCATAAATGAGGGCGAACAGGAAGTAGTGAAGATTGAACTGATGTTTAAAGCGGGTAAATGGTTCGAGCCTAAAAATTTAATATCAGACCTTACCAACCGCATGTTGCGCGAGGGCACCTCAAAGCATAATGCCAAAGCCATTGCCGATACTTTTGATTTTTACGGCGCCAGTATAAACACCGGTGCCGGTTTCGAAACCGCTGGCGCAGTTTTGTATTCGCTAACCAAACATGTAGATAAGCTGTTGCCCCTGTTTCACGAAATTTTTACCGATTCTGTTTTTCCGCAGGGCGAGCTGGATACCATTATTACCAACCGCAAACAAAGGCTGTTGGTGGATATGAAGAAAAATGACTACCTGGCAAACCGAAATTTTGTAAGTGCCTTATTTGGTTTAGAACATCCTTACGGGCGGTTAACCGAACCCGAACAGTTTTCAAACATTAATGCCGATGATTTGAAGGCGTATTTCAAAAAATATTATCATGCCTCTAATCTTACCATTATGGTTTCGGGCAAATTTGATGATAGCCTTATAAAAAGCCTGAACCAATTTTTTGGCGGCAATGATTGGAAAGGGCCGGTGGCTGAAACGAACATTAAGTACGCGGTCAATTCATCGGCGCAATTAGTACAGCATACCGAAAAAGCCGATTCGGTGCAAAGTGCGCTGGCCATAGGTAATATCAGCATCAACAAAAAACATCCCGACTTCATGAAGCTTTCGGTGCTTAACACCATTTTTGGCGGTTATTTCGGTTCGCGGTTAATGAGCAATATACGCGAGGAGAAAGGCTATACGTATGGTATTTACTCGTCATTTGTTTCGTACCCGCATCATGGTTTTATTGAAATTGGCACCGAAGTAGGTAAAGACGTGCGCGAGACCGCTATGAAAGAAATAGAGCGCGAAATAAACCTGCTGCGTACTGAACCGGTAGGCGATGAAGAATTGATGATAGTTAAAAATTATATGAGCGGCAAAATTTTGCGCAGTGTTGATGGCCCGCTTAAGTTTTCGGAAACGTTAAAAGGGCTTATTTTATATAACGAAGATGCGACACATATACAGGCATTGCTAAAAACCGTCCGTAACGTTACCTCGGCCGAATTACTTGAACTTGCCAATAAATACCTTGATTACAGCAAAATGTATAAGATAAGCGTAGGGTAAGTTTGCGTTGCAGGCTAAAAGTCACAGGTTAAGAATGGGTTTTATAGTTTAGTATCGGCTATGCTTTTATCAATTAGCTAAAATCCCGCAATTATTAAACAAAAACCGCTTGCAACTAAACTGTTTCGGGGATAATCTTTAAAATTGCACCCTTTTATTAGAAGTGTTAAAGTGCGAACGTGTTAACGTTTAATGAGATAAGCGCATAAATGTGCATCTTTAGCGTTAACACCTTAATAAGTTAACACGTTAACACGCTCAAAAAAAACAGTGAATAAACGCCTCTTATATATAATCTTTTTGATGTTCAGCCTGATAGGCATAAGCCGGGCAGGAGTTATTAGTGCGCCAAGGTTGCAATGTGTTGAGGCAACAAATTCTAATAGTGATATTGTTTTATCGTGGAGCGACCCGGTTAATAGTTGCGGGGCTTTTGTTCGCTATACCATTTATGTTTCATCTGATATAAACGGCCCTTACGATTCCGTAGCAACAATTAACTCATCAACAGCTACTACAGCTACGCTTCTCAATTACCCTACCACGCCCGGCAGCGCCTGGTATTTTTACATGACCGCCACCTATAATTGCCCCGGCGATACCATACTTCAATCGGATACAGTAAATAATCAGGGGCCTGCTATTCCACAAATTATTAATGTAACGGTAACACCTTCAGGGCAAGCGGTTATTAACTGGGCGCCTGATCCTTCACCACAAACAGCTTTTTATATTATTTACTATTATTTGCCCGATGGCCATGCTTCGGCGGCTATTGATACTGTTTATGGCCGGATGAACACCACAACTACCGACCAAAGCGCCAGCGCTAACGACACTTCATTAGTATTTACCATTGCTGCTGCTGATAGTTGCGGGCATATAAGTTCGTATACCGACCAATGGCACAATACTATTTTGGCACATGCCGGAATAACCGAGTGCCAAAGACAACTTACCATTACCTGGAATAACTACAACCACTGGCCGCAGGGCGTTACCCGTTACGAAATTTGGGTAAGCACTAATTTGGCTCCTCCTGCTTTAGTTGCAACAACCGATAGTATCACATTTTTATATTATTACGACAATTTTAATGATGGCGACTCGCTGGATGTTTTTGTTCGCGCAATAAGTGCTGCCGATACTAATATTACATCTAACAGTAATGTTATAGCTATTCATGCATCTATCGTTCAGCCACCGGCGTATATTTACATTACCAATCTTACGGTAGATGCATCGAACCACATTGATGTAACATGGACCATTGATACTATTGCCCAGCTGGTGTTATATGAAATGTACAGAGCAGCGGCTGATACTTCAAATTTTATAAGCCTGCCTTCGTTTTCGGTACCCTCACCATTGCAGCATTTCGAAACTTATATTGACTCGGGCGGAGTTTCGCCGCAAAACAATCCGTACTTTTATAAAATAGTGGCGGTTGATAGCTGCCAGAATCAGTACACTGCACCCTATGGCGAAACGGTAAGCCTTCAAGGCATTTTGTACGAATACTATGTAGCGCAACTTCAATGGAACAGTTTTTATTTGCAAAATGCCACAGTGCTTTATTACAATCTTTACCGCGATTTTGGGACCGGTTATCAGTTAATACAAACTTTTCAGCCGGGCGTAAATTTGTATTACGATTCGCTGCAGAATTTTTTGAATGAAAAGGGAACCTTCTGTTATAAAATTGAAGCAGTGTATTATCTTAATTTACCGGCCCCGAGCAATTACCACGATACTTTAAGCAGTTTTTCGAATGTGGTATGTGTTATTCACCGCCCTATTATTTATATCCCTAATGCATTTTCGCCCGGTAGCAACGTAAACAGCAATACTACTTTTAAACCTACCATAATTTACGGCGACCCGCAAGGTTATACTATGACCATCTTTAACCGGTGGGGAGGAATTGTCTTTGAAAGCAACAACCTGGCCCTGGGCTGGGACGGCACCGACCACGGCAAAGAAGCCACCATGGGCGGCTACGGATACATTATTCAGTTTACTGCCGATGACGGGGTGCTGATACAGAAGCAGGGCATTGTAATGCTGGTGCGGTAAACCATCACCCATCACTTTTTTTCTTCTTCTTCGTCCAATCTATTTCGCGGCCGATAATTACTTTAAATATCAATGCGTCGGTAGCCTTTGTAAATCCTAATCCAAGGCCCAAATTCAATTCCCACATGGGGCTAAAATCAATATCGCTGGCTAAAAACAACTGGTGCTGCTGTTGTGCAACATGCTCCGGATTGTTGACATACCCTACATTACCGTAATACTCAATACCCCCGCTTACTATTTTACTTACCGGTACCGAAATTCTTACATTAGGCTCAAAGGTAGGTGTATGTTTGTTATACCGGCTTTGCAGCGAAACGCCAAACACAGGGTTAAATGCTAAGTAAATCCAATCCAGCTTTTTATCAATTATAGGCCTTATTTCCAGGCTCCATGTATCGTCGGCATATTCTTTACGCTGGTAGCCTGCCTCAGTAGAAAGCCCCAATCCAAAGGGTATTTTCCATTTCTTCGGCGCCACAAGCCTAACCCGTAAATGATTGCCAACCCATTGGTAGCCATAACCGGGCGTGTAGTTGGTAAAAGTATAAAGCGCCATTTCAAAATCGGGTAAAATTCCCTGTGTAATTTCCAAAGTATTGCGCCATTCATGTTGGGTAGGCCTTACGCCATTTTCTGTAACACCGGTACCCGCAATACTGAAATTACTGTGCAATTCAAATTCCGTGTTACCGGCGGTAGTGGTAGCGGCTTCATAAACCTGTATTTCATAATTATCCTGTGCGCGTAACGATAGTATAAGCACAAACAGCACACCGGTAACAGCAATCTTAAGCATATTATAGCAAAAATAAGTGTACCGCTATTTGGGGCCGAAATAGCAACGCAAATGTAATTTTATCCCTTATGTTCCGCTTGAAAGGAGCATATTATTTAAGCTGAAGTCTTTTGAACCATCTCCTTGGGAAAGGGCAGGGTAAGGAGATTACAACTTCACCAACTTCCTAACCAAATTATATTCCCGCGAATAAATATGCAGCAGGTAAATACCCGGCGCCACATTCATTTCAAACTCCGTATTAAGGCTGTTGATTTTTGACCGGTAAACTATTTTTCCTTCGCTATCAAAAATTTCTATGTCTGCTCCTATTAATCCGGTGCCTACAGATACCTGTTCCCGGCTATCAGCACCGGAGACTATTGGATTAGGATAGATGCTGATGCTTTCCTGGTTTAAATTTCTAACACCGGGATTTATATTGGGAGTAAAAGGAGTGGTTTGGGTACATCCACAGAAACCGTTAGAACAGCATAGGCCATTAGGGCTTATAACACAATAATAGTTGCCGGCTTCATGAGCCACAATACATGCGCTGGAGTCATTAATAAGGCTATCGTTACAATACCACTTAATGCTATCGCAATTTGGATCATAGTTATAGGCGCAAATAGTATTACCATTAGCACTTATCGAAATCGGCGGGTTAGGAAAAACAGTTATGTTAACATGGTTTGATGAAACTACGCAACCATCATGGCTCATTGCATTTACCCAAATCCCTCCGGCATAGAGCGTATAAGTGCATGGACCGGTACTGCCATTGCTCCAAAGGTATTGAAAAGCGGAATCAGGCGCTGTAACACAAACATAGGCACTGTCGCCAGCACACATGGTGGTTGTATTGGTGGTAATAACAACACTATCGGGTGATGGGGGGCCGATGATATTTATGGTATCACTAAGCACGCTACCAAGGCTGTCTGTAACCTTTACAATATAAGTGCCGCCGCAAAGATTGCTGATATGCGCAGTAGTATCATTACCGGGTGTCCATAAATAATGATAGGGTAAAACGCCACCCGAAGCCATTACAGTTGCACTACCGCTGCAGGGATGAAGGCATGTTGCATTGGTATCAGTAACTGTTGCTGAAAAGTTGCTTGGCAAAGCACTGCAACGAAAAGCAAGCAGGGTACAGAACAAAATTAGGATGGCGTAAATAGTCTTCATGGATTATTTGTTTTCATAAAGGTAATATTTTGAAAACAAACAATTAGTAAAATAAAACATACGGGGCTTTCTCCATTTTAACACTGCATTTATGCGTGGTATTAAAACAGACTTAGCAATTTCTTAAACTAAGCGATTTCCAAATTCCCCACTTTTTATATAGTTTTGCACATGGCAAACAAAAATACTGCACCCGAAAAATTTTCAACCGAGGGAATAACTTTTGATGATGTATTGCTGGTTCCCGGTTACAGCGAAATCCTTCCGCGCGATGTAGATACCCGCTCGCGATTAACCCGAAATATTGAAGTAAATGTTCCGCTGGTTACGGCTGCCATGGACACCGTTACTGAATCGGCTATGGCTATTGCTATGGCGCGCGAAGGCGGCATTGGCATTTTGCACAAAAACATGAGCATAGAAAAACAGGCAGAAATGGTGCGCAAAGTAAAACGCTCCGACTCGGGCTTGATTATTGACCCTATTACCCTTGGCGAAAACGCTACCGTAGGAGAAGCGGTGCGCCTGATGACCGAAAACAGAATAGGCGGCATACCCATTGTAAGCACCACCGGTAAACTAAGTGGCATATTAACCAACCGCGACCTTCGTTTCGAAAAAAATATGCAACGCCGCGTATCGGAAATAATGACTAAAGAGCGTCTTGTTACCGCCAGCAAAGGCACAGATTTAAAACAAGCAGAAAAGATATTAGAAAAATATAAGATAGAAAAACTACCGGTGGTGGATAAGGATGGGCGCTTAGTAGGCTTAATTACCTTTAAAGATATTTTGAAGGTGAAAAACCACCCGCAATCAACCAAAGATAAATACGGGCGGCTTTTGTGCGGCGCTGCTGTTGGCGTAACTGCTGATATGATAACTCGTATTGAGGCATTAGTTGCAGTAGGCGTTGATGTGGTTTGTATTGATACTGCCCACGGCCACTCGCAGGGCGTGTTGAAGGCCGTGAAAAAAGCTAAGCAAACTTTTAAGCACCTGGAAATTGTAGGTGGCAACGTTGCCACCGGTAAAGGCGCACTGGCTTTAATTGAAGCCGGTGTTGATGCAGTAAAAGTTGGCGTAGGCCCCGGCTCAATATGCACTACGCGCATTGTAGCAGGTGTTGGTGTGCCGCAATTAACTGCAATTTACGAGGCTTCGAAAGCTGCAAAGAAATTGGGCGTGCCTGTAATTGGCGATGGCGGAATAAGATATACCGGTGACATTGTAAAAGCTATTGCCGCCGGTGCCGATACCGTAATGGCCGGCAGCATTTTTGCAGGCACTGATGAAGGCCCCGGTGAAACTATTATTTACGAGGGAAGGAAATTTAAATCGTACCGGGGAATGGGTAGTGTCGAGGCTATGCAGGAAGGCAGCAAGGACCGGTATTTTCAGGATGTGGAAGATGACATAAAAAAGCTGGTGCCCGAAGGTATTGTGGGGCGCGTAGCCTACAAAGGCACCCTGGCCGAAGTGCTGTATCAATACATTGGCGGTTTGCGCGCCGGTATGGGTTATTGCGGCGCTAAAAATATTAAAGCCCTGCAGCAAGCACAATTTGTACGCATTACCAACGCCGGCGTGCAGGAAAGCCACCCGCATGATATTACCATAACCAAAGAGTCGCCGAATTATAGCAGAAAGTAGTTGTAAAGGGTGCAGCGGCTAGTAATCAGGCTTTTAACTTTAAACCTTATATCAAGCCATTGCTAAAATCAGGTTAAAGATGCCCGATTTCAATGAAAAACTGGTACGGAATCTGTATCATTGCACCCTCAAAAATTGTCACCATGAGTTCATTTAGTAAAGAGCAATTGCTTGAAGATTTAAAAAACTGGAATACCGCCCTCAAAAAATATCAAATACCCAGCACTAAAAAAGCCTTTATACAAGTAGCCAACAGCTTTAGTTTTTACCTGGGTTTATTGTGTCTGCAGTTTTATTTGTTCGATAAGTCTGTATTATTTTCAATAGCCCTGGCCCTATTGAACGGCTTTATACTGGGGCGTATTTTTATTATACAGCATGATTGCGGCCACCGGTCGTTTACTAAATATCAAACGCTTAATGATATTATTGGTACTGTTTGCAGTGTTTGCACTTTTATACCTTATAAATATTGGGCCAAGTCGCACAGCTTTCACCACGCGCACAGTGGCCAGCTGGAGTACAGCGACATAGGCGACATTGAATGCCTTACCACCGACCAATACGCCGCGTTAACCTTAAAGCAAAAAATCTGGTATCGCATATACCGCAATCCGTTTTACCTGTTTACTATTGGCGGGTTTATTTATGTAGTGCTGTATAACCGCTTTGCTTTTTTAAAGAGCGATTATTTTAAAACAGTAAAGAAGAGCGTAACCGTTAGCAACATTCTTTTTGTTGCGGTGTATTTGCTTTTTGCCTATTTGCTTGGCCCTAAATTTTTGATTGTGCAGTTTGTTAACCTGTTGTTTTTCGGCACCTATGCCTTATGGTTCTTTTATATACAACACCAATACGAGCACATTTACAAAAGTGGTAAAGACAACTGGAATTACGTTGTAGCCGCTATTAAAGGCAGCACTTATTATAAACTGCCGCGCGTGTTTCACTGGCTTACCGGTAATATTGGTTTCCACCACATCCATCATTTAGCGCCTACTATACCCAACTATAATTTACAAGCCTGCAACCG
>Ga0364887_10771_pt1 | contig 12443 bp, 9 predicted proteins | sample ExccelJu500001D4_4_FD_206924 | JGI IMG/M metagenome (GOLD analysis project Ga0364887, IMG submission 206924) | Enriched cells from Trout Bog Lake Hypolimnion, Wisconsin, USA - BchlTB.July23.5000.01.D4 | ecosystem: Environmental > Aquatic > Freshwater > Lake > Hypolimnion/Profundal zone | place...
CTGTATTGATAAATTTTGAATAAAGTTTTAGGCATAAATTATTTTGAAATTATTGACCGGTTGGTTTTAAGTTTGAATGGGTAAATATTGTTTGTCGAATTAATTAATTGTTACCCAAAATACTTGTTTTGAATATTACATAGTGCTAATATTGCATAATACATTTTTGACCCCTCATTTTGTCCTGAACTGATTGTTATTATTTAATGTTTTCCAAAAAAATAAAATGAAAAGAATTTTTACTCTTGCTGTGCTGTCAATGATACTTCAGTATTCAGCACAGGCACAGCAGCATCCGGTAAAGTGCGGAATGCAGACTTATCATGAAGCGCTTATTGCAGAAGACCCTTCGTGGAAGCAGAAAATTGAAGATCAGCGTTTATCACTGCAAGCTGCTGCAGATTACTATATGCAATACAAGGCCCAAAATAAGGACGAAAAGACAACTACAATATCGGCGGTTCCTATTATATTTCATATTATAGTTGACTCGGCACAGTTCAATGCACTGGGTGGAACGGCTGGAATTATAAAGCGTTGCGACTCGCAGATTGCTGTGCTGAATGCGGACTATAACAAACAGAACAGGGATTCAACCAGCATACCAAGCTCGTGGAAAGCATTGTATGGCAATGTGGGTATCCATTTCGGGCTGGCACGCAAAGACCCGAGCGGCAACTGTTCGCCGGGATATGAAGTAAAAATTCTTCCGGGCACCTCCCTGACAACAGTTGGTTTCTCAGATATGAATCACTCATTTGCCAGTGCAAAAACTGCCGGCACAGGGCTTCCATCGTGGGATGTAACCAAGTACTACAACGTATGGTGTATCAATTTTACAGGATCAGCTTCCAGCCTTTTAGGCATTACAGTGCCAAAAAGCGGAGTTGGGGGAACGCCGGCCAATGAGGGAGTATGTATATTGTATAATACGCTTGGCTCAACAGGACCAACCGGTGTTGCGCCTGCGGGTACAGGAACCTGGTTCAACCCCTATAATCTGGGCCGGACATTAACTCATGAAACCGGGCACTTTTTTGAAATATGGCACCCATGGGGCGATGATGGCGGCCAATGCCCAACCTGGTCTTCATCAGCAACTGCCACCGGTTCAGGATTGATATCGGGTGTAGATGCGGGAATTACCTGTTCATCAGGAGTGGGGTATGATGACGGCCTGAGCGATACACCTCCGGAATCAGATGCCGTTTATGGTAATCCATCATATACCATAACAGGTGGCACCACCTTTGATTGCTGCCAGATGCATGGTACGGTAAATGCACAGCCAATAGGTATTGCCTGCCTCAGCTATATGGACTATACCGATGATAATGCTATGCATATGTTTACCACAATGCAGGCATCAGCAATGGCAGCTATGGTGCTTGTACCTGCCGCCGGTGGCACAGGGGCTACAGGATCGGGAACAATAGGCGAAAATTACAACCTTACCCAAAACCCAAGCCTGCTTATTGCATGTGCTTCGACAGGTGTTGCGCCCTCACCAACCGAACTCAACAGCAGCCTGAGTGTTTACCCTAACCCTACAAATGGGGAAATAAACATTTCTATCAATTCTGCATCAGAAGCGCTGGAACAAATTGTTGTTTATAACCTTTTGGGCCAGCAGGTACTGAATGTAAAAGGCACTGGTACCGATTATTATTCTCTGGATCTTTCCGGCAACAGCAAGGGCTTTTATATAGTAAAATTCAATTTTGCATCAGGCACAGTAACCCGGAAGATATTGTTGCAGTAACAGGAATAGCTATCCCGCCGGAGATTACCATATTTCAGAACCTCACTAAACGAAATGGATGAAATTCTTTTTAGAATTTCATCCATTTCCCGTTTATATTTTTTGTGATTCTTTAAATGTCAGTAGAGTAGGGCCAACCAGTTGCGCCGGCTTTTAAACCATTTTATACCTTCCGGAACAGCATACAATAACCTTCACCCTCAAAGAAACCAAGGCTGAACCAGTAATTGTTGTTATTCCATTTGTAATCACTGAAACCATAATAAATGGGGCCGCGCAAAGGAAGTGATTGTTGCAGATCCTGAACAGATATGTCGGTTTTATATATTTTGTCGTAAATTTTTGCCAGTACCGGAAAATCACTTCTCAGTTCCACATTGGTCAGGTTTCTTTTTTTTGATTTCCCCTCGGCGCTGAGAATAATTGTGGTTTCGAGGTAGTAGGTGATTTTCAGCGTAGCATTGCCATTGGCATAGATGAAATCCCATTTAGACCTGTCGGATGAATCAAATGATTTGAGCTGAAATTCGGGTATGGCAACATTAATATAACGGTTAAAACTATCGGCAGAAGTCAATTCGCCGCTCATAAAGTAGGCCGGGGTGTACCTTTTCTCTTTTTGGGCATACAAATTTAAGGAAGCGGCGAAGCATATCAGCGTCAATACCTTTTTCATCTTTTCAATTTTAGCGCAAGTTAATCATTAACTTATCAAATTTTTCAATAACCGTAAATTTTTCTGAAATTTATAGTTAAGCAGCAAACGTTCTAAATCAGGATAAGAAATAGCAGAGAACCAGTTATAATATTAATTTCAACAAAATTAGCAAAAACTTTCGTTTTTTTGCAAAGAGCGGTGATTGTTACCGGTTGGTTATGTATCTTTTAATGAAAATCAGATTTATTGTCCTTCTTCTATTTACTGTATTACTAATTATCCGCTGCAAAACACATCAAAAGGTGGTGTATAATATGCCTGCCGGAGGTAACAAAGAAGAGAAAAAGGCATTCCTTGAAAAGATGGCAAAAGGGGCTGAATTGTATAAAGCCAACTGCTCCGGTTGCCATGGTATTTTTACCAAGGGGCTCGACAGCATTCCCAATTTTACTCATGAACAGGTAGATAATTATTCATCAGGTTTTTTGAGAGGCGACCAGAAAAACCATGCTGTGGTGATAAAAATGAGTAATGACCAGTTTTTCAGTATTATGGGCTTCTTAACTGCCCGGATTGTAGATACAACAGTGCACCAGAATTACCATCCCCCGAAACCGGCTGTACAATTTAACTAACCATGAGGCACAGTTAAAGCAGGTATTCAATAATTGTATAACTTTAGCTACTTGAAAAAATCCGCTATCATATTGGTTCTGTTTTCCCTGATCTGTTTGTTTGCTTTTAAGGCAGAGCATACCCCGTATACCGAATATTACCAATCATCGCTCAGCCGGTTTTCTACTGAGCAGGAAAAACTACTCCTTAATATTAAGGATGCAGACCTGACTACACCCGCAGGCATTGGAGCGGTTAAAACCGGAATTAAACAGGCGAGGCTGAAGCTAAAAGCGATAGACTTCTGGCTACGATACCTGGAACCGGTGGCTTATAAAAAGATTAACGGGCCATTGCCTGTGGAGTGGGAAAATGAGGTGTTTGAGAAATTTGAAAAACCTTATAAAAGACTGGGGGCTGGATTATCGCTTGCAGAACTGTACCTGAATAACAAGGGTTCGGACCTCCAGAAAGACTCCCTGCTACAACTGATCAGGATATCGCAAAATGCCCTGAATACTTATATGGCTGATTCAATTACCAGCCAACTGAATACACCCAATCATTTTTTTCTGTGCAACAGGCTTTACCTGCTGAACCTGGCTGCTATCTACACTACCGGTTTTGAATGCACGGAGAACGGAAATATTATACCGGAGCTGAAAGCCATGATGCTGGATGTCAATAAAATCTATACGGCTTTCAACCAGAGTTTTCCAGGGGAAAAACTGACTGATGATTACCTGGAACTATATACCAGGGCCATGAGCTTTGTTAATGGCCAGCCTGATGATTTTGAACAATTCGACCACTTTACCTTTCTGAAAGACTATGTGAATCCGTTGTTTGCAATCAATCAGCGGCTGATAAGGCAATACAATGTAATATCAGTTAGCTTCAATGACTATACGCTGAATAATAGTTGCAATTCCATATTTGATAAAAGCCTGTATACCCCTCAGAATGCCATGGGTATCTATTCGCTGTTAGAAGATACTGCTATGCTGAGCGAGATAAGGGCTGTGGGCAAGCTGCTGTTTTATGATCCTTTGTTATCAGGTAATAACTCGCGCACCTGCGTATCGTGTCATAAATCGAAAGAATACTTTACCGATACGGCAATGGCTACCAGCTTTAATTTTGACCATGTCCATTATTTGCCCCGCAACACGCCTTCTCTTGTAAACGTAGTTTATAACCACCTGCTGATGCTGGACGGACGGCATACATCATTGCAGAACCAGGCGAAAGATGTTATGACCAATCCGGCGGAGATGGGTGGGAAGAAGGAGGATATAATGGACAAAATACTGAGCTGCAAGGAATATAAAACGGCCTTCAGGAAATTCCTTAAGTATACTCCGGAAGAAAAAGAGATTACGTTTGATCATATTGCTTCTGCTATTACTTATTATTATAAAGATTTCAGCGGGTTCTACTCGCCGTTTGATGATGCTATGAACCAGAACAGGCCGTTGAGCGCGGATGCCCGGAAGGGGTTCAACCTGTTTATGAGCAAGGCCCAGTGTGCTACCTGCCACTATGTGCCGCAATTCAATGGTGTGCCGCCGCCCTATATTGGTTCTGAATTTGAGGTAATAGGCGTGCCTGCGGATATCAGTTACAGCAAGCTGAGTGAAGACAGCGGCAGGTATAAAATAAACACGGCCTATGAAACCATGAACGCATTCAGAACCGGTAACCTGCGCAACCTGGAATATACTAAACCCTATATGCATAACGGTGTATTTACCACGCTGGACCAGGTTATTGATTTTTATGATGCCGGTGGCGGCACGGGTAAAAAGCTATCCGTGCCTAACCAGAGCCTGTCGACTGACTCGCTGAAACTCACTGCAACTGAAAAAAAGGAATTACTTTCATTTCTTCATTCACTGAATGAGGCTGTTATTTTTGAAAACCCGCCCGGGTCATTGCCTGTTTCCTCGAGAAAGGAGCTGAATAGCAGGAAGGTGGGCGGCGACTACTAATAAGATACGTATGAAAAACCGGATATTCCTGTTTACCCTTTTATGCTGCATGGTATTTTGCCAGTGTGCTCACCACTATAAGGTCACCTATAATATACCGGACAACTATCCGGAGGCTAAGCGGGATGAGCTGATGGCCACGCTGGAAAAGGGCAAGATACTGTTTAAGACCAACTGCTCGGAATGCCATGGCATTTTCACGAAAGGGAAGGCCGATGTTACCAATTTTACCAATGCACAGTTGGATAATTATAATTCTAGGTTTCTGCGCCGCGACCCCAAGAACCATGGTGTGATCAATAAGATGTCGCAGGAGCAAATGAATGAGGTGCTGCTGTTTCTGAAGTTTAAAAAGCCGCGGAACCCGGATAGTGTAAAGGTTATGCCAAGGAAGCGGTTTTGAAACCCGATGCCCTTCCGCTGTAAAAGCGGGACCTTGTTCCTTGAATACCGAAGTGAGAATTTTAGCTGAAGTACTGTGATTGGTATATCTCCAAATGAATAATTCCACTACAAGGGGCGCCTGGGAATTGCAAATCTTTTTGGGAAAAAATTAATGTAGAATGATTTGTTAGGCTGAATGCTTAAAAACTCAAGCATAGGAGGCGCAGAATCGCCATTTGAAAAGGTCAGTTTTAATGCCACAATAACCACTAAACCCGATTCTTAATGTCCATTTGGTGTAATTCATACTTTATTTCGATAAACTCAGTATGGGGTTAATTCCAATACATGCTTTGGCAGGTTTCGTTTAGGATCAATAGTATTAGGTAATAAAAAATGTAAAATAATTTTCCTAAATCGCCGAGAATGTTTTGGTGCGCTTTTAAATATAAAACTCCAATTATTTGATCAACTAACTAAAAATACAATTAACTATAATCGTTATGTCAGAAAATTTCGTCTAAATCATCGGGAATGTTTGTGTGCCTGATGCCCGGGAAGGCAAAAAGACTGAAAGATTGCTTCATAGTTTAATTTATTGTTATTTATTATTAAATTTGGTTCAAAAATACAGGTTATTATTGGAAATTCCTAATTTAGTAGCATATCTATTTTAGATTGGAGGCGATGGTTGCGCCGAGTTGTCGGGATTTTCAACAAACTGGCTAAATTGCAAATACGAGTTGGCTGTAAACAAGGTTTGCAACAAACTTGATTTATTCAGAAATCCAGGGATTGAGTACTTTTTATATCAGCTTCGATTCAATGAATACCTTCGGAGAAGGGGGGCAATCTGTAGTTCAGAATATCCGGAAGTATATGGGATTTATGTCCGGCATAAGGCTATCATATGTGCGAATTGGATAGCCCCTGATGGGGCAAAGCAAATTTTCGGTTCTCTTTTACTATAAACAGATAGCCCTACCGGGGCTTTTAGAAAGTGCCTTAAAGAATAGAAGATGTGTACACAGTAGGGTTGCCAACGCGAACGATTGGGTATCATAAGTGAGCCATTGCAGAGCAACGTCGCTATAGAATTAATGATAATGCGTGCGTATAATAAATCGTTGAAACGGTTAAACAAAAACCATTTTTCTTTCTACCCACGGTTGAAACCGTGGGCTATGTTAAACAGTAATATACTTTGTGCTGCCATTTTTACTCCTTTACAAATCGCCGCACCTCACTGCCGTTTATTTTTATAAAGTAGATACCACCGGGTAAGCGAGCCACATTTACCTGCACCGATTCTTTATTATACACATGGGTGTATACCTGCTGCCCTATGAGGTTGGTGATGGTGAACTGGGTTATTATATTGGGGGATGTTATAGTTAGTTCTGTGGTGGCCGGGTTGGGGTGATTATACGTTTTTATAAAGTTTGGGCAACTTGCTCATTTTCCTCAGTAGGCTATAATTGATTAATGCAACTTAATACCTAGCATAAACTTAAAATCTTTCTTGTTATAGGTGAACAAGGGCAGATCAAAAACAAAAATCATAGCGCCAATAATTGCATCTGGTATCTGGAGATCGTGAGAGAGCTTAAAAAGCTGAATTAATTCTATAGATTTTACTGAAACATGATCATTAAAAATGATAAGTAGAAACGCCAGGTGCAAGCTGGCTATTGCATAGACTCAAGTCGGCGGCACACAAGGCTATGCTACAGTCCCTCGCCAGACTTAAAAGCAAGATTTATTGCCGCAATATCCGGTATCAAATGAAAAAGGTAATCTGGAAGCTTTCTTTTAGTTTTTATTACACCTGCTTCAATGGAGAACAAGTATTCCGGTTCTTTGCTGTAGCCAGATGTATCAAATAAATCAACCACATCGAAGTATCTGAAATGAGCATTTAAATTTGCAAAACCATCATAATATCTTTGCTTAATTTCACTTTCTGATACGTAATGCCCGCCGTTTTTGACCCGGATGGCTACCCTGCGCTTTGCTTCTGCAATTGAATTAAGACAAAAATAGATTAGGTGCAGCTTATAGCCCTTTTTCCTGAAATACTCCGGCCAGTGCAAGGGTGTAGAATTGAAATTAGTTTCGTAGCAAAAATTTTCACCATTTATTATAGCGCTAATAATTTGATATTCGAGTTCGTCAAATGCCATATTATGCGCCATGTTTTCGCGAAATGATGAATCAATAAGGGATGCATAAATTTTTAAGTAATGGTAATCGTAGTCGAATGGAAGAAATCCGGGTGGTACCAATGATTTGGAAAAGGAAGATTTTCCGGAGCCATTGCATCCTGCCACAATTAAAAGTACAGGATCAGACATTTCCTGCTGATGTTGTTACATGTGGAGGGATGCTTTTTTTGCCCAGCATACTTTTTTCGTAAACAGCAATCTGCCGCTTAATTTCTGGCATAGCCATTCTCATACCTTCCAGCAGCCTGGCCACACGTTGTTCGGTATTTGAAGATTTCTTCATAGTGCAAATTTACGGAAAAAGATTATTCTGGTAGTATTATAGAATAAATGATATTGCGTATGTATTACATGCCGTTGAAACGGTTTAATGTATCCAATTTTCTTTTGCCCATGGTTGAAACCGTGGGCTATGGTAATGCGGTATAAGGAAAGTAAGCAATGATGCTGTGAGATCTCATAGGGCTAACGAACCAGAGGCTATTGAAGATGGCGTTAATTTGTTGTTGCTGTTACCTTGCGGAACAACCAGTGCAACAAGTTAAAACCGCCGTTGTTGGTTAAGACCAGCAACGGCGGAAAAGATGAAAACTCATGGAAGCCGTAAATATTGGCTAATGACTTACCACTTTTCACCTACCTGTTACCTGTCATCGTTACAGGTGAAGTTCCATTCATTATTATATTGCTTGCCCCTGTTAAGGGAGGTCCAGGATTCGCAAAGTTGCCTCCTATTGTTATGGTGTGGCTGCCAAGTGCTATGGTTGCATTTGAATTCAGATTGGTGAAATTTCCCATCAGCAATATGCTCGAATTGATAGTGTATGTGGTGGCCGAAGCCGCATTAAATGACAGATTGTAAAAACAGTTTGTAGTAGCAGTCGTCATACCTGCTGCGGTTATTGAAGACAAAGTTCCGTTCAAAGTTACTGTGCCTGTATTGGGAACAAAACTGCCACCCGTAGCCTGTGTAAAATTACCACCTACGTTTGTGTTGCCCGATGCCAGCGGTGTAAACTTGCCTCCGGAAATTATGGACACATTCCCCCCGAAACTGATCGCTGCGGTGCTGGCCATAATGCTCTGGAATACCCAGGTGTCACCTGAATTGGAAAACACAGTTGGCTGATAACCTGAATTGTTATATACGCTCCACCAGTTGGTGAGTACGGAAGCATCACTGCCGGTGGTCACTGAATACCAGGTATTGGAAGATGCTGCATTTACGGTCACTGTCGCGGTAACGCGGCAACCTGTACTGGTGAGCGTGTAGGATACCAGGGATGTTCCGATAGACACTCCGTTCACCAATCCGGTGGTAGTGCCCACTGTAGCTACTCCGGTACTGAACGATGTCCAGGTACCTCCGCCGGTGAGGTCACCGAGTGGCAGCGTGGTATTTACCTGTAAGGGCACATTATTGGTAATAGCTGATGGCGAAGGATTCACTGTAACCAGAACCATTGTTGTTGATGGCGTTGTCCCGTCTGTAACCTGTATAATAAAGGTATCCAATCCACTGAAGCCCGCAGTTGGGGTATATGTCAGTCCCGTTGGCGTTATGGATGTGCTGCCCGAAGAAGCAGTGGCGCCTGCAAAGCTCGACAAGGTGCCATGGTTAGGCGCGGTGAATACCGACCACGTCTCCGTTTTGGCCGGAGTAACATCAGAAATGGTCAGCAGGCTGTTGATAGCTGTTGCAGCCGCATTCCCGCACAATACAAACGGCTGCGGACTGCCGTTGACAAAAACCGGGCTGGTGGTAGTGGTCAAGTTATTCAGGTACGAACTGATATTCGTGCCCTGATAGTCAGCGGTAACCATATCGGGCTTGCCATCTCCATTCATATCCACCCCTACTATTCCCCATTCTTGTGTGCTGTTGGTGGCAAAATTGGTCGCTGCGGAAAAGCTGAAACTGCCAGGAGTGGAATTGTTACGGAACACCGAGACAACGTTATTTGACACTCCGTCTGAGTTCACCCAGGCAACATCCGGTTTTCCATGACCGGTAAAGTCTGCAATGGCAACGCCATAACCGCCACCAACGCCGGTTAGGTTTACAGGTGTGCCAAAGGCTATGCTGCCCACAGAACTGGCGTTAGGAACCACCGTCGCGTAGCCATTCGAATTACTGCTCGCTACTATATCCAGTTTACCATCACCATCCAGGTCGGCTAAGTCGATATAGTATAAGTACTGCGCAGCCGAGGATGTTACTGCCGAAGCAAATGATATAACACCCGGCCCGGTGCTGGTGTTGCGGAATACCTGTATATTATCAACGGCTGAAGATGAATTGCCCGTAACCACATCGGGTTTTCCGTCGCCATCTATATCACCGATAGCGATTGAGAACACTTCCTGTGAGCTCGGTATTAATACATCAACTTTGGTAGCAAAAGATGTTGAGTTGAACGCTGCAGCGCCATTATAAATATTGCGGAAATACGAAAACTTCTGCTGGTCATCGCCGGCTACTATTATATCCGGTCTTCCATCTCCATCCAGGTCCGCTACTTTAATTCCCCATGGGTGTGTAACTGAATATTTCACCCTTGTGGCGAACGATATGCTACCCACCGTACTGGTATTAATATATACATCTATCTTGCTGGAATCCCGGTCGCCCACCACCACATCTATCTTACCGTCGCGGTTAAGATCGCCTACTGCCATGCCCCATATCGATTGCCCGGCTGGTCCTACAGTGAAGGTGATCGGGGTTCCGTAGCTAATGGTAGTTGCTGTGCTGGTATTCCGGAATACGCTCCAGTTGCCCCATTGTCCGTTGGTTACTGCAATATCAGGCTTGCCGTCGCCGTCGAAGTCGGCAGTTACGATATCCATCGGGAAATTAGCCCCGGAGGCGACATCGGTTTTGGGGTTAAAAGAGGGCGTGGCTGAGGACGCTGTAAAATCGGGCAGGAACGGATACTGTGCATAAGCCATCAGTTTGCAGCCCAGGTTTATAGAAGTAATACGGTCGAAAGTGCCGCCATTGGGTACCGATACATTCAGAGATGTGGCAGATGCTGTGTTCACCGTTCCCATATCCGATCCGAAATAAACCACATTGTTAGTGGTCGTAGTATTAAATCCGGTACCGGTAATGGTGAGGGTAGCAGTGGGCCCGGCCGCCATAGGCGTAACTCCTGTGATGACTGGTGGCGGTGTGACAGTAAGTGTAGCTGCGGTGGATGTGTCGGGGATAAAACATGTGCCGTTCACTATACAATAATATATATTCCCGTTAAGCGCCGTTGTGGCCTGGGTTAGTGTGAGAATTGAGGTAGCAGTGCCGCTATATGGAGCTATATTGGTCAATGATGTATAGGATACCCCGCCGTTGGTGCTCACCCACCATTGGTAGGTCAGCCCGGTACCAGCGGCCGTAACTGAGAAGCTGGTTGTAGAGGCGCCGGCACAAATGGCTTTATCGGTGGGATTCACCGATATCGAAGGTGTTGTATTCACCGTTACCTGCCGCGTGGCAGTACTGGTGCACCCGCTTGTTGTGCCCGTCACCGTATACGTGGTCGTGACCGTAGGATTAGCAGTCACTGTGGTGCCGGCAGATGAAGAAAGGCTGCCCGGTGGCGCCCAGGTATACGTAGTTGCACCAGTACCGCTAAGCGATGTACCGGCTCCGCCGGTACATATAGGGGTAGTTCCCCCGGATATTCCGACTGTCGGTCCGCCTGTTGGGGTGATTAATAACCCCGGTGTATTTTGAGTATAGGCTGTATTGTTAGTAGTCAATACGCAACTGTAATAAGTCGGTACCGGTACCGTAGGTATGTAAGTAACATTCGTAGCGCCGGTTATAGCAGTCCATGTAGCATTATCGGGCGACGACTGCCACTGATAAGCCATTGATGTACCGGAGATATTTAAAGACAGTGCAGGAGAAAACGGGCATGCGCCTGATGTAGCTGTCGTCTTGGTTACCAGGCCGGTAATGGTGCCTGTAAGAAAGCCGTTATTTACCATGGTTACTGTGCGGAAACCAGGTATCGTGGTCAGGTAATCATCGGTGCGCAGGTAGAGTTTGCCGGCCCCTGCATTCAGGCTCACACCGCTGTTCAGCGTCGCAGTGCCATATACCTGCACACCTGCAGCAGTCATATCATTGCTGCCACTTGTCAGGAAATTCAGATTCCACTCCTTAGTTGTGCCGCTGCCACTGAAGGTCACCCCACCGGTTATGTTCATAGCGCCGGGGCTGGTGGTATCAATATACACTCCGTTATTTACAAAAAAACCAAAAGGTATGTTGTAGGTAACGCCAGTACTGATCTGAGTCGTTCCCGAACTGATAGTGGTCGTCGTCTGCGCTTGCGATGCAGTCAATCCCAGTAAACAACACATTGAAAATAGTAGTTTTCTCATAATCATCTCTTTAAAATTCCGTACTGAATATTTTATTTTATTTGATCTGGCAACTTTCCAAAAAATTGCAAAATCTTTTTTTTGTTTCAATATTTTAAAAAATATTTACTCAATCCCATGAGCCACTTATTAAATAAATCACTATTTTTTTATATTAAATTCCGGAAAATTCTAAAATCCTCCCAATTCTGATAAAGGCATCCCATCAACAATTAATGGAAGTGTAAACCTACCCTGATAGCCGGTTGAACCGGCCACCTGATTAGCTTGAGTAAAGTTCAACCCTGTTGTCATGGTGCTGTATGTAGTGACAGTAAATGTTCTACCGTCAGAGGTAACAATAGTGAACACTGCTGTTACAATCGATGGGAAAACCTCTTTGCGAGGGTTTTAATAAAAATTATTTTTAATTGCTA